>Ga0209770_10001611_pt1 | contig 11643 bp, 8 predicted proteins | sample LauGreSu1BDMLBDD_2_FD_187572 | JGI IMG/M metagenome (GOLD analysis project Ga0209770, IMG submission 187572) | Freshwater lake microbial communities from Lake Michigan, USA - Su13.BD.MLB.DD (SPAdes) (version 2) | ecosystem: Environmental > Aquatic > Freshwater > Lake | place: Lake Michigan, USA...
TAATAAAAAATAATTTATATCAGGTTTTGTAGGGTCTGGGCATTTTATTGTTCCATTTGTGTTTGTGATAAACCCATTAGCTTCAAATTTTTTGCAACCACCTGGTGAATTAAACATTAATACACAATATAAGACAACACATTTTAATAAATATACATACCCCTGTTCAAATCTCCAAAATACATCCAAACCTTCGTCTGGTTCTATGAATATAGTGGGTAAATTAAGATCTGGTATAATTTTCATTATGTTAGTAAAAGTATCAAGAGGAGAAAGAGGTGGGTCAGATTCAAACCAAGTCTGCGCTAAAACTTTAAGAGATGTTACTTTATCCTTAAATGACATATCCTGAACCATTATTACATCGTCCAAAGTTAAATCATCTACAACGTTTGAAGGTATTTGGGGAAAAATTGCCCCGGAATCAATTGATGTTCTTAGATCTGCTATAGGTGATAGATTTGCACCGTTTTTAAAAAAACCTAAAAAAACATCATTAAAGTCTATTGTCCAATCCAAAACGTTGGGAAGGTTCGGTTTAATAATTAAATCTGTGTAAAATGCTGGAAAAATATCAATATTGTCAAACAACTCTTTAATTTTTGACTTTATTTTTGTTAGACGATTTTGTTGGGTTAGTTGAGTAAAAAAATTAAAAGCATCATTATAAACAAATAAATATGTTGGTTTTTTTTTTGCGCCTCCTGATTGTCCTTGAGGAGAAAACACCGGAATGTGATTATCTTTTAAAAGTAACAAACTATATTCATCGAGTGCTTTTAACTGGTCTTTATCTAAACGGTTAATTAGATCTAAAAATAAAGTTTGTAACATTTCTAGAGCAGCTTTTGCTTGGTCGGCGGTGAATCGGTTGGCGTGGCCGAATGACAAAAAATTTTTAACTCCTAACACATTATAGCTACCCACTGCGTCAGTTAATATTATAGAATAATCTGGGTCTTCTGGGTCTTCTGGTATTTTTCCATCAAATAATATGTCCAATGTTTGTTTAACAAGTTCAATTAGTACGGTTAAGTACTTGGTGGTAAGGGCAAATTCTGATGGGTTATCTTTTATTATTGGTAAATCTGTTAGTCCATATATAAATTCTTCTTTATCATAATTTTCAATATTATTAAAATATTCGACTTCATTTTCTTTTTGTTCTTGTATTTCCTCTTCGTCTGTTTCTTTGTCTATTAATGTATTTGAAACAATTTGAAGAAAATTTACAAATGTAGTATAATATATAGCAGATGCAGAAGCAGATTCTATTTCTGTTTGTTTTTCTATATTTACAAAATATGTCACCGGATATTGTTTTAAGAATAATTGTAATGATGGGACATCACTAATAACAGGTGCGACTTCAAACTTTAGGTCATATACAGTGTTTAGATCGTGTAGTCTAACTTTAATATCATCCATAAATTTATTAAAATCGTAAGTCGGTGGATTAGAAATAATACCTTCCACAATTTTATTAAGACCTGTGTTTATATTGTGATTTATATGTTTTATGAGATAATTACAATAGTTTTTTAATTGGTTAGATTGTGTTTCATCAAATTTCATTACAGAAACCATATATTGGTACACGAACATTTCTAGTTGTAATTTATTGTCAAGATAGAACTGGTTTATATAACTTACGTCGGCTATTGGGGGCGGATTACAAGAATATAAATTTGCCTTTACAGCAGTTCCTACAGCACACAAAATCGCTTTATAAATTAAAGCAAACATTTCTTTTATTTGATTAATCCCAGCCAATATACCTGTTATATTATCAGATATATTAGCTAATATAGCAGGCATATTACTATTAAATTTAACCCAAAAATCATTTATAGTTTTTACTAAAAATTGTTTACCCTCAGTTTTTAACATATTTACCTTTTCGGTTTCATCGGCACTCATACACTCAAAACTAATATAGTCTGTTAATATAAAAGTATACCGGGAGGCCTCTCCGTCTAATAGTAATTGAATATAATCTACATAATTTGTTACGCTAGTTGATACGGTGTTTAACATAAAAGCATTTGACACGTCCGGATACGTAGCCATTATTGTACCGAAATGTTGCATTAGACCTTGGTTAGAAGATAATAAATTATATGATGTTGTAACCCCCCCATCTTTGATTATCATACAATTGAAGGAATTTAAACCTGTGTAGGTTATTTGTATTATCCATTTTTCGACGTGATGTATATATGAAATCATATTTTGAGCAAAACCGTTTCTGTCAATATTACTTCTACTATTCACAATAAATTCAAATGGAGAATAAGTTCTTTCTGGTAGGTATATGAAACCCGGTGCTATACCCATATTTATTATTATTTTATTTCTAAATTTGACACCCATTGCCAACTTCGGGTCTACTATTATAAAAGAATCTGACTTGGGTTTATCATGTCCTTCTATATCAAAGAAACCTGTTGATTTTAAACAACTATACAAAGTTTGACCAATGGTGTTATTATAAACATCTTTTGTAGCATTTTCTAATGCTGTATCTATGCCTCCTCCGCGTGAAAAAGAACCAGAATCAGTACCGGGAGTACTTGGGCTGTTATTGCGTAAAACACTTAATACTCTACTTTTTCCAATAGGACTTGAAGTAGTAAAATCGTGTAAAGCTGAATCGTGACCAAACATATTTAATATAAAAAATGCCATTAATTCAGTAGGTAATATAATTTCTTTCATATTATTTAATTATATTTAAATTTTATAATTAAATTGTTTACATCCTTAAATCTAAAACCATACAAATAATAAATTTTTAATTTTTTTTAAAAATAATGTGTTTATAGTTTATTAAAATATGTTAGTTGGAATGGAAGGTGAAACCATTTTAGATTTCATTTGTTGTTTTTTCATATAATCTTGTTTCAAATCGCTATTTCTAAATCCATATTCAGGATTGTTAGTATCGTGTATAGAATTATAAAGATGTGGCTGATTGTTAGTTATATGGTTATTTAAAACAGAATAGGGATTGTTTCCTGAATCGTGAATAGTTTGCATAGTATTATATTTCATTATTTGGTTCGCATTTTTTTGCATATATTGTCTATATTTCCAATTTGAATGAATCCCATTATCATGTTGAATATTTTTGTTAGTTGCACCTTCTGGTTGCCATAAACTATATGACATCCCTTGAAAATCTTGTTGAGGATCTATAGTATAATAAATATGATTCATATTATACTAAAGGTAGATAAAATATTCAAAGGGTTTTTATTCGTCACCAAGAAGTTTTAAAAGTTCATTTTTTTTTAATTTACTTGAGTCAACTACAAGACCTTTATTGACAACTAATTCTCTTAGCTTGTTTAGTGACATTTTTTTATATTCTGTTTTATGTAAATGAACATCATCCATTTCTTCTAAATGTACGTTCCCTGTACCAAGTTCTTTAATAGATATATTGTTTAAAAAATCATTATTATCATCTGTTTCCTTTGTTTCGTGGGATAATTGAATATCTGTTTCTTCAAGTGTGTTTTCAAATTCAGCTAAATCTTTTGTAGAATCAAATACTAAATTATTTGCTATAGTATAAGACTTGTCATCTTCATCTATTTCTTCATATGGTATTTTTATATTTAAATCTAATTCTTCGCTTAAATTAATCGTTTTATACGTTTGTTCTTCTTCTTCGTCTTCATTTTCATCGTCTTCGCTTTCATTGTCTTCACTTTCGTCTTCGTTTTCATCGTCTTCATCGTCTTCATATTCGTCTTCGTCTTCTTCACAATCGCTATCATCTTCATCATCCGAAACATTAATTAATTCATTCTGGGCTCCTCCCATAAGTTGACTAGCATATTCTATTTTATCGTCTACTGGTAATTCTTGGCCTGATAATTGTTGTTGTATTATATGTATTTTATTTGTAAGGTATCGTGAATCTTCGGCCATTGCTGAAATTAACCCAATCATTGAATTTAATTTATGGTCTTGTTCTCCAATTCTATAACTAACATATGCAAAGATCGCACCTATTAATATTATAATTATAGCAATGCTAAATAAAAATGATGTACTAAATATATCAAAAAAAGGCATTCTTAAAAAAAAACAATATTTTTAAATTTTTTTTAAAACGAATTAGAACTTATTTTAATTTTAATTCAAATTTGCTAAATCTAAAATTTCTTTTGGATATTTCATATCATATAATACTTTTAACCCTCCTTTTATTTTTGAAATGCCTTCATTTAACTGATAAGTATATTCAAATTGGTCGTTTTTTTTTAGCGTTTTCATATGATAATTTTTTATCATTTTATTTTTTAAAAGTTTCTTACAAAGTTTAATATAATGTGTTGTTAAAAGACACGTCACATTTTTATATTTAACAATATAATCCATAAAAGCAAATGCGCTAGAAACAGCTTCCTCTGGATTTGTTCCAGAATATAATTCATCAAATATGCAAAAATGTGTTTGTTCATTATGGTCATCAATACAATCTATAATTTCCTTGCATCTCCTTGCTTCTGCTTGAAATAAACTGTCTCTACCAGATGTATCAGGTATATTTAAATAACAATGTATATTATCATATGGATAAAGTATTAATGAATCGAAACAACCATAACCAATTTGTTGAGATAAGAGAATATTTATTAAAGCGGTCTTAAGTGTAGTAGTTTTACCTGATGCGTTGGGACCAGTGATTATCATATTTTTATTTAAATTGCAGTCGTTTTTAATTATACTATGTTCTTCATCATTAATAAATTTGGGATAATACATTTTCTTAAATACAGGTTTATTTTTTTTATGTGTAAATTTTGTTTTGGTCATTTTTTTATCACCTATGTTAGTTTTAACGTGTCTTAACATATCAATATAACCATTAAAACCAAAGGAATATAATAATGCATTATGATAAACTTCATTATCATATATTTTATAAAATACACACATAATATGACCTATTTCACTTACTTTTGAGAATGAAAATGAAAAGGGAGTGATTTTATTTAATTCGTCATGTAATAACATAAGTGTATTTAGTTTGGTTTGATTAACAATATTAAAATCATTATATGTTGTTAGTTGAAAAACCTTTGAAGAATGATAATTTAATACGTCAATGGTATATGCCAAATAATTTTTGAATTGAGAAATATAATTATGAATCTTCTTCATATTAGAATAAAAACGAATACAAACTAACATATTTTGATAAATTGAAAATAAATAAAACGCAGCGGATATTACTAAATATATTTTTTGATTATTATCTACCTGATGAAATTGTGTAAATATTTTAAAAATGGCGTGATTAGATATAATAGATTTTAGTATTTCAATATATTGTTTAATATTTAATTCAACTCCTTTTAATTTAATAATAAAAAAGGGAATAATAAGAACAAAAATAGGTAGACATAATGATAAAATAGGTGACGCAATATTATAAATACTCATAAGCTGTAAAAAAGAGGAATTATTATTCAGTTTTTTTGCAAAAGCAAAATCAATATATAGATATTTTTCACAAAATCCAGTTTCATTTTTTATATCTTCCCATGAATTAATTATATTATTTAATTCAAAGTCGTTAAAATTATGTTTGTTGCGAATAGTATTTATCTCTTCAATTTCAAGCGTTTTAATTAATTTTTGCGTATCTGTTAAAAAATCTATATCAGTAGTATAATAATTCGTAAATTGTTTTATTACTTGTTTTGAAGATTTATTAGATGGATTAAACACGCTATCATAAATAGACTCTTCATCTTTATCAATAGAATTAACTAATTCAAGATCAGTGATAATATTATCATTAAGTTTTTTACTATTTTTATTATAAATAATAGGAATTTTAAAAATATCGTGAATATTATCTAAACTAGATTTTTTTATTTCAGTCATTATTTGTAAAATAGAATATATTATAATAATCTATTATACGAATTATTATTATACGAATTATTGTTATACAAATTATTATTATACAATTTAGTTGATTAGAAAATTATTAGGGAGTTCTTCAATTTGTGTATTATAATAAGTTTCAATTTCTTTCATCTTAATAACATCTCTTCTGGTAATAAAATTAATTCCTGTACCCTTTCTACCCCATCTACCAGATCTACCGATACGATGAAGATAATTATGAACATCTCTGGGTAAATCAAAATTAATAACAACACTTACTTGCTGAATATCAATTCCTCTAGAGGTTACATTCGTTGAAATAAGAACTCTGGCAGTACCATTTCTAAAATCTTTAAATGCTTTATCTCTTTCATATTTATCCATGCTACTATGAAGACAGCATACAGGAAACCCATCTTCCTTCATAGCTTCATAAAGGTCAACCACTCGTCTAACACTATTAGAATAAATGATACATTGAGCAAGTGTAATATGTTGATATAAATCTTTTAAAGTAAGATATTTTTGTCTATCATCTTCTACTGCTACATAATATTGTTTAATTCCTTCAAGAGTAAGACTCTCTGCTTTAACGCAAATTTTAACAGGATTTCTCATAAATTTATTTGCAATTTGATAAATATTACTAGGTAATGTAGCACTAAAAAGAGCAATTTGAACGTTTTTATTAAGAAATTGAAAAATATTATACACTTGTTCTTTAAATCCAGATAATAACATTTCATCTGCTTCATCAAGAATAACTAATTTTAATTTATTTGCGTTAATATGTCGTCTTCGAATCATATCATATACTCTTCCAGGACAACCAACAATAATATGGGGAGGGTTTTCACGCATATCATTCACATCTTCATCAATAGAAGAACCGCCAATAATAGTTTTAATACAAATTCCATTCATCATATTAGATAAACTATTGATTACATTTGTAACTTGTTGAGCTAGTTCGTGTGTAGGAACCATAATAAGAATTTGATTTGATTTGTCACTAATATTAATTCTTGAAAGGGCACCTATAGCAAAACAACCAGTTTTACCTGTTCCTGATTGGGCTTGTGCAATAATATCTTTTCCCTCTTTAATAGGTGCAATTCCTTTACTTTGAATTGGACTAGGTTTTTCAAAGCCATGTCCATAAATACTTCTTAATAGGTCGTGGTCTAAATCTAACTCATCCCACGCGTTATATATTTTAATAGATAATTCATTATCATTATCGTTATCGTTATCATTATCAGTTATACTTTTTTCTTTGTCATGGGGTATTATCCTTATATCATTTGTATTTTCAATCGACATAGTTATATTATAATATATAGATTGGTTTTAAGTGTATTTAAATTATATATTATATTTAAAAAAAATTGATATAAATAAATTCGTATATAGTTAATTACAGATATAATGGCAGATACTATGAAATACGATTTAAAACAAATTAATGATATTGCTTGTTCTGGATTTAAATTTGAAATTCCAGAGGACGCTTATAATATGATTAATTATTTATCTACTCAAGTAGGAACTGCTGGGTTATCTTCAACTATATTTGTTAAAACTGAAAGAGATAATAATGAAATTGCTATAAAAGATATTAATAATTCATTTGCTATTTCAAAAATCAAGAAAAGAAGGGGAAATAAAGGGATGGAGGTAAATTCAGAAGATTGGGAAACAATTAGGACATTTCAAGCTACTAAAATTGAACAAAAAACTGGTATTGATGGTGATATTGATAATATTCGTTTATTGCTTAATAAATTAACGGATAAAACATACTTGGATATTAGAGAAAAAATGATTGAAAAACTGGATAAAATTTGTCTTGAATTTGAGAGTAATATTGATAGTGATATTGATAGTGATAGAGATGAAGTTTATAGAAAAGTAGGTAATATTATTTATGAATTATCTGCAACGAATAAATTTTATTCGAAAATATTTGCTGAATTATTTACTGAATTATGTGGAAAATATACGTGGTTAATGAGTCTATTTAATGAAAAATATTTAAATATAATGGAACAATATGGTGATATTCAATATATAGATTCTGAAAAAGATTATGATGGTTTTTGTGAGATGAATAAGCAAAATGATAAAAGACGTTCAATAACTACTTTTATAAAGAGTTTGGCAAACAATCAATTTATTAAGAATAAAAACGTGGTTATAATTTTAAAAAAACTATTAGTGATGGTTTGTAATATGATTAATACTCCTGAAAAGAAAAATGAAGTGGATGAATTAACTGAAAATATAGCTATTTTATTTGATAAGACTATTATAGAAAATGTTATTAATAATGATGTAAATAATATAGATGAATTATATATTAATGGTAAAACAATCATTGAAACTATTAATAGTTTAGCAAAGTCAAAAGCAAAAGAACATCTGAGTTTATCGAACAAAGCAATCTTTAAGTTTATGGATTTAATTGAAATGTAAGTAAATGATGTATAAAAGATATTAAACACTATTTTCAATAATAGTATATGAATAATGATAATGTAAATTTTTTAATTGAAGAAAAAATGCAAGATACAAATACAAATACAAATTATGATATAAATTTTTTAATTGAAGAAAAAATGAAAGATATGTTGGATACATCACTCTTTGAACAAGAACAATGTAGCAATGAATTAGCCTATTTTATTGATAAATTTTTATATAGCAGTGATGAATTATTTTATGAAAAGTATACTGTAAAGGAATTATTAGATATATGTCAGTATTACGAAATAGATAATTATATTAAAAAAGCGAAATGTAAAAAGGCGGAAATCATAGATGCTATTATATATTTTGAATCCGTGCCTGAAAATTTTGAAATAATTAAAAAAAGACATACAATGTGGGCTTATATGGTTGAACTAACAAATGACCCAAAAATGAGAAAATATATTATAATATAGAATATTAAATCTAACTAATTTATATACATATGGTTGTATCTAAATTAGACAGTTCAATAAATTATCCAGAATTAAAAAGAGTAGATCCAGAAGATTTAAGCAAAGAAGCCAATTTATATCTAGTAGAGATAAAAGATTTAGAAGTGATTGTAGCTATTGGAGGTCCTAAAAATACATTTTCTGATAAAAATGTAACCTATTTTCCTGTTTATTTAGTGAAACATAATAACAAAGTTATTCAAATAGGGGTTTATGAGATTCCTTCCAGTAATATGGTAGATTATATTGATGAAGAATCAGTATTAGATGTAGAACGATTAAATTATCCATTAATTTATACATTTGCTACAAAAGAAATGATTGAAAAACTTAGAAAAGTAATAAAAGAAGAAAAACCAGCGAAAAAAGAAACAAAAAATAAACAAAAAACAGAAAAAACAGAAAAAATAGAAGAAACTGAAATATTAATTCCACAAATAAGAAGAGATATATTTACTGTAAGAATAGGTGCAAATATTCCAGAACAATTAAAACCCGAAACATTAAAAATGGCGCAAGATATAAGAGAAAAATATCATGAAAGCGAACACGATAATTGGATGCAAAAATTTATGAAAAATAAAAATTATTTAATACTAGATAATGAAGGTCAGGGGGATTGTTTTTTTGCTACAATAAGAGATGCTTTTCAAAGTATTGGTCAGGATACAATTGTCAGTAAGTTAAGAAACAAGATTTCACAAGATATAACACAAGAAATGTTTAATGATTATAAAGAAAGGTATGATATGTTTAATAGTGAAATAAATGAAACAAGAGCACAAACTATAATTAAAAAAAAAGAATATGATGAACTGAAAGATAAAATAACAACAACCATTGATAGAACACAACAATTAATTGTAAGAGATGCTGCGTTAAAGGTTAGAAAAGAATTTGAGCAAGTTAAAAGAGAAGGTGAATATGCGAAGGAAAATATAGCAGATGTGTTATTTATGAAACATATAAAAAATGTTGAAGAATTTAAAAAATATGTTAGAACGTGTGAATTTTGGGCTGATGCGAAAACTATAAATATAATGGAAAAATTATTAAATATCAAATTTATAATAATGTCTAGCAGTAGATATGATGATGAGGATTTAGATGGAGTATTGCAATGTGGTACAGATGTTGACCCAATAATATTAAGTAGAGGTGAATTTAAACCAGAATATTATATAATAATTGAACATACAGGAAACCATTACAAACTAATAGGATATAAAAAAAAATTAATATTTACATTCAAAGAGATACCATATGATATAAAGAAGATGATAGTAGATAAGTGTATGGAAAAAGATGCAGGTGTATTTTCATATATTCCTGAATTTGAAAAATTTAAAACGGAAATGGTAGGAACAGTTAAAGGTAAAGGGGTAGCAAAATTTGATGAATTAAGTGAATCAAAAATATTAAATCTATATAATGATAATATTATTTTTTCATTTTATGCAAAATCGTCTGATAAACAATTGCCTGGAAAAGGTCTTGGTGAGAAAATCCCAATAAGAAATATGAATGAATTTTCAACATTATCAAAAATACCAAAATGGAGAAAAAAACTGGATAATTTTTGGGTACAACCATTTTCAATAGATAATCATCGTTGGGCTTCAGTTGAGCATTATTATCAAGCGTCAAAATTTAAGAAAAATAATAATGATTTTTATTTATCATTTACGTTAGATTCAGGAACCGAATTATCTCAGAACCCTGAAATGGCCAAGGGTGCTGGAGGTAAAACGGGAAAATTTAAAGGTGAACAAATAAGGCCAAAATCAGTTGAAATAGATAATGATTTTTTTGAGGTTAGAAGTGATAAAGAGATGTATGCTGCTCAACAAGCAAAATTTACCCAAAATGAAGATTTAAAGGACTTGCTTTTAGAAACCAAAAATGCGAAACTAGTTCATCATAGAAGGTCTCAAGAGCCTGAAATATTTGATTCGTTAATGTTAATTCGTAATGATATTTTACACCCTTGAAGATTTTAAAACTTGTAAAATTGTCACCTTTTTATAAATAAAAAAATTGATATAAAAAACTTGCTATATATTATATATATAATATGGATACTATGTATAAAAAGTACATCAACAAATATGGAAATTTCTCACACATCCTCAATATTGAAATTGATGAAAGTATAAGTGAAGAAGAAAAAAATACAATTCTTTACGATATATTGAATTTAATTAATGAAAAAAATATTACAAAACATATATCAAATATGGATATAAGTCTCAAATGGAGGGTTTATGATAACACAGATTTATTATATTATTATACAGATGGTAATGGTGTTCTAGGCGATGTAGCAATATACGAACATACAAAAATATTATTAAATGAGATAAAGAAAATTAATAATAGTGATAAGTTTAACATTCGTCTTAGCAAACCGCTTAGTAAATCTATTTGTATAATGTAATTTATAATAAAAAACTTTATTAATAATAAAATTATTTATGGTGCCATTTTTAATCTTCAAGAGTATAAAGGGTGAAAAATAAAAAAATAAAAAGAATATAAAAATAATATAAAAATATACTATATGAGCGATATTGTTGAAAACACCTTGAATGAAATTTTAGCGGTTGTTACAGAGGAGCCGAATTGTGTTACAGATGAGCCAAATTGTGTTACAGATGTAGAAGATCTGAATTGCGTTACAGAAGAGCCAAAATGTGTTACGGAAGAGGTAAAATGTGTTACGGAAGAGGTAAAATGTGTTACAGAA
>Ga0209770_10001614_pt1 | contig 11624 bp, 12 predicted proteins | sample LauGreSu1BDMLBDD_2_FD_187572 | JGI IMG/M metagenome (GOLD analysis project Ga0209770, IMG submission 187572) | Freshwater lake microbial communities from Lake Michigan, USA - Su13.BD.MLB.DD (SPAdes) (version 2) | ecosystem: Environmental > Aquatic > Freshwater > Lake | place: Lake Michigan, USA...
ACCGATGGCCGATGGCCGCATCGCGGATGTGCTGGGCCTTGAGCTCGGTGCACCACAGGTCCGTGCGGCGATCGACGAACTCAACGCCGGTTACGAGGCAACGGGCCGGACGTTCCGCATCGAACAGGTTGCCGGTGGCCGCCAGGTCATGACGATCTCGGCGCTCGGTCCGGTCGTGGCGAGGCTGCGGGGTGAACGTGCCCAGGCCCGCCTGACGCAAGCAGCCCTGGAAACACTGGCTGTCGTGGCGTACCGGCAGCCGATCCTTCGCGCCGACATCGAGGCGATCCGCGGCGTGGCCTGCGGCGAAGTGCTGCGCAGCCTGATGGAGCGTCGCATGGTCCGCATCGTGGGCCGCAGCGAGGAGATCGGAAGGCCCATGCTCTACGGCACGACGGGCGAGTTCCTGCGCACCTTCGGCATTGCGTCGATCAGCGACCTGCCGCAGGCCAAGGACCTCAAGGCTCCTTGAGCGCTCGCGCCGGCGAGCTGCCAGCGCACCATCGGCAAAAACGAAACCGCGGCACTCGTGGGGAGCGCCGCGGTTTCGCGTGGGTAGATGTCACCGCTCCCTCCGCGGTGACAGGAAGAAAGAGTCCGTTAGCGGCGGCGACGGCCGCCGAGGAGTCCTGCTGCCCCGGCCAGCGCCACTGCGCCAGGCGCAGGCACCGAGACCGAGAAGGCTCCGCTGAAGCTGGATTCCATGCCCGCCGAGATCGAGAGGCGCAGGCGCATGCCGACACCATTCGTCACCGAGCCGGCCGAGCCGTTGAACGACTGCGGGGCGAAGCTTGCGAGCGAGAAGGGATTGACGGTCTGGGTCGAGGTGATCGCACCACCGACCTGCGAACCGTTGACGAGTCCCGCCCAGACGGGCGCGCCCGAGACGGCGCCGAGCGAACCCGGGCTGAACGAGAAGTTCACGCCCTGGCCACCGGCCGAGCCCGCATAGGTCGCACCGGCACCCATCGAGCCGGCCATCAGCACGCTGAGGTCGAGCACGAGCGGCGTCGTGGCGTTGTTGTTCTTGATCGTGAAGCCGCCGGAGACGTAGGCCGTCTCGACGCCATTGACCACCGAGTAGCTGGTGATCAGGTTGCTCCACTGCACGAGCATGCCATTGCTGGCCCAGAAGCCTGTGTGGGCGAAGCGGCCGTCACCCAGGTCCGTGGCGCTGTTGTTGACGGTCTGCGCAGCACCATTGGCCGAGAGGTTGATGGTGGCGGCGTTGGCCGAGATCGCGGCCGAGGCTGCGGACGAGGCCAGCAGCGTGGCGGCAATGGCGGTGGTGATCGTGTTCTGTCCCATGTCTTTCTTCCCTCCTGTTGTGCCCGGCCCGCCTTGGCGTGCCGGGCTCCCTTGGATCCCCTGTCGGAACGGTCACGGGTGGCCTACATCTTCCACCCTGCCTTCCCGGATGCGCCGCATCGGCGGCACACCCAGGAAGGACTTCCTGATCGATGTGGTTCAGCGACGGCGGCGCGAGCCGATGACACCCGCGGCACCCATGAGCGCGATCGCGCTTGGGGCCGGGACGACGACGTTGAACAGGCTCGAGAATGAGACGCTGTCGCCGGCGCTGAGCGTGAAGCGGAACTGCAGGCCGATGGTCGTGTTGAGCGCCGGACCCGTGGTGGGGTCGAACGACTCAGGACCGACCTGCGACGAACCGAACGCCGCGCCGCTGTAGCTGTAGGCCGAGCTGCCGAGCGATCGGACCAGGTTGCCGTCGATGAAGGCCGAGTAGAAGCCGGCGGAGCCACTGGTGCGGCCGATCGACGCGAAACCATCGCCGTTGGCATCGTTCAGCGTGCCCGCGAAAGCACCGTTCATCAGGCTCTGCGCGAACTGCACCGAGCTGTCGAGGGTGAAGTTCACCGTGAACGTCTGGGTGGAATTCGCCGTGTTCGTGATCGAGAACGTGCCGTTGATGAACGGATCCGGATCGATCAGGGCATCCCACTCGAGGTAGCCGGCGGAGACCGCCGCAAAGCCCCCAGTGTGATAGATGTTGTTGCCGAGGTAGGTCATCGATCCCAGCGAGCTGGCTTGGCCGCTCATGGTCTCGTTCCCACCGCTGAAGGTGACTTCGAACCCAGGTCCGAAGTTCAGGCCGGCGTGCGCAGCAGTGCTCAAAAGCATCGCGCCGACGGCGCCGTACAAACAAGTCTTGAACAGCATGACAACCCTCTCCCTCCGCGCCGAGTGGCGACGGACTCTCACAACTCAGTCTGTTGGTCGTCGCGCAAGCGCGAGTCCCTCCGTGACGCATCCCTCCAGATGCGGCCGGAACATCTCCGGCATCACATCCATACGATTCTGCCGGGCGGCTGGAAGCACGAAGCCGGAAGTTTTTGTGCGGCTCGCCGGCGGTCCAATATGAACCCCTGCCACGTCGCGTTGAGCCGACCTCAGCCGTCGACCGTCTCGCGTCCCCGCAGCACGGTCGGGACGTGATCCCGCTCGGGCGTCATCCAGTCCCGGATCGCAGCCCTCATCGCCTCGAAGCTCGTGGCGGTCCGGACGGCTTCCTTGAGCGGCTTGATGTGGCCCATGGTCCGGCCGTACCAGGCAATGCCCTGGTTGAGCCGCTTGACCCCGTACCACGGCTTGGCGAAACGCTCCATCAGGTCGATGTGGCGCAGGATCGCCCGGCACTTGTCGTTGAAGGAAAGGTCGGGTCCCACAATTCCCGTGGCCAAATGCTCTGCAGCCCGGCGGAACATCCATGGCGTTCGGAGTGCGGCCCGGGCAATCATGACGCCCGCGCACCCCGATCGATCGATGAGCGCCTTGGCATGTTCTGGTTCGACCACGTCGCCGTTGCCAATGATGGGGATCGACGGAACCGCCTCGACCACCCGGCCGATCGCATCCCAGTCGGCCTGTCCGCTGAAGAACTGCACGGTGTACCGCCCATGCACCGTAACGGCGGCGATGCCGGCATCCGCCAGTCGGCGAGCGAGGTCCGGTGCCACCATGTGCTCAGGATCCCAGCCCAGTCGCATCTTGGCGGTCACCGGCACACGACCGCCACTGGCTCGCTCGACCGCCTTCACGATGCGCTCGGCCAGGAGCGCCGTTGCCGGGCAGTCACGCAGCAGCAGGCTTCCACCGTTCTTCTTCGCAACCTTGTCCACAGGGCAACCCATGTTGATGTCGATGACCTGGGCGCCGTGCTCGATGGCCCAGAGTGCCGCCTCGGGCAGCGGATCATCGCCGTTGCCGTACAGCTGCATGCCGCATGGGCGGTCGAGTTCGTTGGTCGCGGCGAGCTCGAGCGAGCGCTCGGAGCCGCGCAGCAGGGCATGCGCGTTTAGGAGATCCGTGTAGGCGATGCCCACCCCGCCAAGCTCGCGGCAGAGGATGCGAAACGGCAGGTCGGTATAGCCCGCGATCGGCGCGAGCAGGAGGTTGCTCTGGAGTTCAACGGGTCCGATGCGGAGCACGGTGCCATGCTAGGTCGTGCACATGGAGACGCGTTCATGCGTGGTGGGGTGCCCCGATCGCCGATGGTGCTCCTCATCGCTATTGTGCACGCATGCGCAAGGCACAGATCGTGTGGGCGGTCGCCGCCGCGGCGACCATCGGCGGAGCGAGCGCGCAGGCACCGGATCCAGTGCCCGTGCCGGGCGCGACCATGGGCAGCGTGAGCGTGCGCGTGGGCGAGCAGTCGCTCACCATGCCGTACCGATTGATGGAACCGAGCGAGGCCGATCCCGGCGAGACCTTCCCGCTCGTGGTGTTCCTGCATGGTTCAGGCGAGCGTGGTACCGATGGCGATGTCGCGCTCAAGTACATCGGCCCGGCGTTGGCCACGCGCGAGATGCGCACGAAGCATCCTTGCTACGTGCTCGCGGTCCAGTGTCCGCGCGACCGCACCTGGGTCGAGACCGGGCCGCGCACCATGAATCCCACGATGACCGAGCAGCCGAGCATGACCATTCGTGGCGTGATGGCGGCGATGGACCAGGTCATCAAGGACAAGCCCATCGACCGTCACCGCATCTACCTGACCGGGCTGTCACTCGGTGGGTATGGCGCGTGGGACCTTGCAATGCGTCGGCCGGACGACTTTGCCGCGGTCGTGCCGATTTGTGGTGGCGGCGATCCCGCGAAAGCGGCGCTGCTGAAGGATGTGCCGATCCAGGTGTGGCATGGGAGCCTTGACAGTTCGGTGCCGGTGGCGCGCAGCCGCGACATGGTCAAGGCGCTGAGGGATGCCGGTGCGAAGGTCGACTACCGCGAGATCAAGGATGGTGGCCATGAAGCCTGGCTGCCGGCCTACCTGCCCGAAGCGGCGATCGCGTTCATGTTCAAGCAGGTGCGCGACGTGGCGAAGCTGGGATCCGGCCCTGCAGCCGAGCCGGAGCCTGGCGCTCGTTCTTCTGATTGAGCACGTGCCAGAGAAAGGTGCGGCCGGTGGCGGGGTGAGCCTGCTGCAGGAGTGCGTGCATGGCCTTCACATCGCTGCCGGCACGGTGCGCGCTGCCTGGATCGATGCGGAAGTGCGCCAAGAGCGATTGAAGGCGGCGGTTGGGTGCACCGATCGAGCGCCAATCGAAGCCCCAGCAACTGCATCGCCATGGCAACTGAAGGGTCCAGGACCAGAGCCGGCCCATCATGGCGCGATCGAACGTGATGTTGTGGGCGACGATCGCCGCGCAAGGCTCCAACAGCGCGCGGCAGGCCGTCTCGTCGAGTGAGTGGCCGCGCACCGACGGCATGCTGATGCCATGAACCGCCAGCGCACCCGCGCTGATCGGGACGCGTGGTTCGCGCAAGCCCCGGTAGTGGCCATCGAGCCCGGTGAATCGGCCGGAATCCGGATCGATCGCGATGACGGCGACGGCCAGTTCGATGACCTCATCGTGACGGGCTGCGCCCGTGGTTTCGGTGTCAAGGAGAGCGATCTTCACGGTGGGCAGGGGTGGATGCTAGGCTTGGCGCCCCGCAGGGCTGGGCGATGATCGCCACGCGGCCATGCCGAGGAAAGGACACGAGGTACGGATCATGAACAAGTGGTTCTACGCGAAGGATGGTCAGGCGATTGGCCCGCTCAGCACTCCCGAGATGCACGAGCTGATCGGCCAAGGTGCCTGCACCCGGACCACCTTGGTCTGGACGCGCGGCATGCGGGATTGGCTGCCGGCGTGCATGGCCACGTGGATGTGGGAGGAACGCGCGGAGCGCCGCGATGTGACGACCGAGGCCAACGGTGATCCAGAAGGTGCCCACAGCGAGGGTGGTGTGGCGACCATGGCCGAGGCGGATGAGGCACCAGCCGTGCCGAGTGCGTCGCGTGCAGAGCGGCGCGCTCACACTGGCGCAACGATGCCGAGCACCGACGATGGCACGCAGGCATCAACCACCGAGTCGGGTGATGCCGGCGTGGTCGGCATGGTCCGCAAGCTCTTCGGGCTGGGCTGATCGGCCCTGGTGCGTTGATCAGGCGGCCCCGGCCTGCACGGCGGCGTCGAGCGATGCCGTGACGTGTCCGAGTGCGTTGGCGCTTGCATCACAGCAATAGATGCGTCCACGGCGACGACCGGTGACTTCACGCAGGATCCCTGCGGTGATGCAGCGCTCGACCAGGTCGTTGGCCGCCGCAAACGTGATCCCCAGGGTCCGCTCGACCTGACGGACATCGATGATCGGGGAGCCCATCAGGTGCATGACCAATTCCCGGGGATGGCGAGGCGCCCGCATGGAATCGGCTCGCTCGAGCAAACCGGTTCGCGCGCAGTCGAGGGCCTGGAGTTGATGCGTGGCATGGTCGCATGCCCGAGTCACCGTGCGCCAGACATGCGCTGACCACGTGCCAATCGCGCCGTTGGCGGCGAGCTCGTGACGGCGTTGCCGGTGCGCGTCGACGTCGAGGGATGCATGCAGGTTCAACACCGTGGATTCGATGCCCACACTCCCACAGAGCCAGGCGGCAGCTGCAGACCAAGCCAGTTCGCTGTTGCCGTCCGGGAGTGGTGCCGTTGACTCAATCGCCCAGACGAACCAAGCCGCACCCACGAGCACCTGATCAAGCGAGGCGGGCAGCCCCGACACGACCCGATCGATCGAGGCACCCAGTCGCAGCACATCGCGCGGCGATGGTGCGAGGCACGGAGTTCCATCGGCATCGCGGGGCAAGGCGGGGCTTGGAAGGTCCGTGGATCGAGGTTTGCCCGCCTGACGCTGACCGGCCCAGAGTGCCCGGTGTGCCTGCACCAGCCCGCCCATGCTTGGCCGACCTGCAGCAAGGATCGGCCTGGCAGGGTGCCAGATGGCCAGCCTGGTCGAAAGCTCCTGCAGAGGATCCGCCGCAGGAACGACCGGACCGATTCCCATCGACCAGATGGCTGCGTGCTCCAATCGAACGACATCCACGGACGGTGCGGCGCTGAGGGCACTGCTGCAACGCCCCAGGGCGGACGCCGCATCAACCAACTCGCGAACCGAAGGCCCCCACGCTGGGATCGACCACACGGTGAGGTCTGGGTCGAATCGGCAGGTTGGGACGGGATACCGCCGTCGATCGGTGATGCGGCCGTGCATAAACCTGATGATAGATAAAAGTGATAACACAAACAGGGCGCTAGCCTGGCTGAATCGCCTGATCGACGAGCGAAACCTCAGACCGGGCAGGCTCCCCAGCGAGAGAGGATGATCCCCAGATCAGGTCCATCGACGACCCCCGAGCCATCGAGGTCAGCCGAGGGGTCGGGGAACTCCCACTTCACCAACAGGATGCCAAGGTCGGCATTGTCAACCACCTGGTCGCCGTTGAGGTCACCCTGACAGGCTGAACTGGTCGCATCACACCCGTTCACCGCGCCCGGCGTGTCATCCCCACCGACGATGGCATCGCCGCCGCGGACCCAGCCACCACTCCGGCAGCGCAGGATGTGCATGGCTTGGGCATCCTTTTCCGGGCCGACCACCGTTGCGTAGCCGCACTCCGCGCCAGCAGCCGGCGGGGTGGAACTCGTCCCGATCGTGACCGCATCCACGATCTCGATGAAGGCGCCCTGGTCGAGCGTGCAGTCATCATCGACATCGAGATCGGCACCGTTGGTGGACGTGAGTCCACGCAGCAGCATGTGTGTGACGTTGTCGCCGTTCTCGAAGTTCAGGCTGGTGACGATGTCGGGCGTTGCAGCGGTCATGCTTGACTCGCCGATCAGGAGATAGCCATCCGACGGGATGGTCTTGCCGGCGAGGTTCACGAAGACCTCGATCACACCGCTTCCCTGCGCCGTGGTGCCATCGCCGACCACGATGAACCAGAGTCCATCGAGCGATGCACCGGGCGGGCCCTTGAGCTCGACGTACTCATCGTTGTCGGCGCCGGGCTGGTCGATGCGGATCTCGTTGAGGCAGATGGTGCCGTTGTCCTCGGCGGCGAGTGCGGTGCGAACGCACATGGCGGGGGCAAGCGCGAGCACGCATGCAGCGGCGCGGGCGAGAAGCGTGGACGACGAGGGCAGCGACGGAAGCAGGTTGGACATGGTGGATCCCCAGAGATCGATGTGCGAAGCATGCAGCGACAGGAGCGGCACGATGCGCACCAACCTAAGGCCCACCGGCGTGACCTTCGGGAAAGCCGCAAGGAATTCGGTGCAGTCCGTTCGTGAAAACCCCGGTGTGCCTGGAACAGGATCGTGATGCAGGCACGGCACCGCCTGCCACCCTTGCGACATGCACGGACCACGACATCGTGGTGGTGTCGACAGCAAGAACACCACGGGCCGAAGAAGTTCGGTGAACGGGACCGAACTATCGCAGCAGTTCCGCATCCTCGATGCGGTAGAGACCCAGCACCAGGCCGCCGAGCGCGAAGGGCTCGAGCACCAGTCGCCCACGCAGCGTGCCGAAGCGGATCTGGTGCTGCAGCGAGAAGTCGATCGGTGCACGCGTCTTCACGAGTGCCGAGTCGTATGGCGTCGGCGGGAGACCGATGCAGCAGCCATCCCAACGGTTCAGCATGAGCACGAGTTCATCGGTCGATGGTGCGATGATCGCCGGGGCATAGAACCCGCTCAGTTCGATCCACGTTCCGCCGAGCAGCTCGAGCGTGCGAGGCATCGCATCGAGCGATCCATCGCCGCGCACGTGTCCGGAAGCCTGGCCGAGCAATTTCCACGAGACACGGAAGGGCTGTCGCTCGGTCCCCGCACCGGGTGGCATGGCGCTGGGCACGTCGGAGTCCGTGGAAGGTCGCGATGTGGAGCCTGGCGTCGCTCCACCATCCACAGGGGAGTCCACGGGCTTCACCGCGCCAGCCTCATCGTGCCGTGCCCGGTCGAGCAGTTCCCAGGGAGCGGGCTCGCACGATTCAGGCACGGTTGCTTCGGAATCACGCATGGCCCAGATCGCGGCCACGAGCAAGAGTGCCAGCACGGACCAGAGGATCCTCATGGACCGAAGACCTGGCGCAGGATCACGTCCTTCACGCTGCGCATGGGGACTTGGGCATCAAGCCGATCGTCGTCGCAGAGCAGGATCGGTTCGAGTCCGCGCGCGACGCTGCTGCGGCCATGCGAACCGCGGACGATCGAGGGATCCAGCGGAACGACATCGAGCAGGTTGCGCATGCCGAGCTTTCGCAGGGCGAGCTTGCCTGCGGTGCGCAGGCCCAGAAGCGGTCGCGTGGGATCCATGAAGAGCTCGCACGGGTCGTAGCCCGGCTTGCGGTGGATGTCGACGGTACGCGCGAAGTCAGGTGCGAGCGCATCATCGAGCCACCATGGGTAGGCGAACCACGCATCGGCTTCGGCGATGCAGACGAGATCGCCGCTGCGCGCATGTCCGATCCCGAGCGCATCCTGCGCTGCGCGGTCGAGCACGGATTCAACACCCGTCACCCGCTCGAGCAGGTGTGCCACCCGGCTGATGTCCTGCGCCCGCCGTACGTAGACGTGCGCGATCTGGTGGTCGCACACCGCGAAGGCATCGCTCTGGCCTGCATCGAGCAGCTCCGTGCCGCGCTCATCGCGCAACGACAGCAGGTCTGCCTTGCGCAGCTCGCGATTGAGGCAGATCGCCCGGGTGACCGGGGCGATTCCGTACTCACTGACCACCATGACGCGCACGTCACGTGCTGCAAGGAACCCATGCAACACATCGACGACACGGTCGATCTCGCGCAGCTCCTGATGGGCTTCGCGCGTGCCTGGCCCATGCTTCTGCAGGACGTAGTCCAGGTGCGGCAGATAGACCGTGTGCAAGGTCGGTGCGAATCGCTCCTCGACCTGCATCGCGGCCCGAGCGATCCAATCGGTGCTCTGGATGCCGGCCTTGGGCCCCCAGAAGTTGAAGAGCGGGAAGCGACCGAGCTCGCCCTGCAGCGTGTCGCGCAGTCCGGCCGGATCGGTCCAGACATCGGGGATCTTGCGTCCGTCCGCGGGGTACTGCGGACGCGGCGTCACGGCAACGTCCGTCGAGCCGTGCATCGCGTACCACCAGAAGGAGTTCGCGCTCGTGAAGGCGCCATCACGCGCGCGCGCCTCGTCCCAGACGCGCGGTGCCTGGACGAGCGCCGCGGACTGCTTCCAGAAGTGGACCTCGTTCAGTGACCGGTCGAACCAGCCGTTGCCCACGATGCCATGTGCCGCGGGATCGACGCCCGTGAGCATGGTGGCCTGCGCCGAGCACGTCACCGCCGGCAGGGGTGGCACCATGGTGCGTACGCCACCCACGCTCCGGGCGAAGTCGCGCAGCTTCGGCGCGCCGGATCCGAGGAGCGACGGCGAGAGGCCGACGACGTTGAGGACGGCGACGCGCTGCATCAGGAACCCGCAACGCGGCGCTGCGCGGTGCGCGTGATCCACCAGCAGCCCAGGGCGACGACGGACAGGCTTGGCGCGCCGAGCACGCTGAGTGTGCTCGCATCGAGCAGGCAGAACGCGGCGATCCACGCCGCCACGCCACCGGCGATGCGCGTGGGGTGACTGCGCATGGCGCGCTCGGCGTGCAGGCACTTGACGAGGAAGATCCCCGCGCAGAAGAGCGCCATGGGCAGGGCCACGATCGTCATGACCTGCAGCATGCCGCGTGCACCGCCGGCGACGACAGGACTGAACGCCCACGGCACCAGCACGGCGGCGACCAGCAGCACGCGCACCCACCGTCGCGTGGGTTGAGGCGTGGCAGTTGGTGACGCATCATCACCCGGCGCGGCTTCGTCACGCGCGAGGAGCGAGACTGCGATGGTCGAGGCGAAGGCGATGATGCCGGGGAAGAGCACAAGCCCCCACGCGCTGGTCGAGGAGCCGTTGTACTGCATGCCCGAGACGCTCATGACCGACAGCGTGGCGCACCAATATGCCAGCGCGCGGCAGAGTCCCATCAGCACGACGCTGCCACGCCAGTTCCGATGCAGGAGCGAGTAGGCCACGATGGTGGCGACGAGCAGAAGAACCGCCTCGAAGCCCCACGGCGTACGCAGGTCGGCATGACGCCAGTGGTCCAGCCAGTTCCAGAGGATCGCACCCACGCCCACCACGGCCCATGCCTCACCGAGCCATTGGATCGCGTTGCGCTGGCCCTTGGCGAAACTGCCGAAAGCAAGTCCGACGGCGATCGCGGCGAGGCCGGGAATCGGGAACGATCCGCCGCCGACCAGCCAGACACCGGTCGACACCAGCGTTGCAGCGAGCAGGATCGCGGGACGCAGCCCGACACGGCGGCTGGGCAGCGGGCGGCTGGGGCGTTCGTGGGCATCGACATCACGATCCAGCAGATCGTTGAGCACCATTCCGAAGAGGTAGAGCAGGCAGATGCCCGCCACGACGCCGACGTGCCGCGGCATCCAATCGATGAAACGCTCGATGGTCGCCTGGCCAGCCAGGAGATGCGCGACCCACAGTCCGACCATGGCGTTGGTGGCCACGGTCAGCACATTGGAGATGCGGGTGAGTTCAAGCCACGCCCAGATGCCGTGACGCGGCAGCGGCGTGGCCTGCGGTGCAGGCTCCACGGCGATGGCGCGAACCGGAGTTGCGGTGGCGACCGGCATCTCCTCGCTGGCCTCGATGCGCCGGCTCGGCATCCCATGCAGGGCGATGACAGGAGCGCGGCCGCTCGTGTCGCTCGGTTCGACGCGGCGGAACACCGGTGCCTCGGCAAGCGAATCGGCCACGGGTGCGGTGATGGGTTCGATGGTCTCGGTCGGTTCGGGATCCTGTGTCGATTCAACGCTCTCCACAGCATCAACGGTCTCGGCCAGCTCCACGGCTCCCGGAGCATCCACGGCCTGTCCAGGCTCGATGAGCTCGATCGATTCTTTGAGCGCCATCGGCTCGGCGCTGGGCTCAACGACAGGTTCAGCGACAGGTTCAGCGACGAGCTCAACGACAGGTTCAGCGACGGGCTCGACGATGCTTGCAGCGATGGCGTGTGTCGGTGGCTCGTCGACCGGCGCCTCCATGGATGCGATCACCTCAGGCTTGGGCTCGACCGATTCCCATGCATCGACGGGTTCGGCCGGTCGCGGCGCGGTGAGCGAAGGGTCCTCATCGCCCCACGCTGAGAGTGTCTGTCCCGGCGCTGGCGCAGCGGGTTCATGCACCTGCACCTCAGGCACACTGTCCATCGAGGGCGGATCGATGCCCTCGAGGTCGGCCGCCACG
>Ga0209770_10001616_pt1 | contig 11617 bp, 8 predicted proteins | sample LauGreSu1BDMLBDD_2_FD_187572 | JGI IMG/M metagenome (GOLD analysis project Ga0209770, IMG submission 187572) | Freshwater lake microbial communities from Lake Michigan, USA - Su13.BD.MLB.DD (SPAdes) (version 2) | ecosystem: Environmental > Aquatic > Freshwater > Lake | place: Lake Michigan, USA...
GCCGCCGCTACGGCCGCGGCGGCCGCGCCCCGGGCTGCTGGCGACGCACGCCGCCAGGACTCTGCCGCGCCCGCGACCGCGGCGGCCGCGAACAACAGCAGGAACGGCACCAGGGGAAAGCGGTAGCGGGCGAAGACGAAGAACACCACGACGCTGGCGGCGTAGGCGAGGGCCATGATGTGCAGCAGCCACAACTGCCGGCGCTGCGGCCACGTCACGAATACCCCAGCCACGGCGAGCGGCACCAGCACGCCGAAATGCCCAACCCATCCGCCGATCGCCAGCGGCCACGACCATTCGGCGTAGCTTTCCTGGCTTTCGGTGTCGAGCATTTCGGTGTGGTTGAGCAGCAGCAGCACCTTGCGGCTCATGAGCCGCAGCCACGCGGCCGGCTGCGACCTGACGTAGTCGACGACGCGGCCGGTCCAGTAGCTGGAGACTTCGGCCGGTGTCAGCGCGTGGCCGACTGCCTCCTCGGCCACTTCAGTGGCATCCACGCGCTCGAACTCCGGCGCGCCGCGGCCGAACCGGATCGAGGCGTAGGTCCCGTCGGCGGTGGGATTGTTGCCGATGAACAGGTTCGAGCCGAACTGCGATGTCGTCAGGTAAAAGCCGCCGCCGACGGCGTAGTTGCGAGAGGCCACGGGGAGCAGGACGATCGCAAGACCGGCAAGGAACCACGCGACGCGCCCGTAGAGGCGGGTCTTTAGACCCGCCTTGGCCGGCGACAGGCGGGACTGCAGTCCCGCCTCTACGTCAGGCGAGAGCAGCGCCCACGCCAGAATCACCGCGATCAAGACCAACGCGTTTTCGCGCGTGAGGGCGAGGCCGCCCATGGCCAACCCGAGCCCGATCCAGGTGGCCGCCGCGGCCGGCCCGGAGATCGCCTTGGACATGAGCCACAGTCCCAGGCACACGAAGAACATGTCGAGGACCGATTTCTGCAGCAGGCCGTCGAAGAAGATTGCGGGCGCATAGAGGGCGAGGCCGAGACCGGCAATCAGTCCGACCGGCTTGCTGAAGAAACGGGCGCCGGCCAGGCCGAGCAGCACGCAGGAAGCCGAGCCGATCAGCGCCTGGATCACCCGCAGGATCAGCAGGTCGCGGCCGAACACGGCGTAGACGACACCGACGAAGTAGGGGTAGAGGGGCGCCTGGTAGAAGACCTCGGTGCCGAGCCAGTCGCCGGCGGCGAGCCGCCGCGCCCACTCGTCGTAGCCGTTGGCGTCGCCGAGCAGGACGTCGAAGAACGGGGACGGGTGGATCTGCCAGAGATGGAGCAGCCGGACAGCGAGGGCGACCGCGAAAATGACCCAGGGCAAGAAACAGATAGTAGATGGGCGCCGCCAAATAACACAAGAGACCAGGAGCTCAGGACAAGCCTTTGAAAAGCCTGCCTCCTGAACTCCTGATCTCCTGTAAGTACTACTTCACGAACAGCATCTCGCGGTAAGTCGGCAGCGGCCACACTTCGTGCGGCACCACCACCTCGATCTGGTCGCCCAGGTCGCGCAGCTTGACCATGGCCGGCACGATCGTGTCGCGCATGTACTTCGCGTGCTTCTCGGACGAGGGGCTGCTGTGCTCGAGCGCGGCCGCCAGCTTCTCGGTCTGGACGCGGAAGGCGTCGGTCAGCCTGACAATCTGCGTCAGTACCTTCTTGCCCTCCTTGGTGGGCACGCCGCCGCCCCTGGCCGCGACCACGCTCTGGCCGACCTGCTTCACGTAGGTGAGCGCGGCCGGGAGGATGTAACGGTTGGCGATCAGCACCATGAGCTGCGCCTCGATGTTGATCGTCTTGCAGTAGGTCTCGAGGTTGATCTCGTAGCGCGCGTGCAGTTCCGCTTCGGTCAGCACCTTGAACTTCTCGAAGGCCTTGACGACGCCGGGCTTGACGATCTCCGGCAGCGCGTCGACCGTGTTCTTCAGGTTCAGCAGGCCGCGCCTGGCGGCCTCCTTCTGCCACTCGTTCGAGTAGCCGTTGCCGTTGAAGATGATGCGCTTGTGCTTCTTGATGGTCGCGCGCAGCAGCGAGGCGACCGCCGCTTCGAGCGCCTCGCCCTTGCCCAGCCTGGCCTCGAGCTCGGTGGCCAGCGCGTCGAGCGACTCGGCCACGGCGACGTTCAGGCAGGTGCCCGGCAGCGCGACGTTCTGGGTCGAGCCGACGGCGCGGAACTCGAACTTGTTGCCGGTGAAGGCAAACGGCGAGGTGCGGTTGCGGTCGCCGGCGTCGCGCGGCAGCTTGGGCAGCGCGGCGACACCGATGTCGAGGAAGCCGCCGGTCTTGGTGCTCTTGGCGCCGCCGCCTTCGACCTGCTCGAAGATCTCGGTCAGCATGTCGCCGAGGAACACCGACAGGATGGCGGGCGGCGCCTCGTTGGCGCCCAGGCGGTGATCGTTGCCGGCGTGGGCAATGCTCATGCGCAGCAGGCCCTGCCACACGTCGACGGCGCGGATCACCGCCGTGCAGAAGAACAGGAACTGCATGTTGTCGTGCGGCGTGTCGCCCGGGTTCAGCAGGTTGTTGCCCAGGTCGTCGCCGATGCTCCAGTTGAGGTGCTTGCCCGACCCATTGACGCCGGCAAACGGCTTCTCGTGCTGCAGGCAGGCGAGCCCGTATTTCGGCGCGACCCGCTTCAGCGTCTCCATCGTCATCATCTGGTGGTCGGTGGCGACGTTGGCGCTCTCGAAGATGGGCGCGACTTCATACTGCGACGGCGCCACTTCGTTGTGGCGCGTCTTGATCGGCACGCCGCACTTGTAGAGCTCGGCTTCGGCCTCGGCCATGAAGGCCAGGACGCGTTCGGGGATCGAGCCGAAGTACTGATCTTCGAGCTCCTGGCCCTTGGGCGGGCGGGCGCCGAACAGCGTGCGGCCGGCGTTCAACAGGTCGGGACGCGCGAAGTAGAAGTTGCTGTCGATCAGGAAGTACTCCTGCTCGGGACCAAACGTCGCGGTCGCGCGCGTGGCGGTGGAGCCGAACAGCTTCAGCACCCGCACGGCCTGGGTCGACAACGCTTCCATGGAGCGGAGCAGCGGCGTCTTCTTGTCGAGCGCGGCGCCGGTCCAGCTCACGAATGCGGTCGGAATCACCAGCGTGGCGCTGTTGTTGTGCACCAGCAGCCACGGCGGGCTGGTCGGGTCCCACGCGGTGTAGCCGCGGGCTTCGAAGGTGCTGCGAATGCCGCCCGACGGGAAGCTCGAGGCATCGGGCTCGCCGCGGACCAGTTCCTTGCCGCTGAACTCGGCCAGCGCGCGGCCATCGGCCGTGGGGCCGTAGAACGAGTCGTGCTTTTCCGCCGTGATGCCGGTGAGCGGCTGGAACCAGTGAGTGAAGTGCGACGCGCCATGCTCGACCGCCCAGTCCTTGAGGGCCGAGGCAACGGCGTCGGCTGTCGAGGCGTCGAGCGCCTCGCCGCGCATGATGGTGTCGCGCAGCGCCTTGTACGCGGGCTTCGGCAGCCTGGCCTGCTGGACCTTGTCGCTGAAGACGCGCGCGCCGAACGTGTCTTTCACGTTCGCCGGCGTGTGCGCCACGCGCCCTTCGGTCATAGCCCAATTGCGGATGCCCTTGATTGCCTCGCCTAATGCTGCGGAACCCATGCGTATTTGCCCCTTTTGGTATGAAAGACCGCCGATGAGCGGTCGCCCTTCGAGAAGCCTCAGGGCGTCCCGAGCCTCGTCGAGGGACGAGATGACAAATTATGCACGGATTACGCATCACTTTGCAAGATTTAACCCATTCTGTTCGTAGATAAAGATAAAAAAGTGCAAAGTGGTGGTCAAAATATGACGGTCTCGCACGATTCCAAGATCGGCCAGTGCGGGCGATCGCCCTACGCCGCCCTAAGGAAACGCGGTCCGCTGGGCGCACGTGGTCGACGGGGCCCGGTTGGTGCCATCCCGGAGCGCGGGGAGAGCCAACTCCGTGAACACGGCGTAGCCGGCGTCGTTCGGGTGAAAGCCGTCGGCGGCGTAGCTGGACGCCAGGTAGATCCGCGCGTCGCACATCAGGTCGACGACCAGCACGTTCTTCGATTGCAGGGCGTTGATCTTGTCCGACAGCCCCACGGCGACCCGCTGCATCAGGCTCTTCTCGATAGTGGGATTTCCCGCCAGGTACGGCGAGGCGGCGAGATTGGGCAGGTTGAGCGCGACGATGCGCGCATTGGGCGCGCGGGTCCGAATCCGCGCGACCAGGTCCTCGAGGTCGAGGCCCCATTGCTGGATTTGGGTGGCGGCAAACCCATAGGGATCGGCGCCGCCGCGCGACCGGGCGGCAAACGCAATGGTGTTGGCGTCGTTGCCGCCCGCGAAAATGGTGATGTGGGTCGTTTCGACCGGCACGAATGGAGCCTGCCGCTCGATGAAGTTACCAGCCAGCGAATCAACGGACCGTCCCACGGATGCGGCCAGGTCGAACACCGCTTTGCTCAGAACCGAACCCGGGATGCTCAGGTTGCGATGCTCAACCGTTCGGCCGCCTTCGGCGAGCCGGCGCCGCAGCGTCTGGACGTAGCCGGTGCCCGTCGGGCAGTCGGCAAAGGGCAGGCACGGTGACGAGCCGCCAAAGCCAATGCCGTCGCTGGCGCCAATGGCCGTGTAATAAATGGGCGCATTCGGGGTGGTTGGGGAGGGCGAGGTCGGCGACTCCCCGGCCTTGTTGCAGGCCGTCCCAAGGGTGATCAGGCCGAAAAGCGCGGCCGTGGCAAGGTTTCGTGTCATGTCTTGGCTGTCCCTGTGCAAGAATTGCGCCCCTAACCCATGACGAATCCTGCTCGTCCGTGGACACGCTTCTATCCTCCCTCAACCGCCCTGGATCTGGGGCCGTTGAAGTGGCCCCATATGCCCGCGGCCATTCGCGAGGCCGCGGCCACTTATGCGGCGAACACCGCGTTCACCCTCGGCCTGCCCAATGGGTCCCAGGGCGGCATCACCTACGCCGAGGTCGATCGGCTGTCGGATCAGTTCGCCGTCTACCTGCGTGAGGTGGCCGGGTTCAAGGCCGGTGATCGCGTCGCCATCCAGATGCCGAACTGCCTGGCGTATCCCATCGCGGTGTTCGGGACGCTCAAGGCCGGGTTGATCATGGTGAACACCAACCCGCTTTACACGAGCGCCGAGATGGTGCACCAGTTCTCGGACAGCGGCGCGGTCGGCCTCATCGTCATCGATCTGTTCGCCCCCAAGGTGGCCGAGGTGCTGCCCAAGACCGCCATCAAGACCGTAATCGTAGTGACGGTCGCCGACCTGCTGTCGCCGCTGAAGCGGTTGCTGATTCGCGCGGTCCAGAAATACGTGAAGAAGATGGTGCCGCCGATCACCTTTGCGCACACCACGTTCGTGCGCGCCCTGGCCAAGGGCGCCGATCGCCTGGCCGCCGGCGCCGACCCGCGCCTCTATGCCGAGGCGCTCAATCACGACAGCGTCGCCGCGCTGCAGTACACCGGTGGCACCACGGGCGTCGCCAAGGGCGCCACGCTGACCCACGGCAACCTGGTGGCGAACACGACGCAAAGCCTGGAGATGTGGAAGCCGTTTCTCCGCCTCGGCGACGAGGTGATGTTGACGGCGCTGCCGCTGTACCACATCTTCGCGTTCACGGCGAACCTGATGATCTTCTTCGTGGCCGGGGGCCGCAACGTGCTGATCCCGAGCCCGCGGCCGCTGTCGAACCTCAAGGTGGTGATGGACAAGGAACCCATCACGTGGTTCACCGGCGTCAACACCCTGTTTGCCGGCCTGATGCACGAGGAGTGGTTCAAGGCGCACACCAACTGGGCGCTCCGCGGGTCGGTGGCCGGCGGCATGGCCCTCGTCCCCGTCATCGGCGAACGCTGGGAAGCCATGACGAAGACGCCCATCTACCAGGGCTACGGCCTCACCGAAACCTCGCCCGTGGCCACGCTCAACCCGTTCCATCGGCCCAAGCGGGCGGCGATCGGCGTGCCCATTCCCGGCACCGACGTCCAGTTCGTGAACGCCGAAGGGCAGGTGGTGCCGTTTGGCGAGGTCGGCGAGCTGTGGGTCAAGGGGCCGCAGGTGATGCAGGGCTACTGGCAGCGGCCCGACGAAACCGCGCGCGCCCTGTCCGATGGCTGGCTCGCCACCGGCGACATTGCCCGGATGGATGACGAGGGCTACATCGAGATCGTCGATCGCAAGAAGGACATGATCCTGGTGAGCGGCTTCAACGTCTACCCGAATGAAGTCGAAGCCACCATCGCCGAACATCCCGGCGTCGTCGACACCGCGGTCGTCGGCGTGCCGGATGACGAAACGGGCGAGGTCGTCGTCGCGTTCGTCGTGAAGAAGGACCCGGCGTTGACCGAAGACGACATTCGCACGCACTGCCGGCAGACGCTGACGGCGTACAAGATTCCGCGCATCGTCGTGTTCCGCACCGACCTGCCGAAGTCCAATGTCGGCAAGGTGCTGCGCAAGGACCTGCGCGACGATGCGATGAGGGCGTTCCTGGAGCGGCGTGGATAACCTGTGTCACTCGCTGGTGGGCGCGGCCATCGGCAAAGCTGGTCTCGCCCGCCGCACCACCCTCGGCATGAGCACGCTGGTGATCGCCAATAACCTGCCCGACGTCGACGTGGCGGTGTTCGCGACCAACACGCTGGCCATGTCGTTTCGCCGCGGCTGGACCCACGGGGTGCTTGCCCAGGCGGTGCTGCCGGTCTTCCTGGCCGGCGCGATGCTCGCCTACGACCGCCTGGTGGTCCAGAGGCGCGCCGACGCTCCGCCGCCTGCCGCGGCGCGCGAACTGCTGCTGCTCTCGTATCTCGGCGTGCTGCTGCACGTGTTCATGGACCTGATGAACAGCTACGGCGTGCGCCTGCTGATGCCGCTGTCGGAGCGGTGGTTCTACGGCGATGCCTTGTTCATTGTCGACCCGTGGCTGTACCTGGCGCTGGGCCTCGGTTGGTGGATGTCGTGGCGCCGCGAGCGCAAAGGCGTGGCGCGCGCCGGCCGGCCGGCTCGCCTCGGCCTGGCGCTGGCGGCCGGCTACGTCCTCACCATGCTGGCGTCGAACGTCCTGGCCCGCACGGCGGTGAGCGGAGGATTGGACCGTGCCGGCCGGCCGGCCGACACGCGCTTCATGGTGACCCCCGTGGCGGTGAATCCCTTCAGCCGCGAAGTGGTCGTCGACCTGGGCGACCGTTACGAAAAGGGCAAGCTGTGGTTCGAGCCGCTGCCCCGTTTCCGGCCCGCTGGTTTCGGGATGCCCAAGGGGATGGACGCCCCCGACGCGCAGGCGGCGTTGCAGTCGCCGCGCGCCCGCGCGTTCTTGCGCTGGTCGCGCTTTCCGTTTGTGCAGGTCGACCGCAACACGTCGCCCCCGGCCATCTGGCTGAACGATTACCGCTACGCCAATGCCGGTGCCTATGGCTGGTCGGCCACTCAAATCCAGTAGCCTCCGGCTTTAGCCGGAGCTCGCGCCACACCAGAGGGCTACAATGGCCACATGCGAGTTGCCGCATTCGTCCTGGCCGCCATCGTCGCCCTTCCCGGTTCCGCGTCGGCCTGGGGCTTCGAAGCCCACAAGTTCATCGTCGATCGCATGGTCGAGTTGCTGCCGCCTGAGCTGAAGCCGCTGTTCGAAAAGCGCCGCGCCTTCATCATCGAACGGTCAGTCGATCCCGACATGTGGCGCACGGTCGGTTGGGAGGAGGAGCCGCCCAACCACTTCCTCGACCTCGACTACGAGGCTTTTGGCCCGTATCCCTTCGAGGCCTTGCCGCGCGACTACGCGGCCGCGGTCCAGAAGTTCGGCAAGGAGGTGGTCCACACGCAGGGCCTGCTGCCGTGGCGCACGGCCGAGTTCTACGGCAACCTGCAGCGTGAGTTCGCGTCGCTGAAGCGGCAGCCCCCGCCGGGTTACGCCGTCGACAACATCGTGTTGTACGCCGCCGTCCTCGCGCACTACGTCTCGGACGGCCACGTGCCCCTGCACGCGGTGGTCAACTACAACGGCCAGGTCACCGGCCAGGACGGCGTGCATTCGCGCTGGGAGGCCGAGTTGTTCGAGCGGAACCGCAGCCGCCTCGCCGTCAAGCCGGCGCCGGCCACCGCCGTCACCAATCCCCGCGACTTCATGTTCGACGTGCTGCTTGCCAGCAACCGTGCCGCCGCCAACGTGCTCGAGTCGGATCGGCAGGCGGCGGCCGGCCGCGAGTTCTACGACGACGGGTATTTCGAGGCGTTCGGCAAGGGCGCGCTGCCGACCCTCGAGCGCCGGCTGAACGAATCGATCACCGCCGTGGCCTCGATGATTGTCGGCGCGTGGGAACAGGCCGGCAAGCCTGCGATCCCGGCCGAGCCGGTGCGAACTCCCCGCCGGATTCGACGTCCTAACCAGTAATGGATGTGTACCTGGTGCCGATTGCCTCGGACCGCTTCGAAACGTATTACGAAGCGGCCGAGGATGATGAGCCGGACGAATCAATGGATGGGCAGGGGTTCTTCGGCCGGCTGCGTGTGCGGTTTCAATCCCAGCTGAAAGAGGCGGAGCGGGCGCGCCACCAGGCAGCGCACGAGGAACCCACCACGTTCCTGGGCCGGATGCAAAAACGGTCGCTGCGCTGGATTGCCGAACGGATTGCCGAACAGCGCCTGTTGTGGCACCTGCGCACCGCCGCCACCGCCACGCTCCACGTCGATGCCGACATGAACGCGCAGGAGGCCGAAGGGGTGATGCGCGCGTCGATGACGCGCGACGCCGATCGTCACCTCCGTCTCCTGGCGGTGCACTCGGTGGCCCTGGTGCTGTCAGCGCCGGTCGCTTTCATCCCGGGCCCGAATGTACTGGGTTACCTCTTCACGTTTACGGTGGCCGGCCACTTCCTCTCGTGGCGCGGGGCTCGTCGCGGCGTGACCGCCGTGCGCTGGCAGGTGGTCCCGAGCCCGGCGCTCACCGACCTGCGGGCGGCGTTCGGTCTGGCCGGATCGGACCGTCACCGGGCCATTCACGAGGTGGCCCACCGCCTCCATTTGCCGAAGCTGGCCAAGTTCGTCGAGCGGATGGCCACGACGAGCGCGTGATATTCTCGACCCTGTGACCCTCGGCGAGCTGGCTCGGCGATTGGAATGCCCCGTCGAGGGCGATTCGGACATCGAGATTCACCGCGTGGCCAAGATCGAAACGGCCGGCGCTGGTGACGTGACCTTTCTCGCCAATCCGAAGTACGCCGCCGCCCTGGCCCTGACCAAGGCGAGCGCGGTGATCGCCGGCAGTGGGGTGACCGAAGCGCCCTGCGCGATCATCCGCAGCGCCACGCCCTACCTGACGTTTGCGCGCGCGGCCCAGGTGTTGTCGCCGGAACGTCGTCCGGAGCCGGGCGTGCACCCGCAGGCGTGGGTGGCGGCCGACGCGACCGTCGATCCGTCGGCATCGGTCGGCGCGTTTGCGGCGATTGGCGCCGGCGTCCGGATTGGCGCCCGCACCATCATCCATCCCCACGTCGTGATTGGCCCCGAGGCGGTGGTCGGCGAAGACTGCCTGCTGCATTCGCACGTCTCAATACGCGAGCGCTGCCGGCTGGGCGACCGCGTCGTGCTGCAAAACGGCGCGGTGATTGGCAGCGACGGCTACGGCTTCGCGCAGCGGCCCGATGGTTCGCATGAAAAGATTCCGCAGACCGCGCCGGTGGTGATCGAGGACGACGTCGAGATTGGCGCCAACACCACGATCGACCGCCCGGCCGTGGGCGAAACGCGGATCAAGACGGGCACCAAGATCGACAACCTGGTGCAGATTGCCCACGGCGTCGTGCTGGGCCGCCACGTGCTGCTGGCCGCGCAGGTCGGGATTGCCGGCAGCACGGTGATTGGCGACCACGTCACGTTCGGCGGGCAAGTCGGCGTCGGCGGCCACCTGACGATCGGCGATCGCGTGAAGGCGGTGGGGCAGTCCGGTATCACCAACTCGGTCGATGCCGATCAGTTCGTGTCGGGCTACCCGGCCATTCCGAACAACGAATGGCGCCGGTCGTCGGCCGTGTTCCGGAAACTGCCGGAGATGCGGCGCCACTTGAAGGATCTCGAGGCGCGCCTCCAGAAGATCGAAGAGACGGACCAATAATGCGGAAACACCTGTTCGCGATCCAGGCGGGTCTGAAGACCCGCCTCTACGTTCTCCTGGGGCTGGTTGCTGTCGGCGCCGTGGTGTGGTTCGTGCCGCTGCAGGCGGCGATTCGGCCGCCGAAGCTCGAGTATCAGCGGCTGGTGCTGCCCAACGGCCTGGTCGTCGTCCTGCACCAGGACAAGTCGACGCCGATCGTCCAGGTCGAGCTGTGGTACCACGTCGGCTCGAAGAACGAGAAGCCCGGCCGCACCGGCTTCGCGCACTTCTTCGAGCACATGATGTTCAAGGGCTCCAAGAACGTCGAGCCCGAACAGCACACCTCGATCATCGCCTCGGTCGGCGGCCAGGCCAACGCCTACACCAACGAGGACACGACGGTGTTCTGGCAGACCATTCCGGCGCAGTACCTGCCGCTGGCGTTGTGGATGGAAGCCGACCGCATGGCCAGCCTGCGCGTCGACGAGAAGATGTTCGTCGCCGAGCGCGAGGTGGTCAAGGAAGAGCGCCGCATGCGCATCGAGAACCCGCCGTTCGGCCTGTTGAACGAACTCATCAGCTTTCACGCCTTCGACGTGCACCCCTACAAGCACCCCGTGATCGGCAGCATGAACGACCTCAACGCCGCGACCATCGCCGACGTGCGCGACTTCTACAACACCTATTACGTGCCCGACAACGCGACGCTGCTGATTGCCGGCGATTTCGACGCCGAGGCTGTGGTCGGCATGGTCAACCAGTACTTCGGCCGCATTCCGAAGTCGGTGACGCCGGTGCCGCGCGACATTCCCCGGGAGCCGATGCACGCCAAGGAGCGGCGCATCAACCTGGAGCAGCCCTGGCCGCTGCCGGCCGTGGTCGTGGCCTACCAGGCGCCCTACAACGGTCACCCGGATTCATATCCGATGTTCGTGATGTCGAAGACGCTCTCGGACGGGCAGACCTCGCGCATCTATCAGAAGCTGGTCTACGAAAGCGGCCTCGCCCTGACCGCGTTCGGCAGCAGCAGCTTCCTCGAGGACCCCGGCATCTTCTACGCGGTGGCCCTCGTCAATCCCGGCAAGTCGGTGGACGAAGTGGAGAAGGCGTTGATCGTCGAGTTTGACAAGCTGAAGACCGACGGCATCACCGAGCGCGAGCTGCAGCGCGCGAAGAACCAGTTCTCGCGCGACTACATCCTGAGCCGGCTGTCGATCAAGGATAAGGCGTCGCAGATGGGCCATGCCGAAGTGATCCAGAAGGACATGGCCAGCGCCGACGGCGAGTTCGACACCTTCCTCAAGGTCTCGACCGCCGACATCAAGCGCGCGGCCCAGCAGTATTTCGTGCCCGAGCGGCGCATGGTGATGCGCATCATGCCCAAGGGGGCGGGCGCGGCGAATGCGGCGGGTGCAGCGGGGATGGGGGTGGCGAAATGAGGCTCAAGGCAATCGCGACGCTTGGCGTCTTTTCGGCGCTCACCGCGTTGGTCGCGGCCCAGGCCGTGCCGGGGTCCACGGCTGGCGCGCCCCGGCTGCGGCAGGCGTC
>Ga0209770_10001619_pt1 | contig 11595 bp, 6 predicted proteins | sample LauGreSu1BDMLBDD_2_FD_187572 | JGI IMG/M metagenome (GOLD analysis project Ga0209770, IMG submission 187572) | Freshwater lake microbial communities from Lake Michigan, USA - Su13.BD.MLB.DD (SPAdes) (version 2) | ecosystem: Environmental > Aquatic > Freshwater > Lake | place: Lake Michigan, USA...
CGAAGAGAAGCTTCGTTTCACAACTTCTAACTTTATTCCAGTTCGTACATTAACAGAAGATAATGGAACATTGCAGTGGCACGTTCAAAACAGTGCCGGACAAGGATCAATTGGATCAATAAAGATTGTAAATGCAGGATCTAATTATTCAACAGTTAATCCTCCTACAATCACTATCACAGGTGATGGCACAGGAGCTGAAGCTATTGCAACTGTTAATGCAACATCACTCGGTGTAGAAAGTATTTTGATTACAAACAAGGGTCAAAATTACACACGCGCTAATGTAACTTTTGCCTCCGCTGTGGGTGGTGGCGCTTCAGCCAGAGTTATTATGAGTCCTGCAGGTGGTCATGGCGCTAATCCTGTAGAAGAACTCGGAGGATCTTTTGTTATTATCAATCCAAGATTAAGAGGATCAGAATCGGGTGTCATAGACACTCAAAACGAAATTAGACAGATAGCATTAATTAAAAATCCTATATTGAGAGATGGAACTACAATAGCTTCTGAAGTGGTATACTCACAAACAACAAAGGTAATTGTGCAAAAAGAAGGCGACAACTACGAAGAAGACGAGTATGTTTTTCAAGGATCAGATTTAGAGACTGCGACATTTAAAGGTAGAGTTGTAAGTTGGAATTCTGCACAGAATATTTTAGATTTGGTAGATGTTTCTGGAACTTTAACATCCCAAGGCGGTGTCTTACAAGGCAGCATATCAAATGCTGGTCGTCTACACTTAAGTAGTATTGATAAATCGTTTACTCCATATACAGGAACTTTATTGTATATAAATAATATTACGCCAATCCAAAGAGCTACAGATCAGACCGAAGATTTTAAGATTGTAGTTTCATTTTAATTCCAGTGAAGAGGAAAAAGACTAAATGGCATTCATCGTTGATGTTTACGCAAACACACCAGGTTCAGAATACGCAAATACAGAGCAATACAACATATCGACAGATTTGAATGTAACTCCATATTATGACGATTATGATGCTAAGAAAGAGTATTACAGAATCCTCTATAAGCCTGGTTTTGCCGTCCAAGGCCGCGAACTTACTCAAATGCAGACAATTCTGCAAAAGCAGATTACGCGATTTGGTAGACATATATTCCAAGAAGGCACTATCGTTATTCCTGGTAATTTCCAGTTATTTGCAAATAACGATTCTTCAACAGGCGCTTTGGATTATGTAAAGATTAAGGATGTTGATCCTGCAGGTAATAATATTATTATTTCAAATTTTGATGGTGTATTACTTCGTGGTGCTGAATCTAATGTTACAGCGTATGTAAATATTGTTGCTGATGGTACACAGGATACAAGTATAACAAAAACCCTTTATATTGATTATTCTTCGGTTGATAGTGCAAATACCGATCAAAAGAAATTTAAAGAAGGTGAAACTCTCGTATCAAATGTTGGTAATCTTGTAGTAGTAGCAACAAATGCCACAGGAAAAGGATCTGCTTTCCGTATTACAGAAGGCGTTTTATTCTCAAAAGAACATTTTATATATTTTCCAGGACAAGAAGTTATCCTGGATCGCTATAGTGATAATCCAACAGCTAAAGTTGGATTCAACATTGTTGAAAATATCATTGATTATACTGGTGATAGCACTCTACTTGATCCGGCTCTCGAATCTTCAAACTATTCTGCGCCAGGTGCTGATCGTTTAAAACTAACAGCAGTTTTGGAATCTCGTGCATTTGATGATACAGAAGGTGTTCCAAACTTCACAACCCTCTTTACTATTAAAGATGGTGTTATCAAAACAATCAATCAAAGAACTCAATATAGCATTCTCAAGGACGAACTTGCAAAAAGAACTTATGATGAATCCGGAGACTACTATGTTTCTGGTCTAGATGTTGAACTTAGAGAAAATAGAGATTCAGGAACAAATGGTGGTCTTCTTCCAGCTTCAATTGGTCCAGATGCTAATGTTATTTCTGTTCGTATTAATCCTGGTACAGCATATGTTAAAGGATATGAAGTTGAAATTATTAGTCCAGATTATTTAATTACACCTAAATCTAACACATATCAAAATGTAGCTTCGCAAATTGTATCAGCTTTCATGGGTTCTTATGTTACAGCTAACAATATGGCAGGTCACCTTGAACTTGATGAAGGTATAACTATTAATTTGCTTGACGTATATAACAGAAGAGTTTCAAATGGATTGTTTAATGGATTGCCTGTAGGTAATACTATTGGTACGGCCACAGTTATGAGTATTGAATATAATTCTGGATTCTTAGGTACGTCGGATGGTAGAACAGATATCTATCTATCAGATATTCGTATGTTAGGAAGTAATTCATTCACTTCTGTAAAGAGTTTGTATTATAATAACGGTGACGGCATTGCTGATTTTGGTGCTGATATTGTTCCGGATAGCACAACAGGCACAACAGTTTTAAGAGAACCATTCAATACAGCTTTACTTTACTATACCGGCTCAAACTTTACCAGAAAAGTAAAAGACAGTAGTGATGCATCTCGTACAGTTTATTACTATACTACAACAAAAGCTGTACAAATTACAGGCACTAATGATATTACTGTAAGTGATCTAGGATCTGATACGCTTCCTTACACAGATGCCTTGTCTACAACAGATAAGAGAGAGCTTTTCCTAAGTCTAGAAAATACATCGGTAAATATTGCTATGCCAGGAACAGTTTCGACTGTTGGTTCTGCAAACACTATTAGCGGCACTAGTACATTCTTTACTCGTTTGAATGCTGGAGAAAAAGTTCAGTTCTCAGGAAATTCTCTAATATTTACAGTTTTGAGCACACCTACAAGCGATAGTGGTCCCGATGCATTAAAATTAGTAGAAACTAATGGTCCAACATCACTTTCCGGTGCTACGCTTTTCAGACATTATGGCGCCGGTAGTTTTATTGATCTAGGATCAAAAAGTGTAACAACCGGTGAAGTACGTACTGTAACTGCTTCAGGATCACCATATAGCACAAGTCTTTCTATAAACTTACATGAACCTTTCCCAACACCAGCCGGCGTGTCTGCTTCATTATCATTTAGAGCAGCCAGAAGACAAGCTGTAGGAACATCTAAGACGCTTAGAGTTAATCGATATGTAAAAATTGATTGTTCATCTCACGTTGCAACAACTACTGGACCATATGATCTTGGATTCTCAGATGTTTATAGAGTAAAAAAGATTCTTAAGAAATCGGATGGAACTTATCCAACGTCAAATACTGACACTACAGCTACAGTCGTAACATCACAGTTTATATTTGATAATGGTCAAAAAGATACATTGTATGATATTGCAACAATTAAACCAAGATCAAATCTAAGCTCGGCAGATAAATTACTTGTTGAATTAGATTATTTTATACCTAACTTCTCAGAAGGTAAAGGATTCTATACTGTTGATTCTTATCCAGTTCCTGCCGGTGATATTATAACAGCGGCTGATCAAATAACTACCGCTGAAATTCCTATCTACACATCACCATCATCTGGTAAAAAATATGATCTTAGAAATCATATCGATTTTAGACCTGTAAAGACAATTACAGCGGCCGATGTGGAAGATCCTGCTAGTGGTAGTGTTTCAATAAATCCAGGAAAGTCAAGTTCATTTAACTTTACCGATAGTACACTTAAATTAGCATCACCTTCGTCTGAAATTACCTTTGATTACTCATTCTATGTTGCAAGAAAAGATATTGTTCATTTGAATAAGAATAAGATATTCTCTATCACAAGAGGACAACCTGCAACTCTTCCAATTTCACCTCAAACGCCATCGGATGAATTAGCGATAGCTGAATTAACTATTGCTCCATATCCATCTATTTCTCCATACTATGCTAAGATTATTGGTAGACAGGACATTGCATCTTCAAGTAGAAGACTTGCCTCTGTTAGACAGACAATGCGTGATCTTGGTGTTATGAAGAATCGTATTGCCAATCTTGAATACTATGCTGCACTCAGTCTATTGGAAAAGAGTGCTGCTGATATGTTGATTCAAGATGAAAAGGGACTAGATAGATTTAAAAATGGTATCTTTGTTGATACTTTCCGCGATCACTCATTAGGAGATTCAACAAATCCTGATTATCGTATTGTTGTTGATCCTAAAGAATATAGTATTCGTCCATTATATTCCATGCAGTCTATCAAGTATGATTACATACCAGAATCTGAGAACGGAGTTAAGAAAACAGGCGATCTGGTCACTCTTCACTATAATGAAGTTGAATATGCTAATATATCTTCTGTCACTGCAACATTAAATACAGAAAGATCAACATATCGCTTTATTGGCAATATGACTCTTGTTCCAGAAAACGATGTATGGATTGACACAATTACATTACCGCCTAATGTAGTTAATATCAATGACGCCAATCTAAATGGTTTAGGTGATGCCCAACAGGTTGGTGGTGTAACAACTACATGGAATTCTTGGCAAACTCATGTTACTGGATATAAAGTTTATAGTGGAACAGGTTCTACGAAGACTTTAGTTGGATCATATACAACTCTTAATGAAGCTGAAGCAGCCGCTCAAAATATCAGAACAACTGCGTTTGGTGCAACAATCGAAACAGGTTATCAAAATGAAAGAACAGGTTCGGAAGCTTATACATTTGCTGACAACGATAGTACTTCACTAGGAACTAAAGTTGTTAATACTGAAATTGTTCCATATATTCGACCACAAGTTCTGCTAGGATCAGTTACAGGTCTAAAACCTTATGCAAGTTTTAGAGTATTCTTTGACAATATTAATATGACAGATTTCACAAGACCAATAACTCTTAATGAATATACAAATCCTGCAGGAGTTGTAAGCTGGACATATGCTGAAACTGCTGAAATCTTAGCTAATGAAAAAGGTGAAGTGTGGTTCAGACTACGTTTGCCAAATACAGACAATCTAAGATTTACTGTAGGTACAAAACAAGTCAAAATTACAGATAGTTTAACAAACACTCAAGAAGAAACTTCTTTTGCATCAACTTCGTTTTTTGCTCAAGGTATGGTTGAAACAAAGCAGGATACAATTCTTTCGACACATCAAGTTGTAGTAAAAAATGTTCCTGTTTATGAAACAAATAATAGCGCAACATCCTCAGAATTGCCTCCTTTGACTCCTCCTAAACCTAAGAAGAAACCAAGAGTAGATAGAGATTTTGTTTGGCCAATAGTAGATAACAATAAAACCGACGGCAGCGAGACTGGCAGCAGATCGTGTCTTGCGTATGTAATGCCTATTAAAGTTCCAAGTGGTGAAGAAGGACTATTCTTAACCTCAGTTGATATTTTCTGTGCAGAAAGACATCCTACTCTTGGTATGTGGTGCGAAGTGAGAGAACTTGATTCTGGCGGTGGCATCACAGGCAATCGTGTTCCATTTTCTGCTGTATGGTTTAATAGAGATGATATTCCAGAATCTCTTGATGGAAAAACAAATCCATTGAATGTTGCGTTTGAATCCCCAATCTTCTTGTATGCTGATAAATCATATGCATTTATTATCCATCCAGAAGCAGCAAATCCAAACTATTACTTCTGGATTTCAAGAATTGGTCAGATAGATATTAATACAAAGCAGAAAGTAACAAGTCGTGCTTATTTTGGTGCAACATTCACAACAAATAACGACACAATCTGGGTACTACAAGAAGATGTTGATCTAACATGTAAGTGGTATCGCGCATCATTCACTGTAGGAACAGGAACATTTGAGATTGGAAATCAACCAAAAGAAAAGTTGTATCTATCCGGCGTTCAAGGTGGTTTAGAAGGATTTGGTGAACCATTTGTAACAGGCGATAGACTTACCTTAAATGGTGCAATTACGGCCAGTGTAGGAGACTTCATTATTGGAGCAAACACACAGGTTAACTCTGCGGTCATTAGCATTTCTGCTGGTACTTATAAAATGGCAAATATTAGATATGCCACTGATGAAAAAGCAACAATTAGATTTGGATCAAATGGAGCTATTAAAGGCGGCGTTGCTAACGCTGTCACAATCTCAAGTAATACTCGCGGAACTGGATTCCTTGAATACTATAAGGAAACTCCATTCGAAACTCACATGATTCTGACAAGTTCAAATGGCAATTTCTCTGTTGGAGAAAAAATATTTGATATTTCAGATGAAGGTTCAGCAACAATCAGTTCAATTGGAAATATGAGATATTCTGTTATAGATTTTGAACCAGCAGTTATTAACTTTGTTAGAACTGGCACTTCATATGAAATGAAGACATATGGAAATACAGCACCGTATTCAAATGATGCATACTTTAGATTTGATGCTGGAGAGAATTACACATTTAATTCAGAAAAAGCAATATTCTCTCGTTCTAATGAGATTGCAAATCTATCATCTGCTTTCTCTAATAAAATTAAAACCACAATGTCAACATCTACTGATTATCTGTCTCCGGTATTTGATATCGGTAGATCACATTCAATCATTGTAGATAATTTGATAAATTCAAATACTGTTAATGAAGCATCGACACAAGGTGGACAACTATTCAATAAGTACATCTCAAAGATTGTAACATTGGCCGATTATCAAGATGCTGAGGATATGAACGTGTTCTTAACAGCTTATCGTCCACCAGGCACAGATGTTAAAGTCTGGATAAAACTTTTGAATGGTCAAGATTCTGATCCTATGACTCAGAAAGTTTGGATTGAAATGGAAAAGAGTTTTGGCGGTGATAGCACATATTCTTCATTCTCAAACAAGAATGACTTTAAAGAATACAAGTTCCTATTACCAGCATTAACTTTGAGTACTGGTGGACTTGATCCTGCTGATGGAATATTTACATACAAAAATACTCAGTCGGTCACATTCAAAACCTTTAAATCTTTCCAGATCAAAGTCGGTCTTGTTGGAGACAATAGTGCTATTGTTCCAAGAGTCGCTGATCTAAGAACAATAGCATTGCAGCTTTAAAATTATGAAGAAAACTGAGATTCCAGGAATATATAAAGTATCTGAAGGTATCCTCGTTAACAGAGATAACGAGGCCCTTCAGAAGTATAAAAATAGACGCGATGCTATGAGAAGAACTGAAAGACAGATAAATACTTTGGAAGAAAAAGTATCTAAGATTGATAAGCTGGAAAGCGATCTGGAAGAAATTAAATCACTATTAAAAAAGTTGGTAGAATAGACAAATGGCATTAGCAAACGTAGCACTAACAGACACATTTGATGTGTGGCGCACTAGAACAAATCAGCTAGTCGTTCAAAGTAATTTTTATGAAGTTAATTTGCCAACTTATGCTTTTGCTAATAGCGTTGGCGCATCTTCTAATACCTATGCTAATTCTGTAGGTGCTGCATCTAATGCTTACATGATCGCTGTACAGAATGGATCTAATACGACAATTGGTATTGGAGCAAATACTTATGCTAATTCTGTAGGTGCTGCATCTAATGCTTACATGATCGCTGTACAGAATGGATCAAACACCGCTGTAGGAACAGGAGCTAATGCTTATGCTGCAACAGTAGTGGGTGGTTTTGCTAACACTAATGCAGCAAATGCAACATATCTAACTGTTGGTACAGTTTCTTCTGCTCGTATAGGGCCAGGTTCATATACAGGCATCACGGGTGTGGGCACAATTACCACCGGTGTTTGGAATGGAACTTCGGTTGCTGTTGCATATGGCGGTACAGGAGGCAATGATCAAGCTACAGCAAGAAGTGGTTTAGGTCTTGTAATCGGCACAAACGTACAAGCGTATAGCGCAAGACTTGCTGAAATTGCAGCACTTGCTCCAACAGCGGATAACTTTATTGTTGGTAATGGTACAAGTTGGACTCTAGAGAATGCATCCGCAGCTAGAACATCTCTTGGTCTTGGAACAATTGCGACACAAGCATCAGGTGCAGTAACTATAACTGGTGGTAGCATTTCAGGACTGTCTTCAGCATTTACCGTCACTGATGGCGCCGGCATAGTAACTTTAAATCCTAGTGGTGATATTTACGCAACCAGAACTGGTGGTACTACTGGCGCTATATTCTTAGGTAGTTCTGGATCTAGATATCTTTATTATGATGGTACTACCTATCAAATGCATGGCGCAGGTCTTAATTTAGGCGGCGGCTTCAGTGCAGCAGGCGATATAACCGCGACTGGTGATATCACAGCATTTAGTTCCGATGCTAGATTGAAAGGTGATATCCAAACAATTACCGAAGCTCTATCTAAAGTTAAACTAATCACTGGCGTTACATACGTACACAATGATATAGCCAAATCATTTGGATACACAGACGAAAAAAGACTTGCTGGTGTTCTTGCTCAAGAAGTTGAAGCGGTTCTTCCTGAAGTAGTAGTTCCAGCACCATTTGACGTTGCAGATGATGGAACATCAAAATCTGGCGAAAACTATAAGACTGTTAAATATGAGAAGATTGTTCCATTGCTTATTGAAGCAATTAAAGAACTGACAGCAAAAGTTGAAATGTTAGAATCAAGAGTTAAAGAGTAAAAAATGCCAATACCAACAGGTACAGCAGCGATATCTTTTTCGCAGATCAGAACTGAAATGAATGGTGGAAGCGGCGGCGCTTTTCCATCAGCAGCGACTCCGACTGCACCTCAAGGCACAGCAATGCCATTAAATAATGCCACATTTAGATCCAGACTTACGGATACTACTACAGGTAATCCAATTTCTCTTTCTTCTCTTCGCGGTAATGCTTATCAAAGATTTACTATTGCCGCAGATTATAATACCACTTATGATATTAGAACAGCATTAGTTAATACCGGCTGGACTACAACATCAAAAGGATCTGCTGACGTTGTGGTTAACGGAGGAATTTACGTTTCATCTTCATCAACAGGAGCATATGGAATGGATACTGGTGGTCCTTGGCCAGGACCATCTACTATTGTTGTTTATAATAATGGATTTATTTTAGGTATGGGCGGTGCTGGCGGTAATGGCGGCGAGGACGATTTTAATAATGCACAACCTGGTAATGCCGGAGGTCCGGCACTAAGAGCACAGCGCGCCATGACTTTAGTTAATAGCGGTACCATCGGTGGCGGAGGTGGAGGCGGCGGTGGCGGCGACGGCACTACAGGTGTTACTCCTCTTAATCCGCCATTTAGTCCACTACCATTTAACAATGGCGGCGGTGGCGGAGGCGGTGGTCGAACTGGTAGAACAAATTCTGCTGGCGGACTACCCGGACCCGCAGATGGTCCCAATGCGAATCCCGGCGGCTCAGGCCAACAAGGCACAATTACCGCAGCTGGCAATGGCGGGCCCGGTGCTGGCACCGCAGGCAGCGGCGGCACTGGCGGAAATTGGGGTACCGCTGGCAACAATGGCGGGATAGGCAACGCCCCTGTCGCTCGCGCGGGCGGCGCCGCAGGTATTTCAGTACAAGGATGGTCTGCGGTAACCGTTCCAACAACTGGAACAATTTTAGGTCCAACATCACCTTAAAAATTAGAGGATAAAAATGATAACAAGATACGCATATGTAGTTAATGATGAAACTCTTTGGGGACCTGGTCCCATGCCGTATTTCATAACTCTCACAAATCAAACAATGTGGGAAATTACGGCTCATACAAAAGAAGAGAATGAAGCTGTAGGAATATATGAAGTCGAGCAAATAAATTATAGAGAATTTGATGATAGATTCGAAAGAGCAAATATTCCGTCATATGCTTTAATTAATGGTTTGCCGACAGAAACCTGGAGTTATACTTTTATACCAGCTGCAAAAGAGAATATGCAGATTGCCGTAGACGAACACGCAGAAGTTCTTAGAACGGAAGTTGCAACTAAGTTTGCAGGACAATACGCTGAATATGAACAGGCTTATGGTGAAGCTTCAGATATCTCAAAGTTAGATCCTAATGATGTAATTGTTAATGCAGATTATCCTTACGTTGCCGCAGATATAGGCATCACATATTCAGAATCTTTAGGCCGAGAAGTACAAACTATTAGAGAAGCTGCTGATCTTATTATCAGTACTCGCATAATTTGGCATGATTTTGGCGCAAGTCTAAGAGCGGCTAGACTTTTTACCAAAAAGATGATAAAAGACGCTAGTACTGATCAAGAAGCAAAAGTAATTTATGATACTTTTGTTGCAACGACAATTTCTGACTATCTAACTGTTTAACAGAAAACTGGTCCATGTATCCAAGAGACGATAGACCGTCTAACGCCTCTTGTTACTGGAGTAACTTCGTGCAAAACATTTGATGGAAAAAATGTAATCATTCCTTGGCGTTTAGGAACAATCATTGGATTTTTACCTTCGTATATGATTAAATCACCTCCATCATACTCACTTGGGTCTGATAGTAGAACTGAGAATGATAACTTTCTATTTGAATTTATACCACCATCAATGTGAGCATCGTACTTACCAGCTTCTTCGCCAGCATAATATTCTAGATAGTCAATTTTTTCCATTTGATTCAAAACATATTTGAAGTTTAACCAATTCATATTTTTGATTTCTTCTTCTAATAATGAATAAAGCCAACCGAACTTATCAAATGGTAACCATGAATGCGAGACATTTCGAATCTTCGTATCAACAACACCATCATTATTGAAAGTCAAACCACCAATTTTAGCCAACTCGGTATTCTTACTGCCGTGTAAAATAATAGAATCGATCAAAGGTGCTGATAACACACCTTCTTTGGTCATGTATAGACATTTGTTCTGTGGAACATAACCGAAAATCCAAACGGAATCATATTGCTGATCATCATTGGATTCTACTATTCTTTTAGCGCCTAAAGATTCTCTACCGTCATACTTAAGGTCTTTGTGTGGACCATTGGCATCAACATAGTGAAGAAATACTTGACACTGCCATTTTCCCTGAGTATACGGTTCTCTCCAGTGATTAATTTCCGTGCCTCTGTAAACTACCATACTTCCTACATCAATAAGGATCTCACCAATATCATTTTCTACTTTATCATCTGTCGAAACGTGGATTGGCCACAAATCCCCTTCGTATCCAAGTGTGATTGTTGCACTGATTTCACAGGCTTCTCTATCGAGATGTGGTTTTAGTTCATTGCCAGGTAGATATTTTCTGGCATATGAGTATGTTGGAATAAGGTTTAGACCGGTTGCTTTTTCTATAGTCGGACGAACATCTTCTAAGAGAATATCCAGCATAGGATCGCCATAGATTGATTCCGACAAAGGACATTGTACATCTTTTGCTGTTTTATTGTCTTCTACCAGTTTCAGGATATAATTCGACAGGTTTTGGCAAATATCCACTGGAACAGCAGAATCCAAAATTGCATACTTCTTTTCTTTGAAATAGTCGGCTGGTGTCATAATTTTGTTTTCTTCGGTCATAATATAGTCTCCAAGTAATGTAGTTACAACTATATATGTTGCAAGCCGGATTATATAAATAAAAGAAAAAGGTAAAAATTTATGGCAGCATACGTAGAATTGTATATGGATCAGGGTGCTAATTTTAAAAATGTCATCAATTTGACTGATGACGTTACAAATTCCAGTATTTCCCTTTTGAA
>Ga0209770_10001621_pt1 | contig 11592 bp, 11 predicted proteins | sample LauGreSu1BDMLBDD_2_FD_187572 | JGI IMG/M metagenome (GOLD analysis project Ga0209770, IMG submission 187572) | Freshwater lake microbial communities from Lake Michigan, USA - Su13.BD.MLB.DD (SPAdes) (version 2) | ecosystem: Environmental > Aquatic > Freshwater > Lake | place: Lake Michigan, USA...
CCGAACGCGACGCACGGTGTCGGAGAGTTCGCTCGAGATCCATGAGCCGAGGTAGAGGAAGACGCCGGAGCCGATGGCGCGCAGCGCGAGCTCCTCGCGGAACGACGCCAGCGCGAGCGGCGCGAGGACCCCCTCGAGCTGCGCACAGGCTGCCCGGTTCGCCTCATGGTTCAGTCGCACGGCCTTCCTGAGCCCCTTTCCGGCCGCTGCGGGGTCCGCGTCGCCGGGCTCCCGCCCCTCCTCGGAACGCCTGCTGCTCGCGAACCATGCCACGAAGGTCGCGCGGGCCTGCACCGCGTACGCGCGCGCCTGCGCGCCGAGCCGCTCTCCCTGCGACTGGACGAACGCGTCGAGCCGGGCGCGCGACTCCTCCGGGACCGCGCCGGCGAAGCGCTCGCGCGCGAGCACATCGAGGAGATCCACGAACGAAGTGCCGTTCCCGAGCGTCATCGTCGCCATGGAGGCAATGCCTCCGAGCTGGCGCTGCCGCTCGCGCGCGGCACGCATCCGCGCGACCCCGCCGCGCTGCGCCTCCCCGACGAGCTCCGCTGCCGCGCCGAAGAACGCGCCGTCCGCCTCGCCGATCCGCACGCCGACCCGGTCGAGCCGGCGGAGCAGTTCCTCGAACTGCCTCTCGTCTGGATCGGCGACCTGCATCTCGACCGACATCGCCGTGATCGCGGGCTCGATCTCCGCGCGGAAGCGATCGAGATACGACTCGTGCAGGCGGTCGAGCGACTGCATCTCCTCATCGGTCACCCGAAGATAGAGCCCCGCGAGCCGCTCGAACCGAGCGGTCGTGAGCGGCCCGCCTACGAGCCCACGCACGGACTGTGCGAGCGCACCTGCCGTCATGAGCGCCGCGCACATTGCGGCTGCGAGGAGGACCGGCAGTCGACGGGGACCTCGACCGATTGGCGTGCTCATGGCGACAGCGTAGCAACGCGCCCCGATACACTCGCGGCCCGGAGACCCCATGAGCACCGCCGCCAGCACCCTGATCCAGACCATCGTTCCCTCGGCCGAACTCGTCCTCCGCTACGCGGACCAGCTCGTCCAGTCGGTTCCCGCCGAGAGCTTCGCGAAGATGCCGATGAAGGACCTCAACAGCGCGGCCTTCAACATCGGACACCTCTCGATCTACGGCGACCGGATCTGCGGACTCCTCGGCCGCAACGACCTCGTGCAGCCGATGCCGTACTCCGCGGACCTCTTCAAGGCCGGCGCGCCCTGCCTCGACCAGCCCGGGCTCTACCCATCGAAGGAGACGCTCGTCGCGACGTTCTTCGAGCGGCAGCGCCGCGCCATCGATGCGTTCCGCTCGACCACCGAGGCCACCCTGCTCGCCGAGAACCCCGCCGAGGGACGCTTCAAGGAGATGTTCCCCACCGTCGGCAGCGCCGCGGCATTCCTGCTCACCGGGCATGTGGCCATGCACCTCGGCCAGATCTCGGCATGGCGCCGCGTGATGGGACTCGGCTCCGCCATGTAGGGGAGCGGACTGGCGCCATGACGCAGGTCGGTCAGAGCCCGTGCTCTTCCAGCAGCTTGCGAAGGCCCTCGACGCCCCCGGCGGCCTTGATGAGGTCGGCGAGCTCGCGCCGCTCGCGCTTCGAACGCGACTTCCGTCGCCTCGGATCCGGGGCCTGCTTCATGATGCTCGCGTCGAGCTCGGTGAAGTCGACCTTTCCCTCGGAACCCGCGCGGCGGATCACTGGGTCGAACTGGTCCACGGTCCACGCCACCAGCGTCAGCATGCGGGAGAGCTGGGCGCTCGTCACGATGCCGTCCTCGATCGGGACATCGCAGACGACCCGGACCTCGCCATCGGACTCGTCGAGGACATAGCTCGACACGCGGACGCGCCAGTTCGCGGCGAGCATCGCCTCGCAGAGCGTCCCGCGGTGGGCGAACTCGACCACCTGGTAGACCTCCGGGACGCAGATGCGGAGCATCTTGCCGTCCTCCTGCAGCATCACATGGAGAAGCAGGCTCCGCTCGCCGTCGTGGGGATCGACATAGTGCTGTGTGGGAACGGCCACCACGACCTCGCTGTGCTCGCGCGAGGCCCGGAAGTCGCAACCGATGTCCGCAATCCGCCCGACAAGGTCCGCGAAGGTCAGTGCCATGCGCAAAGTGTAGCTTTCACCCATGGCTCGCCAAGTGCGGAAGCCTGCTTTCGCACCGATCGCAGCCAGTGCGGCGTCCTACGGCCTACATCCCCACCCATCGCGCGACGATCGAACGCGCCACCTCGGGGTCGCGCGTTCCGTCCACGATCGCGACGGTGCCCGTCGCCGCGGAGAGGATGCTGAGAACCCGCGCCCCCTCGTCGTCAGCGCCGGCACCGAGCGCGACGCGCAGCACGCAGGTGCTGCCGTGGTGGCTGCGAGCGAGTGGTCCGGCTGTCGAGAGCCTGCCCGCGAGCCGCGCGAACTCGTCGCTCGAGAGCCCGTCGCCGAGACGCACCTCGACCGCGTTGCGGCCGCAGAGGATCCGATGCGCCGTGGCCGGATCGCTCCCCTCGAGATGCTCGAACCGTCGGACCGCGCAACACGCGCACGCGGGATCCCGCGCATCGGCGAGCGAGCTCGTGCGGAACGAGAGCTCCGCAAGGTCGACGCGCACCAGTTCGTTCGGGACCGCGTCCGCGCCCAGCGCAAGCAGCCGAATCGCCATCGCCGCCTGAATCGACGCCACGAGCGACGCCGCGGGCCCCAGCACTCCGGCCGCCTCGCAGGTCGCCACCTCGCCCGGACGCGGGAGCTCCGGCATCAGGCAGCGCAGGCACGGCGTGCTTCGCGCCTCCCGCCAGCGGACGCGACCTCCGAAGCCCGCGGCATCGGCGGTCCCCGCCGGCAGGAGGAGCGCGCACATCCCCTCAGCGCCGACCGCGCCGCCGTAGACGAGCGGAAGGCGGCGATCGACTGCGAGATCGTTCAGAACGGCTCGCGTCTCGAAGTTGTCCAGGCAGTCGACGATCAGATCGACGCCTTCGGCATAGCGGGCCGCATTGGCCGCCCGGAGGTCGTCGACGAACGCCCGCACCACGATCGTCGAGTTGACCTGCGCGAGTCGGGCCTTCGCCGCCTCCGCCTTGGGGACGGCGCGCAGCGCGTCCTGCTCCGTGTAGAGCGCCTGCCGCTGCAGGTTGGAAAGCTCGACGAGATCTCGGTCGACGAGCGCGAGACGGCCGATGCCGGCGCGAGCGAGTTGGTCGGCGACGGCACTGCCGAGCGCGCCGCATCCCACCACCAGGACCGAGGCCTCCCCGAGCCGGCGCTGCCCCTCGGGACCAAACCCCGGGAGCCGCTCCTGACGGCTGTAGCGACCGGACGCGTTCTCCATGGCCGCTAGCGTAGCCATTCCGCTCCGGTGGACTGATGCCGATGGGAGCGTTGCGGTTGCGTCGAGGCGCTGGCGACGGCGGCTTCGGAAGTCCCTCCCATCCGCGGCCCCTCGACTTCATGCCGCAGGCCGCGCGCCACCGCTCGAGCGTCGCCGGGTCGAGCGCGACGACCGTCCTGCCTGCAACGACATGGCCCTCGCTCGAGACGAAGAGCGAGTCGATCCGCCGGGACTCGCATGGCTCGAGCCCCCCGAGCACCGCGGCGAGGTCGGCGCACGGCGGCCGCTCGCGCAGCGCCAGCGCGATCGCGGTTGCGACGCGGTCCGGCGGCCTGCGGCTCTGCACCGATCCGTCCGTGCACTCGCCGGGCGAGCACCACCCGACCCGCGCGAGCCGCTCGGCGCGGACCGCGTCGACGATCGCGCGTCCCTCCGGCCCGTCGGCGGCATCGCGGATCGCGTCCATCGTCCGCTCGAACCGCTCGCGCCATGCCTGTGCCCGCTCCGCGTACTCGGGAAGCTCGGCAGCAAGCCGCGCGGCCTCTGCACGCACGGATCCAACCGCCCGACCCTGCCGGGCCGCACGGTCGACCATGCGCAGCGCCGCCGGATCCGCGCGTGGATTCGTCGGAGGCGGCTCGATCGCGCGGACGATCCGTGCGATCCATGCGGCGGGAAGTGGATCGCCTCGCTCGAGCCCTCGCACGAGCTCCTCGCGGACGATCACACCGAGCGCGCGATCGAGATCGACATCGGCCGCATCGACACGGCCTCCATCGTGCCCCGGAACCGTGTCGCCGAGCTCGCCGCCGGACCCGCTCCCCGCGCGAACCGCAGCCCACACCGAGGCTGCCCGCGGCGGGATCGGCACCGCAAGGATCTCCGCTCGCTCGCGCGCCGAGAGCTCGACCCCGACGCTCATCACGGGCGAGACGAGCCGGTCCTCATGCCACGCGCACTCCCGGAGCGACGCGATCGCAGAGCCGACGAGCGCCTCCTGCATCGCCGAATCGGCCGAACCACCGGCTCCCCGCGCGCTCGCCCGACACACTGGCACGAAGACACACGCGAGAGCGCACGCGGTCATCCACGGAAACCGCCTCGCACGCGGCACGACACACGCACCCCGCGCGTCCAAGACAGGGTCTCTTCCTCCCATCGATTCCCCCTTTCGTTCGAGCCGGAGGCTAACCCCCTGCGGCGTGCGCTCCGGATCCGCCGCACTTTTTCATCGCACATTCTCGACAGGAGAAAAAAGCACGACTCAGCGCGCCGCGCGACCCGGCCGACCACCTCAGATCCGCGCGCTCGCGGTCGCGAGGACCTCGCGCAACTGCTGGAGAAGGTCATGCGGTGCGAACGGCTTCGGCATGAAGCGCTGGTGCGCGCGGATCGCGCCGCTGCGGAGGAACTCGTCCTCCGTGTGCCCGGACATGAACACAGTCGGAACGGGCCCGAACTGCGACTCGATCCGGCCGGTGAGCTCGGGGCCGGTCAACCCCGCCATCACCACATCGCTCACGATCGCATCGAACCTCGCGGCGCCCTGTGAGAGCGCGAGCGCATGCATGGGATCGCTCGTCGCCGTGACCTGGTAGCCCGCGCGGCTCAGGAGCTGCTCGAGGAGCTTCCGCACGAGCGGCTCGTCCTCGACGAGAAGCAGCCTCTCGCCACGCCCGCCGGCGGCGGGCTGCGCGATTGGCTCAGGAGCAGGCTGCTCCGCGCGCACGCGCGGCAGCAGCACGCGGAAGGTCGTGCCCTTGCCCGGCTCGCTCTCGACCTCGATCGTGCCGCCGCACTGCTCGACGAGTCCGTCGACCTGCGAAAGGCCGAGGCCACTGCCCTTTCCGGGCTCCTTCGTGGTGAAGAACGGCTCGAACATGCGCGCCCGCGTCTGCTCGTCCATGCCGGTTCCCGTGTCGCGAACGGACAGCTCGATCACGCCGTCGCTGCGAAGGGTCTCGCTCGCCGCCTCGGGCCGCGCGCGCAGGCCGATCTCGAGCTCGCCGCCGGACGGCATCGCGTCCCGCGCGTTGAGCGCGAGGTTCATCACGATCTGGGTGATCGCCGAGGCGTCGGCGAAGACGAAACCTGCGCCCGGCTCCGCCTGGACGCGCAGGCGGATGCGCTCGCCGAGCATCGGTCCGAGCAGCTTCTCAAACTCGCGGATCTCGTGCGCGAGGTCGAGCACCTGCGGGCGCAGCACCTGCTGCCTGCTGAACGCAAGCAGCTGGCGCGTGAGGTTCGCGGCGCGGTCCGATGCCTTGCGAACCTCCTCGAGCCACGCGCGCACGGGGTCGCTCGGCGGGACCCTCGACAGCGCGAGGGCGACATACCCCTGCACCGCCATCAGAATGTTGTTGAAGTCGTGGGCGACGCCGCCGGCAAGGCGTCCGATCGCCTCCATCTTCTGGCTCTGCCGGAGCTGCTCGGAGAGCTTGGCGCGCAGCTGCATCTCGCGCTCCATCTCCGTCGTCCGCGACGCGAGCGCGGTGGCGGTCGCGCGGAGCTGCGCCGCGAGGCCGCGAAGATCCGCGTTGGTCGACTCCTGGGTCTGCAGCAGCACGAGGAAGTCGCCGCGCGGATCGTGCGGCGGGAAGTCGCTCATCGCCAGCCCGAACTCGGAGAGCTCGGCGAGCCGCGTCACCCACGGTCCACCGACGAACAGCAGGCATCCGCCGCAGGAGCACTTCGATCGCGGGACGAACTGCCCGCGCAGCCGGAACTCCGGCCGCGAGCGGAGCACGAGCAGGAAGATGCCGTCCGCGCGCGCCGTGATCTCCTCCTCGGTCCGGACGCCCGTCGGCCGCTCGATCTCGAACACCTCGTGGAACGCCGCACCGGCGCGCACGCCCGGATCGAACGACTCCCACCGGCTTCCGGCCATCGCGATGCGCATGTCCGCACCGACGGTGAAGCAGAACGGAAACAGCTCGCGGACGAGCCGCACATCGGGCATGCGATCGAGTCCGTCGCACTCGCCGCTCACGCGCGCGGCCTCCACTTCACGAGGAACCGGTCGTGCGGCCTCTCGCCCTCGACCCGCTCGGAGCGCACCTCCGCCTCGAGTCCGAACCGGTCCGCGAGTCCCTTGACCAGCCCGACCACCAGCGGCGCGAGGCCCGGACGCCCCGAGAAGTAGGCGAGATCGAGACTGTCGGCGGTCTCGTTGCTCACCGCGAAGCTCGGCGGCGCAAGATGCGGGAACGACAGCTTCACGCGCGTGTGCAGCTGGTCGAGGTTCCGGAGGAACTCCGGGAAGGTCCGGCCCGCCGACTTCATCAGCTCGCCGTATCCCGCCTCGGCGGTGTACTTCACCCAGTAGACGCCGAACTCCTCGAGAATCGCCTCCGCGGGCGCACCAAGCTCTGCGCTGGCGGCACCGACGAGGTCATAGGTCGTCTTGTCCGGATACTGCTCCATCCCGATGAAGGGCTCGTTCGGAAGACCCGCGCGCGCGAGGATCCGATCCCACGCCGCGTCGCCGAACCTGCTGCGGACGAGCCCCTCGACGGCCTTGTTGATGAGTCCGTACATGTGCGCAGCGTAGCGAATGCAGGAGAACCGGATCGGCGCCGGATGGCCTGTGAAGGGCGTTCACTTCCGCGTTTGGCCGAATTCCGAACGGCGTCGGTCCGGCACGAGCTGGAGGAACGCATGTCCCGAGAAACGGCGCTCCGGGCACAGCGCCTGCGCGTCCGCGCGCGCCCAGTTGCGAGCGCTCGACATCCGTACCGCCAAAGCGAGCAAAGGGCGCGCTCCGAGGCGAGCGAAGCTCGCGTCCGCGCGCGCCCAGTTGCGAGCGCTCGACATCCGTACCGCCAAAGCGAGCAAAGGGCGCGCTCCGAGGCGAGCGAAGCTCGCGTCGGCGCGCGCCCAGTTGCGAGCGCTCAATATGGACTTTGCTTGGTGACCTCCGGTCACCACGCAAAGTGCGCGAAGGCCTTGTTCGCATCCGCCATGCGGTGCGTGTTCTCCTTCGTGGTGACGGCCTTGCCCTCGTTCTTGGCGGCGTCCCAGAGTTCCTTCGCGAGGCGGAGGTGCATCGGACGCCCCTTCTCCTCGCGCGCGGCCTCGATCACCCAGCGGAACGAAAGCGACTGCTGGCGGCGCTTGTTCAGCTGCATCGGGACCTGGTAGTTCGCACCGCCGACGCGCTTCGAGCGGACTTCGACCGCCGGACGCACGTTCTCGAGCGCAAGGTGAAACAGCTCGATCGCCGAACGCGGCAGGGTCTCGCTCTTCTCCTTGTCGAGCCGGCTCTGGATCGCGTCGAGCGCGCCATAGACGCATCGCTGCGCGGTCGCCTTCTCGCCACCGATCATGACGCAGTTGATGAACTTCGACAGGACCTTGTCCTGGAAGCGCGGATCGGGCTTCAGCCACACATCGTCGGGACGCTTGAAATGACGGGCCATTCGAATACTCCTGTGGCTGTCGGCCGATGGCGGTTGCCTCGGCCCTCTTCACCGCGGACGGGAGATGGGCATTCCCGAAGTTCGTGATCCGCGATTACTCAGTTCCTCGAAGCCACCTTCGAGGTGTGTGATCGGTCGTTACTTCTTCTTGGCGGCTGCAGCGGCCTTCTTCTTGACGCCGTACTGCGAGCGGCCCTTCTTGCGGCCATCGACGCCGAGGCAGTCGAGCGCGCCGCGCACCACGTGGTAGCGCACGCCGGGCAGGTCGCGCACGCGGCCGCCGCGCACGAGCACGATGGAGTGCTCCTGCAGGTTGTGGCCTTCGCCACCGATGTACGCCGTGACTTCCTTGCCGTTGGTGAGACGCACGCGGCAGACCTTGCGAAGCGCCGAGTTCGGCTTCTTCGGGGTGACGGTGCGGACCTGCAGGCAGACGCCGCGCTTCTGCGGGCACGCGCCGAGGTCCTTGACCTTCGACTTGGCGGCCTGGACGACGCGGGGCTTACGGACGAGCTGGTTGATCGTGGGCATCGGTGACTCTTGAAGTAGGATCGAGAAGCGTAACGACACTCCCGATCCGACGCAAGGAGCCGCCCGATGCCGTGGCGCGTCGAGTGTGCGAGACCTGCGCGATTACGGCCGAAACTGGTCAATAACCGCGACGGCGAGCCGATCGCAGCGCTCGTTTTCCGGATGGCCCGCGTGCCCACGCACCCACTCTGGCCTGATCTCGTGGATCTCGCGCAGCCGGTCGAGCTCCTGCCACAGCTCTACATTCATGACAGGCCCCTCCTTTCGCCGCCAGCCGCGCCGCTTCCAGCCGTCGATCCACTCGGTCAGCCCCTTCACGAGGTACTGAGAGTCGCTCACGAGGCGCACGCGGCATGGCCGCTTCAACTGCTTGAGGCCCTCGATCGCTCCGAGCAGCTCCATGCGGTTGTTGGTCGTCCTCGGCTCGCCACCGGAGCCTTCGCGCTCGACTCCATCGCAGCGCAGGACGAAGCCCCAGCCGCCTGGGCCCGGGTTTCCCGAGCATGCGCCATCGGTGAAGAGCTCGACAAGTTGCTTCGCGTCCATCGCAGAGAAGCGTACACGCTTCGCCGCGCGTTATCTGACCAGCGGCGCCGAGTCGCGGATGGGTTGACATGCGAGCGGGATTTTCTAGACTTCCCCTTCTGTACTTTGTCCGGGCAAGTCGCGCGGACCTCACCGAAAGAAACGCACCATGGTTCCTCCGTTCCGCTGCTCCCCCGGTCGTACCCGCCGCCGCCGCGCCCACCAGGCGATCAAGGCGTCGCACACCACGCTGTGCCCAAACTGCGGCGCTGCGAAGCGCTCGCACACCGCGTGCTCGTCGTGCGGGTATGTGCGCCCCGGACTCCAGATCAAGACCAGCAAGCCGACGGCCTGATCCGGTCGGACCTGCCTCGGCAGGCCCGTGATGGCCGAGCAGAACCGTGCTCGCAGGCCCGCTCGATTCACCCGCGGACAACCCCGCGGGTTTTTCATCTTCCCGCGGCGCCGCGCGTCGCCCTCCGCCCCGCTCCACGCCGCGATGTGGATTCCGTAAACTACGCGCCGCGACAGCTCCACCCCGCATCAGAGGCACGAACGCATGCGCATCGGCGTTGACATCATGGGAGGCGACAACGCGCCCGACGAGATCCTCAAGGGCTCGTTCACGGCGCTCGCAAAGCTCCCGCCCGAGGACACCCTGGTCCTGTTCGGGAACGGAGACCTGATCGAGGAGGCGCTCTCCGACCGCGGCATCGCGAAGAACGGCCCTGGCGCAAAGGTCGAGGTCGTTCACTGCAGCGAGGTGATCGAGATGGACGACCCGCCCGTCGAGGCCGTCCGCTCGAAGCGCGACAGCTCGATCTCGAAGGCGGCGGAGTACTCGAGCCCGAGGCACCCGAACCGGTGCGACGCCTGGATTTCCGCCGGAAACACCGGCGCCTGCGTCACGGCGAGCCAGATGTACATGCGCCGCCTCCCGAATGTGATCCGGCCCGGCATCGCGGTCACGGTCCCGACCTTCGCAGGGCCGATCGTGCTCATCGATGTCGGCGCGAACATCGAGCCGAAGCCCGTGCACCTCGCGCAGTACGGCGTGATGGGCGACGCCTACGCGCGCGGCATCCTCGGCATCAAGAACCCTCGCGTCGCGCTGATGAATGTCGGCGGCGAGGAGCAGAAGGGCACCTCGGAGATGAAGGTCGCGCGCGACCTCCTGCGCGGCGCCGAGAACCTCAACTTCATCGGCTATGTCGAGGGACGCGGCGTCTTCGACGGAGACGCGGATGTCGTGATCACCGACGGCGTCGTCGGCAATGTGATGATCAAGCTCGCGGAAGGCCTCTCGAAGGGGCTCTTCCAGGCGATCGCGGCGCAGGTCCTCGAGACCGACCCGGAGCTCGCGGTCCGGCTCGAGCCGGTGGTCAAGGCGATCTGGGCCAAGCACGACTACCACGAGTACGGCGGCGCGCCGCTCCTCGGCGTGAACGGAACCTGCCTGATCTCGCACGGGTCGAGCGTCTCGCGCACCATGATGAACGCGATCCTCAGGTCGCGGCAGTTCGTCCTGAGCGGGATCAACGATGTGATCAACGCCCGCCTCGAGGCCATCCAAGAGCCCACCGCATGAAGCACGCCCCGTCCAGCGGCGCCTGCGGCGTGCGCATCCTCGGCACGGGCTCCGCCGTCCCCGACAGGCGGCTGACCAACGACGATTTCGCGCGGATGATGGACACGAGCGACGAGTGGATCACGCAGCGCACCGGCATCAAGGAGCGGCGCGTGCTCGACCTCCGCACCGAGGGCTGCTCGACGCTCGCGCAGCGGGCGCTCGAGCGCGCGATCGAGGCCGCCGGCATCACGCCGATGGACCTCGACCTGGTGATCGTCGCGACGGTGACGATGGAGATGACCTGCCCATCGGTCGCATGCCGCATCGCCGGCGCGATCGGGGCCAAGAACGCCGCGGCGTTCGACCTCGTCGCCGCGTGCAGCGGATTCGTCTACGGTCTCAACACTGCCGAGTCGATCGTGCGCGCCGGCCGGGCGCGCACCGTCGCCGTGATCGGCGCCGAGGCGATGAGCTCGATCCTCGACTACACCGACCGGACCGTCTCCATCCTCTTCGGCGATGCGGCCGGCTGCGCGATCATCCAGGCCGACCCCGACCCCTCGAAGGGCTGCATCTACCAGCACATGGGCGCCGACGGCTCGGGCTGGCACGCGCTCTACATCCCGCGCCGCGACAGCGATGTGCCCGCGGCCGACATCGACAATCCGGTTCGCCTCGGCTTCCTTCGGATGAACGGCAAGGAGGTCTTCCGCTTCGCCGTCACCAAGTTCAAGGAAGTGATGGAGGACGCGTTCGCGAAGACGGGCCTGACCCCGGACGATGTGAGCCAGGTCATCTGCCACCAGTCGAACGTGCGGATCATCGACGCCGCGCGCGAAAAGCTCGGGATCGATCCCGCGAAGATCTATGTCAACATCGACCGCTACGGCAACTCGAGCGCGGGCAGCGTCCCGCTCTGCCTCGACGAGCTGTGGCGCGCCGGAAAGATCACCAAGGGCAAGCCATTCATGATGGTGGCCTTCGGCGGCGGCTTGACCTGGGCGTCGAGCGTCTGGAACACCTGAGCATCGCACACACATGAGCCACATCGTTCTCCTCTGTCCCGGACAAGGCGCGCAGGCTGTCGGCATGGCGAAGGCCTGGCACGACGCGAGCCCGAGCGCCCGCGCGGTGCTCGCCGAGGCCGACCGCATCTTCGGATCGGGCCCGGACGGCCGCACGCTGACCGACATCGCCTTC
>Ga0209770_10001624_pt1 | contig 11590 bp, 9 predicted proteins | sample LauGreSu1BDMLBDD_2_FD_187572 | JGI IMG/M metagenome (GOLD analysis project Ga0209770, IMG submission 187572) | Freshwater lake microbial communities from Lake Michigan, USA - Su13.BD.MLB.DD (SPAdes) (version 2) | ecosystem: Environmental > Aquatic > Freshwater > Lake | place: Lake Michigan, USA...
AACCATGCTCATAAATAAAATGATTTGTATACTATATTAAAAAAATGTTTATAGTATATAGAAGAGTATTATATTAAAGAATATTAAGCACATATTATAAATTATAAACTACTACTACAATTATGACATCATTATCGTCGCCAAATATTATAATGATGAATGTTAATAGTGTAGACAGCGTTGAGAATACCACATTTCACACAAACGTAAGTTTTAATGTAAACATAGTAAACTTAGGTATAGATATGTTTACAGATAGTAATACTATATTGCATGAGAACCATATTAATTCACCATTAGAAAATACTACTACCACTATTACTACTACTACCAATGCCAATGCTACTGCTACTAATACAACCCAACCACAAACCAGGCGTGCATTACCTCCTTCAATAGTAATAGTTTCATCCGACGATGAAGAGGACGATATTGCAAATAATATAAATACAAACCTGCGAAACAAAAATGATAAAAATGATAAAAATGACAAAGATAAGAAATTAAAAATTGGATTAAAGACAGGCACAAGGTCAAAGTCATCGTTAAAAAAAATTAAAAATGTAAATAATAAACTAGACAACAATAGTATCGACGATGAACGCGAATCTTCTACAAAAAGGAAGTTGACGATTTACACATATGAACAACTCAAGACAGAAAAATATAAGATGGATGAATTGCGCAAACTTTGTTCGCAGTATAAGGTATCGCGTGCTGGAAATAAAGAAGAAATTACAAAACGTTTATATGATTATTGTAAAAATTCAATAGTGCCTTTAAAAATACAAAAAGTTGTAAGAGGGTTTCTGCATCGTAAGTTGATAAAGTTGCGCGGACCAGCATTTGAGAAACGCAATATATGCACAAATGAGACAGACTTTTTTACAATGGATGAAATGCATGAAATTCCATGTGAACAATTTTATAGTTATAAAGACATAGATGGTTTTATTTATGGATTTAATATAATATCCCTATATAATCTTATTTCAAAAGAAGGGGAGAATACGAAGAACCCTTATAATAGAAATAGTATCACCAATGATATAAAACAAGATATCCGACGAATCGTTAAATTATCGGCACTTCTGAAGACTCCCCTTGATATCGTGATAAAACAAGAAATAATGGATCCACGAAAACGTATGGAAATGAAAATACTTGAAATATTTCAAACAATGAATTTGTATGGCAATTATTCCAACTCGGAATGGTTTACAGAGTTATCGCGAAACGAACATATACGTTTTGCACGCGAGTTGTATGATATATGGAACTATCGGGCACAACTTACTAATCTTAAAAAATATGAAATATGTCCCCCCCATGGCAATCCATTTTTGGGGACACCCTATTTTGCAAATACTGCTACAAATATTAATCTGGTTAACTTGGGAATAGATGTTCTTATTCGTTTTAATGTGCAGATTATAGAAAACCTTGTAAAATCTGCCATTGACATTGATAACAAGACATTGGGGTCATTTTATGTATTGACTGCTCTCACACTAGTTAGTCAACCTGCTAGAGAAGCGATGCCTTGGTTGTATGAGGCGGGTGTATATGGAGGTTACGATGCAGCATGAGAACCGAGAGAAAGGAGAGAAAGGAGAGAAAAATAATAATAATATATATACAAAATAAATATGACTAAATATCATAACAAATCATATTTATTACATATGCAAATTACATATGTATCTTAGTTCCGTACCTATCTCATTTGTGTATAAATTCTTCTAAAGTATTTTGAATTCCTTAAGGAAATACGTTTTGTGTTTTTGAACGCGTGAACAAAATAAATTATGACCTTAATATGTGCTGTTTTATTGCATGTTCAAAATAAAATATAATATATAATGTCTAAAAATACTTAAAAAGACCTCACCTATTAATGTATATCCGACCACAATGGCAAAGAAAGCTTCTTCCTCCGCTGCTGAATCAGCACCTGCTCCCGTTCCTGTTTCCGTTCCCGCTTCTACTCCCAAGGCTACCAAAGCCTCCAAGCCTGCTAAGGCTGATGCACCTGTTGCTCCTGCACCTGTCGCTGTCGCCACCCCTGTTCCCACTGGTGATGCCCACACTGAGACTCCCGCTATTGAGACTTCCTTGAGTTCTCTCTTTTCCGAGTTTGGCTCCAAGCTTCACACTCTTAGTTCCGGACTTTCCTCTCTTCGTAGCGACTTCCGAACTCTTGAGCGCAACGTTGCTCGTGAGATGCGTGCTGCGCAAAAGGCTTCCAAGCGTAAGCGCAAGACCGGCAACCGCGCCCCTTCCGGATTTGTCAAACCCACTCTCATTTCTAAGGAGCTCGCCGAGTTTCTTGGAAAGCCTGTTGGCACAGAGCTTGCGCGTACTGAGGTGACTCGTGAGATTAATGCCTACATTCGCGCCAACAGCCTTCAGGATAAGGAGAATGGCCGCAAGATCAACCCTGACACTAAGCTGAAGTCTTTGCTCCAGGTTAAGAAGGGAGAGGAGCTGACTTACTTCAACCTGCAGCAATACATGTCTCGTCACTTTGCGAAGGCTTCTGCTGCAGCCCCTTCTGTTGCCGCCGCTTCTTCTTAAATCTTTTCTTCCTGTTTTTTTTCAAACTATGAGCCATACAAAACCAAATAAAAACATGTAAAATAAAAACATGTAAAACAAAACAAAACCAAACAAAACCAAACCAAACCAAACAAAACCAAACAAAACCAAACAAAACAAAACCAAACAAAACCAAATAAAAACATGTAAAACAAAACCAAATAAAAATGACATGTATAAAAATATGTCATTTTTAGCATCAAAAAATAAACAATCCAAATATATTCTATTTTTCAATAAATATGAAATTCTCTTTCTTCATAACATCAATGAGTAGATTTTTGTTGATTGGCCCGTTTACTATTTTAATATTGTCGTATAATTCTAGATTTTTGGTTTCATTGATGTCAAATAATTTAATGTTTTTATTTATCTCGTCAATATACTGCGTCGAATGAATTTTTTCGTTTACTATCCATTCATAAAAGTCGTTCGCATCCCCTGCATCGCGATATTTCTTAAATAGTTGAAACGCATGAAATATATTCATATTATTTTCTACAAACGACTCATTGATATAGTCACATCCATATAGAATGCATATTTTTTTAAATACATCCATGCTAACATTCAATGTTTTTAAAATATCATTCAAGTCATAAATAACAACATTTGATAATGTCAAACTAAGATATCTTAAAACGCGCCCGCATCCATAAACAAACATGTCTGTATCTTCGCTCAGACATGCATACACTAGGTTATTAGTAACAAGTTTTGCACATAGTATGTCTGCCTCACCTGGTGCTTCAAAATATGTCACTCCGTATGCTTGAAGCAAAGTTTTTACATTTTGGATATCATCATATTTAATACTGACGAATTTCTTTTTCAGTTGCTCCATTGCTTGATACATGTCGTTAATTTCATTTTGTTTTTGTGCATTTGCAATTGTCTCCGTTTCTGTTTCCAGCGATGTCGCTAATTCCGTTTCCGGCACTATGTCTGTTTCCATCTTCATGTTTTCAACAAGTAACTTCAGTCGATAGTATTCCTCGCGTGCATCCGTTTTATTTTTTTTTCTTGTTGCGATTGTTTCATTCTTTTCAACGGGGGGTTTCCCATCAAATATAAATATCGGTGTTATATTGTTAGTGCGAAATAGGGATATCATTAGATACAAATTTTCAAGTAAAGAATTTTCGCTAATGTATTTGTAAAGATAGATGCTTATATCTACGGCTATTTTTTTTCCTGAAAGCTCTGACAATGGTATTGACTTAATAGATGATTTGCATTTTGCTTGAAGAAACTTGTTGAGTGCTCTAATTCCCATGATGATGATGATGATGAGGATGATGAGGTTGCAACAAAGATTCTTAGTTTTAAATTGGTAGACTACTTACTGCTTTATTTATTTACTAACTATAATATGTGTTATTCATGCATCAATTTTTTATATATTAAATTGATACGAATATATAATACACACGTAATACACACACGTAATACACACATAATACACAGATAATATACAAACATTGAACAAAAATGCCAGTTACAACACGCCATCAGATGAAAAATCAAGAGATGCAAAAACAACCAACTCAGGTAAAAAAAAGTTGCGCGAATCGCGCGAATACAAATCATGCAAATATAGACTTCGAAGATGCATCAAAAGAATGGCGCAAAAATAAAATAAAACATGAAAATTGTTGTTTTACTTATACTTGTAATTCATAAATAGCCCCCTACTATTGTCATTCGCATCGTTCTCAACATTTCGTTGCTATTTTGGCTTTTAGTTATATCCGCATTCCCGCTATCCATATCCATGCTTTCAAGACGAATTTCCAAGTCGACGATTATATTTAAAAGTTCGCTACTTTTATAATTTTTGTAAATAAATTTAACAAAATTAGTAATACTTTGTTTACTTTTATCGAATTGAATTATATTTGTATTGTTATCGATACACCATAGTATGAAATTATTAAAATTAGAAAGTAAAATAGAAACAATGATATAATATGCAAATGCATTTGTTTCCTCCTTGTATAATTTTTTTGCAACGATATAATTTGAATCCGTGCAATTTGATATAATATTGTAATCTAGTCCCATGTAGTTTAATATTTTTATGTTTTGAAACAACGAAAACAAAGACTCGTGTTGCAAGTAGTTGTAAAACTGCCTTAAAAATTTTCTACGATTTTGTGCATTTCTTATACTTACTACACTTATTTCAGTATTTTCTCCTGAACCCCCTTCATTGCTTTCACTTTCTTCCGGTGTTGTAGTAAGGTTACTTATAAAATTCTTCCTCGTTGTTCTCGACGAAAACTTTGCACGCGAATTTATATCAAAATAGCTCTCAAACACTATGTTCATGATTCTTGCCCATACTTCGCAATACGATTCATATAGTTTTACATCTTTTTGAATCGTAAACATTTTATGTAATAATCCATTTGCAGCACTAATATCCATCTCTGCGAAATCTAACCCATAGTTGTGCATTGTTTCGTGAATAAATACTTTAAACCACTCCTCTTTTCGATATACGATAACGCGCCCACTTGGCTTACACAAATCCGATACACCTCCATTTATATGTATCGGTTTCAATACACCATAACTTTGTCGTGTATTTACATGATGATATAGCTCTTCATATTCTTCGTAGTCTTCATATGCAGTCCTCATCCCTGTCTTTGTCTCCTGCTCTTTGCTAAATAACGGATGACTTCGTTTAAATGGGGTCAGATAAATAAAACACTCCAACATTGGGGCACATTCTTTGGCCGCATATTTTGATGCAATTTTTAACCATAAATATATTTTTAATACTGCGTTTTTAAAATAGGATGCGCTCTTTTTTCTTATGTTGTTTATTTCATATGTGCTGTCTTCAAAAATAATAAAGTTTACTTTTGCAGTGCGCAAATCATCGATACGAAATGAATACGTCAATACATATGTGAATTTTTCTTTTATATAAGTTATAATACTACTCGGAATATAAGGTATATTTTCTAAGACAGATACTAGTCTTCGTTCTACAAATTTATCACTTGTAGTGCGAATATTTTCAAGTTTGTGTTTGAAAATACGATTGAAGCGACCTTGGTCTTGATCATTCTTGAAAAGACGAAACTCATTATCAATTATGTCATAAAAAGATAACAATACATCGCTTATTTCATATTGCCGCTTGTTTTTTGCATTTCCTGTAAGCTGCTTCTTATTCATTTGTATTAATTTTTTATAGTTACCATCACATTTAAACAAGTGAAGCAAATTATGGTCTGATGTGCTTAGTGTATAATTCATATGAATAGATGGATATGGATGGATATAGATTTTGATATATACTATATTTTTATATTAAAAATATGGTATTTTACATTATATTTTACATTATATTCATACGTTCACACCACCTCATAATCATTGACGCTTCCACGTTTTGTTCTAAGTTTCGAACGAACACGCATCAAGTGTATCGAAACAGACGGCTCTTTTGTATGATGATAATTTATCAACTTAGCATTGTTTGTTAAAAGCAAAATATTTGCAAGGTCGTCATTTTGAGTAAATTTCGCAAAGGTTGCATCTTCTAAAACCTTGGCATGTCTTCCATTAAAAAAGTCCGGGTCAATTGTCACTTCTTCCGGACGAAGAACCACTTTCTTTCCATCTATTTTTGTCGTTCCCTGTTTTCTTCCCGCATATGTCGCCAACTCTACATCATGTGCTATGCGCGACAATATCGAGGATGGTTCATAATATTTACTCTTCTTATTTGCATCCATCGTAAACAACAAATAAAACTCTGGATGTTTCTTCAAGAATTTATTCGCCTGATAATAATGCTCCACAGATAACCATCGATGTCCATCTAGCGTAAACGGCGCATTCCACTCATTCGATATCTTTCTGCGCCAACTATTGCTTCCACGATGTTCGTGACCGCCCCCACCAAGTTCCATAAATCCTGGTCGGTCACTTTGTGCTACATAGTCACCCTGCGCTCTTCCAGGCATTTCATCTCCTGCATTTCTATGGTGCACAAGTTGGATATTCTCACTAAAATGTGGATTTGAAGCCGCAGCAGATAATGCATCTACGCTTTCGTCCACCATTCGCCCCTCCACCTTCTTCGCAATACCCAGCTCCTGGATAAACAACTTGAATTGTGGGATATGACTATACGCGCCATTAAAGAACTTACCTTGCAAGCAACGGGTAACAATTTGCAATTTGACACAATATGGAATCTCCGGAAACGTCAACATCGCATTTCCATAATAGGTAATCAGTTCATAATGTTCCATCGAATGCGACACCATAATATAATAATCCGGGTTGAACTCATACTCTTCAGATGCCGATACCGATGTCGATTCCGCCGCTGTCGCCATACCCGAACTCTCGGACTTGCTAACTTCCGCAATATTTTTACGGATTTCCTTTACTAAACTTTTTGTTAAATCACTGCCACAATTTACAACATTGATTTCCTGGAATGATTTTCGCTGATTTTGGTTAAAATCGTTATAAGAGAGAATAATAAATTTAATATTTAAAATAACTTCAAGTGCAGTGATTGCCCATGCATCGGCCCAATATTCACTTGTCATTTCGCCTTTTTGTATCACCTCACGCAGCTGCTGAATTGTTTTCACACCTTTCATAAATTTAACCTCTTTTTTGTTTTCTTTTACTGCTTCCATCTCTTGCATCACGCGTTTATTTCGTTCGATGAGTTTTTCAGATTCAGCTTTTAGTTCTAGTTTTTCTTGTTTACTCTGACTATTTTGAAACCGCTCTTTGATTTCTTTGTTTCTCGTAGCAATTTCTTGATTATCTTTTACTAATTTTTTTTCTTCCCGTGAATAATCGTCATACAATGTTTTATATTCAGTGAATTGCCTCTCAGTAAGCGCATAGGATAAAAGACGCCTTAATTTTATAACACTCATCGTGGTATCGGGGTCAATCGTTTTATACGCTTGGCAAATAATCATAAAGAAACAATCACCTCCACCTGAATTTTGAATGACTTTGAAATTATTATTTTCATAATAAGACTCCATCCATGACTCATCCTTGACATGACGATAACTCTTTCTTTCCGCTTCAAACTGGTCAAGCGTTTGAACAGGAATACTTGCATGTTTTAACGGCAAGTCAGGGACCTTTGAACCCTCCAATATAGACGCGTGAATTGCTCGCTGCAGGTCTCCTTCTTCTCCTTCATTATCTACATCTCCAACACCCAATTCTTTGCTTAATAATGCACTTTTTTTAAGCGCGTCTTTCCTTTCTTTTTCGGATGCCGATAAAGACACAGGTATAGACAGGGGCGCGAGCGAAAGTTTTGATTTTATCTTTGGTTTTGATACCTGAGCCATTCCCGTTCCCGTTCCCGTTCCCGTTCCCGTTTCCTCTGTTTCCACTCTACCAGCAATATATACCGCTTTCCTTATCAAACTTTCTTTTACAAATGAGTAGATAAGCGCCGGCTCTGCCTTTTCCAGGTTGATATCATTTTCTTCATCCAAAAGCGACGGAATCGTTTCTTGCATTGCTTCAACAACACCGATTTGCGACAATACTTTATTGTCTTTTATCAAATAGAGCGGGAAATAGACTATACCTTTTTCAATAAATGTGTTTTTTATTTGCCCAATACTAACTATCGTATGAATACCTAAAACTTCTGCCTCATATAGCGGGGCTTTATATTGTGTGTCTTTAGTATCTATTTGGTCTAATGCTTTTACTTCTGGATAGTTTATAGTCGGGTCAATTCTTGAGCGAACCATTTTCTTTTATTAACAGATTTTTAATACGTGTATTTGTTAGGTCAATACTATATTATACTTAATATATTATACTTATTATATAATATTAAATATATTTATTTATATTTTATATACGTAGAACGTAGAACCATATTTATTTGTTACTATAAATATAACTTCTAATGTTCGGTAGCAAGATATCATGTATAATTATGGGAGGGCTAGGTAACCAATTATTCCAAGTTTTCACAATAATGGCTTTATCACTGAAACTGAAACGCTCTTTTATTTTTCCGAATAAAAAGTTGGGCGGCGACAAACGTCAGGATATATATTGGGATACACTTTTTGCGGAATTGAAAAAAGATACATTCGATACTCCTATTCATAAATTACGGCTTCCGATGTATAAAGAAACGACATTTCACTATAATGATGAAATACAGAGACATCCATTGGTAACAAATCCGCTTAATGGCGTAGCACTATTTGGTTATTTTCAGAGTTATAAATATTTTGAAAAAGAAACTACCCAAATTATAAAATATATGAAACTACAAGAAAAGAAACAAAATATGAGAAAATTATTGACTAGGATATGTGGAAATAAATGCACAATATCTTTACATTTTCGTCTGGGTGACTATAAGTCTTTGACACATCATTATACCCCGCTTGGGTTGGACTATTATGAGAATAGCATATTGAATATATTGAATATATTGAATACTCTTGGTTCCCAACCTATATCGCAGGACACTATATCATCTGACCACATCGTATTATACTTTTGTGAAGACAATGACCTAGCAGAAGTGGAACCAAATATAAACCAACTGCGCAGTAAATTTCCTTCTATTGTGTTTCAAAGAGCACCTAACAACATAGAAGATTGGCAGTCAATGCTACTTATGAGTTGTTGCGACCATAACATTATTGCAAACAGCACATTTAGTTGGTGGTCGGCGTATCTGAATACAAATCCGAATAAAATAGTTTGTTATCCTGACAACTGGTTTGGCCCTGCATTACCTACACATAACACAAACGACTTGTGTCCACCAGCATGGACAAAAATAAAATGGACCCCTCCTTCTCAGTGATACATATTTTAACGAGTATGTAGATAATTCATATTGATAGCTTGCATATTGATAGCTTGCATATTCCTTACCAAATGCGGTTTATCCAAATCTTTCATAATGTACTCGTAATTGGTTGTTCTTTGTTCTATGTCACTATAGTCCTCGCGCTGAACTGCAATAATCGGTGCAAGTAAATACCATACATCTCTTTTCTGAAGTTGAATCCAAAATTTGTCAATTGCATATGAAAAAGCATTTGTTGGATTTTTCATTAATTTTTCAATTCCTGTTTTTATATTTTCTATAAGCGTATCATAGTATGCATTTTTTACGATATATCCTGTTGTGGTCTGGCAGTGTGAGACACGAATACATGTATCGTCTATTTTTTTATATGGCGGCACGTTATTTCCCGCTAAAAGCACGATGTTGCAATTATCATTTTCACCTGAATGCAGTTTAAAAAAAGCATTCATATGATTCACTGCTTTTTCTTTGTCTAAAAACAAAAGATCGTCTTCACATATCATTACATATGGCCAATTATTTTTTTTGGCGATTTGTAAACATTTTAAATGACTCATACTACAACCAATGCGACCATTCTGTAATTTGATTGCATTAAAACGAACACCATGAATTCCAATACTTTTCAATTCTCCTTCAATATGTTCCTTTCTATCTTTTCTACTTTCAAGGTTAATATATAAACAATATTTTATATCACTTAAAGATGAGGGGAAGCTAGATGACATGTTTGGTATTTTTGTATTTTGGTATTGTGTATATAATAAAGTATATAATTTTAATATATTTATACTTTATTATTTATTATATTATGCTTTATATATTTTCTATGGAAATATTAAAAATGATGCAAAATATTTATCACCTTTAATTGCTTGTATACTTTCAAGCATTTTTTTGCATTGATATACCACGCGGTGGTTCATGACATCTGTTTCAAATGCAACTATACTTTTTATAAGTTCCGGTTTACACATTTTTATCGCAACGTTTCGTGTTTTCAATGAGTTGGTTGTTTTGGTTTTTCCTTGACCATATTTGCTTTTCAATATCTCATAATAATTTCCAATATGTGTCAACATTTTCATATTATAGTTTAAAGAATAATCCAGTTCAAGTGATGCTGTATTCTCAATCGTATACTTATATTTTATACTATTCGGTGTAATAATAGAATGGTGTATATATTCGTATGTATCATATGTATCATCTATACCATCATAACGTATATCCATAGCACCATTACATATGCTATTTTCAACACTAATTTCATCATCGTAACTACAAAAACTATTCGACTTTTTCAAATTCGTACTACATGACGTGGGTAGAGTATTCTCCACAGAGTTGTCTGAATCGGTGCTATATAAAGACGGATTTTCAGTTTTATTTTTATTCTTTATGTCCAGCCATATATTATTTATTCGATTCCATTCTTCGATATTTTTATCTTTTTTGTTTTCTTTTTGTTCGTGCATAGTTTCGCTTGAACTAATCATAATCATAATAATAATAATATTTGTAAATATCTTTATTATTATGTTTAAATGTATATATTTAACTCGATTTATGTATTAAATTGTTACTTTACGTTAGTTTACTTTAGATTACTTTATTTCTGTAATAATATCCATATGTTTAAAAATAGTCTTATTTGTTATACTAGGATATTCCTTCATCTTCGGTTTTAGTATACTAATAAATTCAATATCTTTTACTATATTTTCAGTCCCTTCGTCTATACCAAATTTTATCTCATTGGACGAATTTGTTATAATAATATATAAATTTTCATTCAACTCTTCTACTTCATTTGTCTTATCTGGTTTCGCAATATACTTCATAATAAGTTTCTGCAAGTTTTTAATAATTTCTAGAATCTCTTCTTTTTCAATAATACCATTCTTCATTAAGTTTACAATAAACAAACTCATTGCACGACGATTATCATTAGTTTTTGTGTATTCGCAAAACTTGTCATAATTCTTTTTAGGGTCTGCATATTCAATATTGTCAAACAAATTCATAAAAACTTTATAATTATCTTCAAATATTTTCTTAAACACTCCATATTTTTCCATCAAAATTTTAAATAATTTTGCATATAACTCCGAGTAGAAACTATTCGAA
>Ga0209770_10001625_pt1 | contig 11585 bp, 7 predicted proteins | sample LauGreSu1BDMLBDD_2_FD_187572 | JGI IMG/M metagenome (GOLD analysis project Ga0209770, IMG submission 187572) | Freshwater lake microbial communities from Lake Michigan, USA - Su13.BD.MLB.DD (SPAdes) (version 2) | ecosystem: Environmental > Aquatic > Freshwater > Lake | place: Lake Michigan, USA...
GGATACAAGACTGAAGGAGTTATTCCAGCTCGCGAGCTTTCAATTCGCCACGATGCAGATCCAAACTCAATCGTTAAAGTCGGTGAGATTATTGAAGCTCTCGTTCTTCAGAAAGAAGACAAAGAGGGTCGCCTAATCCTCTCTAAGAAGCGCGCACAGTACGAGCGTGCCTGGGGAGATATTGAAGGCAAGAAAGAGCGCGACGAAGTTGTCGTCGGAACTGTTATTGAAGTTGTTAAGGGCGGACTTATCGTGGACATCGGTCTACGTGGATTCCTTCCAGCATCTCTCGTTGAGATGCGCCGCGTACGCGATCTGACTCCATACATTGGCAAGCAGGTTGAAGCACGCATCATCGAACTTGATAAGAATCGCAACAACGTTGTTCTTTCACGTCGTGCATTCCTTGAGCAGACACAATCAGAATCACGCACAACATTCCTCAACCAGCTTCAAAAGGGCCAGGTTCGCACAGGTGTTGTTTCATCAATCGTTAACTTCGGTGCATTCGTTGACCTTGGTGGCGTAGATGGTTTGGTTCACGTTTCAGAGCTTTCATGGAAGCACATCGATCACCCAGGTGAAGTTGTCGAAGTTGGCGATGAAGTAACTGTTGAAGTTCTTGAAGTTGATTTCGAGCGCGAGCGTGTATCGCTTTCGCTTAAGGCAACACAGGAAGATCCATGGCAAGCATTTGCTCGCACCCACACAATCAATCAGGTTGTTCCGGGTGTTGTGACAAAGCTAGTTCCATTCGGAGCTTTCATCCGTGTTCACGAAGGAATTGAAGGCCTTGTTCACATCTCAGAGTTGGCAGAACGCCACGTTGAAATTCCAGAGCAGGTTGTTCAGGTTGATGATGAACTATTTGTAAAGATCATCGATATCGATCTAGAGCGTCGTCGTATCTCACTTTCATTGAAGCAAGCTAATGAAGGTACAGAGATTGAGATCGAAGCATTTGATCCAACTCAGTACGGTATGGCTGCTCGCTACGATGCCGAAGGAAACTTCATTTACCCTGAAGGTTTCGATGCTGATTCACAAGAGTGGAAGCCAGGATATGAAACACAGCGCGAAGAGTGGGAAAAGCAGTACGCCCAAGCGCAAGAGCGTTTCATGGCACACAAGAAGCAGAAGGCTGAAGCAAAGGTCGCAGATGCTGCTGCAACTCCAGCAGAAGAAGCTGTTGCTGCCGCCGAGTAAACAAACAAGTACAAAGAAGGCCTCGCGTAATTGCGGGGCCTTTTTTGATTTCCCGGAGGTACCCTTTACCCATGCGCGTAATAGCTTTAACGGGTGGCATTGGTTGCGGCAAATCACTTGCGGCGCAGTACTTTGCCGAACTTGGAGCGCTTGTGATTGATGCGGATCAATTAGCTCGTGCAGCAATTGAACGCGGTTCTGATGGCTTTGATGAAGTTGTCACTCTTTTTGGTGACTCTATTTTGAAAGATGGAAATATTGATCGCCGTGCTTTGGGTGAAATTGTCTTTAAAGACCCTAAAGCTAAAGCAGCGTTAGAAGGCATCATTCATCCGATAGTTCGTCGTGAATTTGAAGAAGCGGTTGCTTCACTTAAAGGAGACGATGTTCTTGTCTATGAGATTCCTTTACTCTTTGAATCAAAATCACATGAGAGATTTGATCTTGTTATCACCGTTGAAGCTGAGTTAGAAATTAGAGTCGCTCGTTTACGAGATAGAGGAATGCACATCTCTGAAATCGAAGGCCGAATTGCTGCCCAGGCCACACGCGAGCAACGAATTGAAATTGCCGATTTCCTGATTGAAAACGATGGAAGCGAAGATGAGCTGCTGCGCCAGGTCGAAAATATCTGGGATAGCCTTCACGATAATTAGTAAGTAGGCTTACCAAATGCGCCCGATATCTGATCTTCAACGCAGGGTCGAGCCTTTCCAAGTAATCAGTGATTATGTTCCTGCGGGAGATCAACCTGCAGCAATCGCCGAAATAGCTAAACGGATCAATGCAGGGGAGCGAGATGTCGTTTTGCTTGGTGCCACTGGTACCGGAAAGTCAGCAACAACAGCCTGGCTGATCGAACAGCTACAGCGCCCAACTTTGGTTCTTGCGCCCAATAAAACGCTAGCTGCTCAGCTAGCAAATGAGTTTCGAGAACTTTTGCCAAACAACGCTGTCGAATACTTCGTCTCGTATTACGACTACTACCAACCCGAAGCCTATGTCCCGCAGACCGATACCTTTATCGAGAAGGATTCAAGCGTCAATGAAGAGGTTGAGCGGTTACGTCACTCTGCAACTAATTCACTGTTAACGCGCCGAGATGTCATCGTGGTTGCAACGGTTTCTTGTATCTATGGTCTGGGTACTCCGCAAGAGTATGTGGATCGAATGGTGCGCCTGCGCGTAGGAGAAGAAATCGAACGTAATGCGCTGCTTCGTAAATTTGTTGATGTTCAATACAAGCGTAATGACATGGCCTTCGAGCGCGGAACTTTCCGAGTTCGGGGAGACACCATCGAAATCATCCCGATGTATGAGGAACTAGCGATTCGCATTGAAATGTTTGGCGATGAGATTGAAAAACTCTCAACCTTGCACCCCTTGACTGGTGAAATTATTAGAGATGAAGAAGAGATCTTTGTTTTCCCAGCCACACACTATGCAGCAGGACCCGAAACCATGAAGCGAGCTATCGGCGATATTCAGGATGAACTGCAGATTCAGCTCAATCTCTTCGAGAAGCAGGGAAAGTTGCTTGAGGCACAACGACTTCGAATGAGAACAACCTTTGATATCGAGATGATGGAACAAATTGGATTCTGCAGTGGAATTGAGAATTACTCACGACACTTAGATGACCGTGCAGCTGGATCTGCTCCACATTGTTTGCTTGATTACTTCCCTGAGGATTTCTTAGTTGTTATCGATGAAAGTCACGTAACGGTTCCTCAGCTGGGCGCAATGTTTGAGGGCGATGCCTCGCGCAAGCGCACATTGGTTGAACATGGTTTTCGCTTACCTAGCGCTTTGGATAACCGTCCACTGAAGTTTCCAGAATTTGTTGAAAGAACGGGCCAGACGATCTATTTGTCTGCTACCCCCGGAAAATATGAAATGGCTAAGGTCAATAATGATGTAGTCGAGCAGGTGATTCGCCCAACTGGTTTGGTGGATCCACAGATCGTAATCAAACCGATCAAGGGACAGATCGATGATCTGCTCAACGAAATCAACACTCGTGCCGCCAAAAATGAGCGTGTTCTTGTAACAACCCTTACTAAGAAAATGTCTGAAGATCTCACTGATTATCTGCAAGAACGCGGCGTGAATGTTCGCTATCTGCATTCGGAAGTAGATACTTTGCGACGAGTTGAATTGCTTCGTGAACTTCGCACCGGCGATTACGATGTTCTGATCGGTATCAACTTGCTACGTGAAGGTTTGGATCTACCTGAAGTTTCTTTGGTAGCTATTCTGGATGCTGATAAGGAAGGCTTCCTTCGCTCCTCTACCTCTCTCATTCAAACTATTGGCCGCGCGGCCCGTAACGTTTCGGGCGAGGTTCATATGTACGCGGACCGAATCACAGATTCGATGGCGAAAGCTATAGATGAGACCAACCGCCGTCGGGCAAAGCAGGTTGCGTACAACTTAGAACGAGGAGTAGATCCTCAACCGTTGCGTAAGAAGATTGCCGATATTACCGACCTGATTAATCGCGAAAGTGAAGATACCGAGGAACTCTTATCCCATGAAAAGGGTGGAGCCAAGAAGATCGCCTCATCAGCTGGAATTTATGACAAATCTTCGACTTCCTTACCGCGCAAGGATTTGATCGCATTGATAGGCTCGCTCACCGATCAGATGCGCAACGCTGCATCTGAACTTCAGTTTGAGGTCGCTGCGCGATTGCGCGATGAAATCAAGATATTGAAGAAAGAGCTACGAATGATGGAAGAGGCCGGGGTTTGAGTATCGACAAGTTGGTTGTTCGCGGAGCACGCGAACACAACCTCAAGAATGTCTCCATCGAGCTTCCACGAGATTCGCTGGTTGTGTTTACTGGCCTTTCAGGCTCGGGAAAATCATCTCTAGCCTTCGACACCATCTTTGCCGAGGGCCAGCGTCGTTACGTTGAATCTTTGTCAGCTTATGCGCGGCAATTTCTTGGGCAAATGGACAAGCCGGATGTTGATTTCATCGAAGGCTTATCACCTGCGGTATCGATTGATCAGAAATCAACCAATAGAAATCCACGCTCTACCGTCGGAACTATCACCGAAGTTTACGATTACTTGCGTCTTTTATTTGCTCGGGCAGGAACACCTCATTGTCCCAAGTGCGGCAAAGTGGTTACTCGCCAAACCCCACAGCAAATTGTGGATCAAATTCTGGAACTTCCAGCTACAACCAAGTTCCAAGTACTTGCGCCAGTTGTCAGAGCACGTAAAGGCGAATTCGTTGAGCTCTTTAATGATTTGATTACTCAAGGCTATTCACGTGCACGTATCGATGGGGAAGTAGTTCAACTCTCAGATGCTCCTAAACTGAAAAAGCAAGAGAAGCACACCATCGAAGTTGTCATTGATCGCCTAACCGCCAAAGCAGAAAGCAAAACTCGCTTAACTGACTCAATTGAAAATGCTTTGCGCTTAGCCTCAGGAATCGTCATCCTGGATTTTGTTGACGCGAAAGGTGAAGACAAGGAGCGCACCTATAGCGAGCACTTAGCGTGCCATGACTGTGAGCTTTCATTTGAAGAGCTAGAGCCCCGCTCTTTCTCTTTCAACTCTCCGTTTGGAGCCTGTGCGGAATGTTCTGGAATTGGAACCAAAAAAGAGGTCGATGAGGATCTGATCATTCCGGATGACTCAATCTCAATTAACGACGGAGCAATTGCGCCTTGGTCAGGGGGTCAATCTTCTGATTACTTCCTTCGACTGCTAGAAGCCTTAGCTAAAGATCTTCCATTCTCTTTAGATACGCCTTGGAAAAAGATTTCAGTCAAAGCTCGTGAAGCGATTTTGAATGGTTACGAGTACGAAATCAAAATGAAGTACAAAGGGCGCTACGGAGCGCGAAATTACACAACAGGATTTGAGGGTGTTATTCCCTTCATTCATCGCAGACATGAAGAAACGGATAGTGATTACAGCCGCGATAAGTACGAGGCCTATATGCGCGAAATCGCCTGCGAAACTTGCAACGGCGCACGATTAAAGCCCGAAGTACTAGCTGTGACTATTGGCAACAAAAATATCTCTGAAATATGCGAACTCTCCATCGCAGATTGCGCAGTATTTCTAAAGCAAATCAAGCTCAACAAGCGTGAAGCGCAGATTGCAGAAAGAGTTATGAAAGAGGTCAACGCACGTCTTGGCTTCTTGCTGGATGTCGGTCTGGATTACTTATCGTTGGCCCGCCCAGCTGGTTCTCTATCTGGCGGAGAAGCACAGCGCATTCGTTTAGCAACACAGATTGGTAGCGGGCTTGTTGGAGTTCTCTACGTTCTAGATGAGCCGTCAATCGGCTTGCATCAACGCGATAACAAGCGCTTAATCGAAACGCTGACTCGTTTGCGCGACTTAGGAAACACGCTGATTGTCGTAGAACATGATGAGGAAACAATTCGAACCGCGGACTGGATTGTGGACATTGGTCCAGGTGCTGGCGAACATGGTGGAAAAGTTGTTGTTTCTGGAAGTTATGAAGAACTTATTGCTTCCAAGGAATCAATAACTGGTGCGTATTTATCGGGACGTAAATCTATTGAAATCCCTAAGAAGCGCCGTCCAATAGATCCTAAGCGAAAGCTCGTTGTGAAGGGTGCAAAAGAAAACAACCTCAAGGACATCGAAGTCGAAGTACCGCTAGGTGTATTTGTCTCTGTCACCGGAGTTTCTGGTTCTGGAAAATCCACCTTAGTAAATGACATTCTCTATACGACCTTGGCAAATAAGTTAAATGGTGCGCGACTTGTTCCAGGTCGCCACAGAACCGTTACAGGAATCGAACTTCTGGACAAGGTTGTACATGTAGATCAATCACCAATTGGAAGAACTCCGCGTTCAAATCCGGCTACCTACACAGGTGTTTTTGACAAGATTCGCGCGCTCTTTGCAGAAACAAGCGAAGCAAAGATTCGTGGTTACCAACAAGGTCGATTCTCCTTTAACGTTAAAGGCGGCCGCTGCGAGAACTGTTCTGGTGATGGAACCATCACTATCGAAATGAACTTCTTGCCCGATGTTTATGTTCCGTGCGAGGTCTGTCATGGAGCCCGCTATAACCGGGAAACTCTCGAAGTTCACTACAAAAACAAGACGATCGCTGAGGTTCTTAATATGCCGATCGAAGAAGCGCATGGCTTCTTCGAATCAGTACCTGCCATTGCTCGCTACCTAAAGACTCTGAATGATGTTGGTTTGGGCTACGTTCGACTGGGCCAATCTGCACCAACGCTTTCGGGCGGTGAAGCGCAACGCGTAAAGCTTGCAACCGAACTGCAGCGCCGATCAACCGGTCGAACAATTTATGTCCTGGATGAACCAACCACCGGGCTGCACTTTGAAGATGTCAACAAGTTGTTAACCGTGCTCAATCGCTTAGTAGACACCGGCAACACAGTTGTTGTTATCGAACACAACCTAGATGTCATTAAGTGTTCGGATTGGGTGATCGACATGGGACCCGAAGGTGGTTTCCGTGGCGGATTAGTGGTTGCCGAAGGAACTCCAGAAACTGTTGCCGCTGTGAAAGAAAGTTACACCGGTCAGTTCCTGGGTGAAATCTTGAAATCAAATAGAAACGCCCCAGCGAAAAAGTAATCTCATGGCAGATCCTCAAAGTTATCGGCCGACCAATATTCCAGAACACCCTGGGGTGTACCGTTTTTACAATAAACAGGACAAGGTCATTTACGTTGGTAAGGCCAAGAATCTTAAGAATCGGTTGAGCAATTACTTTCAAGCAAATCTTGCAACCAAGACCCATCGTATGGTTCATGAAGCGGTACGCGTTGATTGGACGATAGTTAGTACCGAACTTGAAGCACTAGCACTGGAATTTAGTTGGATCAAACAGTACCAACCCAAGTACAACGTGCAGTTCAAGGATGACAAGTCTTATCCGTACTTAGCATTATCGCTTAATGATGAGTACCCAATGATTTTCATAACCCGAAAGGACAAACGTCCGGGACTAAAGTATTTTGGACCGTACACAAACGCCTGGGCGCTACGAAACACTTTCGAAGTTTTACTCAAGGTTTTTCCCGTTAGATCCTGCTCATCTTCAAACTTCACACGCGCCCAACGCAGCAAGAGACAGTGCTTATTGGGAGACATCGGCAAGTGCGCTGCGCCTTGTGTTGATTGGATTTCGAAAGAGGATCATAAAAAGTTAGCTGAACGACTCAATGAGTTCATGGAATCTGGGATGGAAAACATTCTTCCCAAACTGCACGAAGAGATGAATGCCGCTGCAGTAAATGAAGAGTTTGAAAGAGCTGCACGCCTGAGAGACCAAATCGAATCCTTTGAAAAAGCCCAGAAATCGACTGAAGGCAATTTCTCCGATGATTTAGATGGAGACTTCATCTCTATCTATCACGATGGTTTCCATGCTGCCGGTTCGATCTTTTCAATGCAACGTGGGTCGGTAAAAGGTTCTCGGTCATGGATTGTTGATCAAGAGATGGTGCTCGAAGGTCAGGATGAGTTAACCGCTCTTTTGTACTCAATTTATGGATCTGGTGCCATTGCGGTTTCACGCAATATCTATATAAATGCAGAACCTTCGGACAAAGAACAGCTCGAACAATGGCTTGGCTCGATAGGTTCCACTAAAGTCGAAATCAAAGTTCCGCAACGCGGTGAAAAGGTCGAACTACTAGATACTGTTAAGAGGAATGCTCAGTATTCATTGATTCAATACCTCAGCAAACGAGCCACCGACGCGGCTGTCAGCGGGAAAGCGTTAACTGAAATCGAAGAACATCTCAATCTTGGTCGAACCCCATTGCGGATCGAGTGCTTTGACATCTCAAACATTTCAGGCACATCAGTTGTTGCATCTATGGTCGTTTTTGAAGATGGAATGATTAAGAAGAGTGAGTACCGTCGTTTCATTATCGATACCAGCGAAGGATTTGATGACACCCGTGCGATGCACCAAGTCATTACTCGTCGCTTAAAGCGTTTATTAGATGATCGCAAAGAGAACGAGGCGGAGGTTGCAGAACTTGGTGGAAAGCCCAGTAAGTTCGCTTACCCACCACAACTCATCGTTGTTGATGGTGGCCAGCCCCAAGTAAATGCGGCGCAACGTGCATTAGATGAGCTGGGAATTAAAGACATCGCTTTGTGCGGATTAGCGAAACGGTTAGAAGAAGTGTGGATCCCTGGATCAAGGGACCCGCTTATCCTGCCGCGCAGCAGCGAAGGTTTGTATCTTCTACAACGCATTCGAGATGAAGCGCACCGCTTTGCAATTACCTTCCATAGATCTCGTCGATCTAAGGTCATGTTGGAGTCGGTTTTGGATCAAATTCCACAACTAGGTGCAGCTCGTAGGGCATCGTTGTTAGAACGTTTTGGTTCAGTTGCTGCCATAAAAAAGGCCTCAGTGGATGACATTGCAGCCACTCCTGGTATCGGATCGAAGATTGCTTCGATCATAGAAACCCATCTGGCTTCAGTTGCAACTCAATCCGTAAATACTGAAACTGGCGAGATAATGGAGAGTAAGTAATGGGTTCGGAGTTTTTTGATTTACCAACAGAAGATCAGCAGAAGTCTTTGACAACTTTCGCAGTTGAACTTCTCAAGGATTACGGCATATACGGTGCGCAGGTTTCTTGCATCAACTTCGAATTCAACGCAACTTTTTCAGTGGAGACCGAATCAGGAACAAAGTACGCCTTGCGAATCAATATCAACTCAACTCGTACCGTCGAAAACATGAAAGCCGAAGTCGAGTGGGTTCGTCACCTGAATCGCACATCGGGTGTTCACGTACCAACACCTATCGCTACAGTGAAGGACGATTACATTGTTTCGGCATTGCATGCAGATTCAGGGCAAACACTTTATGGTGTGATGTATTCGTGGCTCGAGGGAGAGGAATTGGGGGATGAGCCAACCTCCCAGCAGCTCCATGAAGTCGGAAGAACGATCGCTACTTTGCATCAAGAGTCCTCGGAATTTGCCCTTTCATCTGGTAACTCTCTGCCGACATTTAATGACTTTTTCTGGGGCACGGAGGATTTTCTATTCTCGGAAAAATCTCTTTTGTCGGATCGGGATCGAGCTTTGATTCAGCAAGCTCATGATCTGATTATGAAATTCACAAACGAGTTATATGAAAATTCAAAAGTTCACATCATTCATGCGGATATGCATGGTTGGAACCTGATGTGGCACGAAGGTCAATTATCCATCTTTGATTTTGATGATTGTGGTTATGGCGTTGAAGCCCAAGATCTGGCCGTGACTTTGTACTATTTGGATACACCAGAACAAGATGAAGCTCTTTTGAATGGTTACAAGAGCGTAAGGCCGTTACCCACTTACTCCGCAAATGCTATGAAGGCGTTGCTTCTGCAACGGCGCTTACTGCTGCTGAACTACTTGTTTGAAACCAAGAATCAGGAGCATCAAGAGATGCTGCCGGCCTATCTGGAAAAGAGTCTTGAGCGTGTTTCGACCTTCTTGACAGATGTAAGAGGATAAGAGCATGGCTAATCAGGAGACCCTAATTCTTACAGGCATGTCAGGTGCTGGGCGTTCAACAGTTGCACACGCGCTTGAAGATTTGGGTTGGTATGTCGTGGATAACCTGCCTCCAGCTTTACTTCCGGCATTAGTAAGCAAGGGGACCGGACCTCAGGGCAAAGAGTTAGCAGTGGTTGTCGATGTGCGCGGAGGAGAGTTCTTTGATGAACTGACTCAGGCGATGGATGAACTGAAGAAAAGTAACTCGGATTATCGTTTGGTATTTCTTGATGCCACTGACCAAGCGTTAGTTCAGCGTTTTGAATCGACACGTAGGCCTCATCCGTTGCAGGGTAAAGATCGAATTGTTGATGGAATCGCGCGCGAGCGTGAAAAGTTAGAGGACATTCGCTCTCAATCAGATGTTGCAATTGATACTTCGAATCTCAATGTGCATCAGTTAGAAAAGCGTATTGGCGAAATATTTGGAGCGGGAAAGTTACAGGGGATTCGAATCAATGTTTTGTCTTTTGGCTACAAGTACGGAATCCCAGTTGATTCAGATCTTGTTCTGGATTGCCGATTCATTCCGAATCCTCATTGGGACCCTGAACTTCGTCCATTGACTGGCCTGACTCCTCAAGTGAGTAATCGAGTTTTGAGCAGTGACGGTGTGAGTGATTTTGTTCAGGATTATGTTCATTTAGTGCATTCAATGATTGAGGGTTACATGCGTGAAGGTAAGAAGTATGTAACTATCTCAGTTGGTTGCACAGGAGGAAAGCACAGAAGTGTTGCAATTACCCAAGAGATCGCACGTCAACTAAATGAGATGGGTTCGGAGATTTCTGCACATCCAACACATCGTGATGTAGGTCGTGAATAGTTTTGACTAAAGTTGTTGCTTTAGGTGGTGGTCATGGATTAGCGGCCACTTTGACCGCTTTACGCCAGATAACTAATCAGCTCACGGCAATCGTGACTGTTGCTGATAACGGTGGATCTAGCGGTCGATTGCGTGAAGAATTTCCGATTTTTCCGCCTGGTGATTTACGGATGGCGCTAGCTGCTTTATGCGCAGATGATGAATGGGGCCGTACGTGGGCTCAAATTATGCAACACCGTTTTGAAAGTAATGGTGAACTCAACGGCCACGCCATGGGTAATCTTTTGCTGGCGTCAATGTGGAACGCAGGAGATGATCCCGTTGTTGCACTAGACAGGGTCGGTCAACTACTTAAAGTTATTGGCCGCGTTTTACCGATGGCATCTGTGGCATTAGATATTGAAGGTACTTTCAATACTTCGACTGGAAGAATTGTTGTTCGCGGTCAAAAAGAGGTCGCAACAGCTAAGGGCCACATTGAATCACTTCGTATTATTCCGCAGGATCCTGCGGCAAGAAGTGAAGCATTAAGTGCAATTGAAGATGCTGACTGGATCACGATGGGACCTGGGTCCTGGTTTTCAAGTGTCATTCCGCACTTGTTAGTACCTGCCCAATTGGATGCACTGCGCACGTCGAAAGCTCGCAAGATTCTGATTCTCAATCTTGATGCCTCTTCTCATACACAAGGTGAAGAGTTTGCAGGTTCGACCCCTGAAGAACATCTTGAATTTTTTCATCGCTATGCCCCTGGCTTAACGGTGGATTTCTGCCTTGTTGACCATTCAGTTGTAAGAGATGAACAAGCTTTGCAGCTTGCAGCATCAACCTTGGGTGGAGAGATTGTGGTCGCAGATATTCGCAAAGCACCAGGCAGCATCCATCATGATGCCCAAAAATTAGCTCTCCATTTGGGCCACATTCTCGCTCGGTAAATGGTTGGATTACCCCATGGCAATGACAGCATCAGTTAAAGACGAACTATCTCGTCTATCGAT
>Ga0209770_10001627_pt1 | contig 11578 bp, 9 predicted proteins | sample LauGreSu1BDMLBDD_2_FD_187572 | JGI IMG/M metagenome (GOLD analysis project Ga0209770, IMG submission 187572) | Freshwater lake microbial communities from Lake Michigan, USA - Su13.BD.MLB.DD (SPAdes) (version 2) | ecosystem: Environmental > Aquatic > Freshwater > Lake | place: Lake Michigan, USA...
TTTTGAAGATATGGTACTTTCTTCTGAATTTGGTGATTACGGACAAGCTCGTATGGCGTTTATGACTCCACGTATGCACCGTATGTTATCTCTTGCTTACAAAGAAGAGTTAACTCGTTATGCACCAAATGATGAGATCGCATTGTTGAACTTGAAAGAGGTTAACCTTGGTTCTTCTCGTATCGTTCTTGTACCTTACAAGAGATTTGAAGATGCTGCTTCTTATCCTGCTTCTTTCGCTAACAAAATTACTATCCTTGATATGAAAAATATTAAGAGAGTACAACTTTGGGGTGAGCGTTCTGGAGATACATTGAAGTTAGAGGATGGAGTTCCTAAGCGTTACGGAGATGTGTGGGTAGATTGTAACATGGGTGTTAAATTTAACAACCCTCTTGCATGTGCTTACCTTGATGTAACACTTTAATAAATAATTAGGGGGAGTTAGTCTCCCCCTTTTTTTTCTTATTTTAAAATTATTATTATGCCGATTAAAAAGAAAGAAGAGGTGTCGCCTAAAGTTGAAGAATCAATATTCCAGGCAACATCCAAAGAGGAGCAAAACGATGCTCCAGTAGAATTTGAAGTAGAGTTGTTTGATGATAACAACGAAGTAAAAGAAGAGAAAGAACCTAGTTTTTCTTTATCTGCTGTTCAAAAGATGATGAAAGATGCTGAGGAACGTATGATGAGTATGTTCAACTCACAGATTTCTAAGTTGAAATTGAATAAAGATAAAGAAGCGTTAGATGAAGATTTAGATTACGTACAGTCATTACAAGATGATTGGTTAGAGAACCCTGTAGTATTCTTTGCTTTTTCTTATCAGTTTTCTATTCATGGAGACATGAGAAGAGGAATTGAGACTATACCACCACAAGGTGCTATTAGATTCAAGCCTGTAATTAGAACAAAGAGAAAGAGAGGTAAAGAGACACAAGTAATATCAGTTTCTTCTGTAGTAGTTCATTCTAAGGAGGTAGTAGATTATCTACGTACTCACACTCAGTATGGAATACTTTTCTTCGAGAATGTTGAATCAGCAATGAATGTAGATGCTACATGGGCGCAGAAGATGGTAGAGGCACAAACTTCTATTTCTCGTCTATCTGATATACAAGTTATATCAAGAGCGCAACAAGAAGGAATCGCTGTATCTCAGAGTCCTGAAGATATGAGACGACAACTTGTTGAGAAGATGGCTAAGCGTTCTATTGAACAGCACGAAAGGATGTTGTACGGAAGTATTCAGAGATCTATTGTAGATAAGGGTACAGGAAGAAGTATAATTGAAAAAACTATAGCTTAAAATGTTTACAGCGTTAGAATTAAGAAACCAGTTAAGATTTGCATTAGATGCGGAGAACTCAGATCATTATAGAGATGATATGGATATTATTCCTGCTATAAATGCAGCTGTGAAGTGGCTAACTTCGGTGGTTAATTCTGCGTATGGTCAAAACAAAATAGGTGAAGAATTTTTTAGAGAACTATCAAGCTCTGGGGTGTTTCTAACAAGTGACACCTCTAGAGTTTCTCTAGATGTATTTCCAAATGAGGTATGGTCAATATTAGGAGTTTATGCTAATCCTACCACTAGACAAATAACAGGAGTTCCTGTTCCAGTTACCCCAGATGCTACAAGAAGTTATTTTTTAAATAATAAATTACATATATCTTCTACAGACTCATGTAAAAGATTAAACATTGAAGAGTGGGCTACTAACTATGATAATCCGTTTGAAGCAGGTTATCAAGGAAATCAAATATGTGATTCATTAAAATTGTATGCTTATTTGAATCCTATCAATTACCAACAAACAAATTCTTTATCTAAAACACAAGAACTAGAAGTAAGACCTTCAGTTATAAATAAAGAAGTAACAATATTTTGGGCTAAAAAGCCAGACCAAGTTGTCACATTAGCAGATGAGATTAATTTTCCTAATAGTGTATTCCAATTGCTATTTGATAAAGCATTGAACTACATTGCTTACAAACAAGGAGACCAGACTACCCTTTATGGTGTTACAGCTCAAGATATTAACCAACTATTAAACGTGTTGTAAGATGACTTATAGATATGTAGTTTACGATTTACAGAAAAACTTTAATGCATCATTTGATGATGCTGATTTTACTTTTAACCAAATCCTTTATTGGGTAATGGTTGTAGCTAATAGATTGAGAGTACAGCAAACTATGGCTACTAATTCAGACTTGTTTACATCAACATTTGATGATGTACCTGTACTAACTGATACTAAAGGAAGAAAATACATAGACTTACCAGTGCAAATTATGGACTTACCTAATAATGCTGGTGTAGTATATATAACATATAACGAAGAGACTTGTAATTGTGCAGGCCCTGCTTTCGCTCAAGTATGGTTTCAAGGAGTTAATCTAGGTAGTGTACAACACCTGTATTTAGACGAATACACGAAGCCTAGTTCAACCAATCCATATTTCTATAGGGTAGGTCATAAAGTAGATGGATCGGGCGTTAATAGGCTTTATTTGCTAGGAGTAGAATGCATCCCTGTAAAGACAGTTGAAATAGCTGTTAAATCAAGCTTAGACCCTAAGAAACTTTGTGATATAGATGAAGAGATTCCATTACCAGATGAGATGATTCAAGATTTGGTTATGCAGGTTCTTCAATTAGGTAGATTTATTATGTTGATGCCTAAAGAAGTAACTAACGAAGGAGAAGATGAATCAGAGTTAAATACTCAGATGTATGCTAATAGAGCTATTAATCCTCCGCAAGCAGCACCTATACAACAACAACAGTCAGAATAAAATATAAGATATGAATGCTAACGATTTTGTTGATGTAGAACACTTACTAGCTGAGATTACATCTACTGTAAATGATACAGACTATAAGAAAGGATTTCCTAAAGGATGGTATATCTCAAGGATTCAAGATGCTTTACAGGAGTTATCTATTGATACGTTTTGGCTTACTGCTATCTTTGATTATGAGATTCCAGAAAACTTTCAAATACCTATTCCAGAGAATACATTTAACCTAAGAGAGATATATGCTTATCAAGGTAGCTTATGTAATCCTGTTAAGACTCAAGTAGTTTATTGGAAGAGGTTGTTTGATAACAGATATGATGGTCAAGGATATACAGCAAGAGTAAAGGATGATGGAAGTAATGGAGCTGATATATTCCAACCTAATCAACGTACTTATACAAGAAACTTACAAGGGTATTACGGGCCAAAGTATTATTATAACATCGAAGAAGGATTATTAATGCTAAGCAAAGATTGTCAAGCATTTCCTTATATCAGATTGAAGTTTAATATGATGGGTTCTTCTATTGGAGATAAACCTGTTGTACCTAGATTTTTTGAACGTGCTGTTGTTGATTATGTAAAGACTAAGTTCTACGATGCTATGAAGTCAAGAGACCCTAGAATGTATAGACCTCTATGGGTAGATGCTAAAGGAGACTTAGAAGATTTAACTCATGGATCTTGGAATAAAGCTAAGAAGAGAATCAAGACTATGGACACTTCTGCTAAGTCAAGTATGGAGGAGTATATTTCCTCAATGTACCACAAGTAAATTACTGGTTATGAGTAAGTTAGATAAATCATCAATGAAGTGTAATTCTCCAAGAAGCACTCCTAGTCATCCAAAGAAGTCTCACGTTGTTAAGGCGTGTTCTGGTGGTACAGAAAAGATTATTAGATTTGGTCAGCAAGGAGTAAAAGGTTCTCCTAAAAAAGCTGGAGAGTCTGAGGCTTATGCTAGTAGAAGAAAAAGGTTTAAGTCTCGTCACGCTAAGAATATAGCTAAAGGTAAATTAAGTGCTGCTTATTGGGCCGATAAAGTTAAGTGGTAATATGAGAGAGTATAAAGGATTAGGCGATGTAGTTAAGCGAGTTGCTGAAGCTACACGAATGGATAAAGTTGCTAACTTTGTAGCTAAGAAAGTAGGTGCTAAAGATTGTGGTTGCAATGCGAGAGCAGACAAACTCAATGAATTAGTTCCTTTTAAAAAGAAACAACGATGAAGCAATTACATTACCCACATGACATAAAAACATATCAGAAAGGAATCCAATCAGATACTAATAAAGAGATATTAGGTCGATTAGAGGATGGAGAGCATGTTGATGCGCTTAACATGCGTAGTATGTCTATGGATGGTGATAACCTTGCTAAGAAGAAGATTAAGGGTGAAAGCTTAATTTTTGATGCTTTAGACAATAGATGTTTTGTAGAAGCTGGTCCATTACCAGGAGCTGACACTTATGAGTGTATGATGACTCAAGAAGTTAATGGTCATATCATAGAGTTATGGGCTTCTACTGAGCCAAGTAGCTATCCTCCATTCATTCGTATAGATGGACAGATAGTTTTAATGAGTGATGATCTTCCATTTAATCTAAACTACCCTTTACAATACGATAAGAATGAAAGTTGTGTAGGAGGAGAGATTTATATTACAGATAACAATGTATCTCCTATGGTACTATCTGTTTTAGATATGATGGATAATTCTGCTATGACAGATACTGGAGAATGTACTCAAAAGTATTTTTCAGACTTCGATCCTGCTAACTATTCTATACCTGTTTCCTCAGAGCTATATAAGCCTGCTTTTATCAAGCAAGAGAGCGTTTCTACTGCTAGTGGGTATGATGCTACATTCGGTACATCAGGACTCGTTATAGGGAGTTATTCGTATTCATATAGATTAGTAACAGCAGAAGGAGAAAGAACTCCTTTTTCACCTATTACAGAGTTAATACCTGTGGTAAGAAGAAAGACTAGTCAATTTTCACCACAATATCCTTATTCTCATACTCATGGAGATTTTGCTAATATAGCTTCATCTACTGATTATGGTAATCATATTAGAATTAAGTGTGAGAACGCAGATGCTTTTACATTTTTAGAAGTAAGAAGAGATGCATGGCAATCGGATAGTGCTTATGGTGTTCCTCCTGTTTCTGCTATTATAGGTAGTGTTCCTATTAATAATGGATTGAATATAATAGATATATTTGATAAGGCTGAGGCTAACTTTCCTGGTCTTGAGATACTTGATTTAGCAGAGCAAACAGATACGTTTTCTTCAATAAGAAGAGCTAAGTCTGTAAGATATTTCAATAGCAGATTGTATCTAATGAATGTTGGATATAACTCAAGAGACATTAATGGAGAGGTTACATTTGTAGATGCAGGTAGTGACCCTGCTTTTCCTACTATTGAGAAGTTAGGTAAGGCTGGACATAAGCACCCTTATAATGCCGCTATGTATAAAAGCAATATGAGAGGTGATAAGACAGGGTTTGGAGTTGTTCTATTTGATAGCTTTAATAATCCTTCTTATGCTACTGAGATACCAACAGCAAGTAATTATACTTTTCCTAACAGAAGAGATGAAGTGACTTTATTGACTCAAGGAAGTTCTTATAAAGGGTTAGTTAAAGCTGCTACAACAGGTGGTGATGTAGAGCTAACGCATGAGGTGTTTGACCATTATGATGCTGTAGAAAAGAAAACAGGTCCTTTTTATAGTGCTGAAAATGTCGAAGTATCATATCACGATGCTCCATATAAAACTTTAACACCAACAAGTCAATCTAGCTCTCAAAGTACATTAGACACTTCACCAAATGAAGGTGTATCTTTAGATGATACAGCTCCAGATAATCCTTATTCTCCTAAAGCATTTGGTTTAGATTATTACTCTATGGGTTTAGCTGTCAAGGGATTAGATACATATCCAGATTGGGCTGATGGTTTTTCTGTTGTTCAGACAGACCCTGCTTATCAAGTAGTTGCTCAAGGATTAGGGTTTTATAGATTAGAATCAGCAGACAATGCTTTAACGAACACTTCAAAAGAAATAGATAAGTTCTGGGCGCACTTTCCAGATTTAGAGCATAGATTTCCAGATATAGCAGAGGATTTATTAAACAATCCTACATCATATTCAATTCAGTTAGTTTCTCCATTAGGGTATTTTAGTGAGATATATGCTAGTAGAAAGCTAACTTTAGAGGAGGCAAGATATGGTACAGATATGATTACCTATGCTAGAGTATTAAGAGATGGTGGTGCTGCGACTATAAATAATTATTATGACCAATCAGGTTATTCTGGTGTTCCAGATGCTGATGGATTTAGCTATGTAGCATACGGTAGATATATGAATAGAGATACTGCGGATTCTCCTGCTTTTCCAGGTAATACTCAAGGTAATAGAATATTTCCTTTAGACATAGCTACTACAGAAGTTACTACAGCTGGAGGAGGTCGTCAAACATATTTTCAAATAGCTGTTGATACTACTGCTACAGGATATGCTGATATTTATAATCAAGCTACTGTTGGAGCTAGTACAGATGCAGATGATTACAATCAAAGAGAATGGAGAGAGCCAATGTATGTTATAAATCTATATAAGAATAGAGATATAAACTCTGGTATTACAACGGAATATAAATACACAGGACATCATATTAAGTTCAAATCATTAGTGTTAGAGTCTAATGGTACATCTAATCAATCATCTACTTTGGTGTCAGAAAGATGGGAAGATTGTATTCCTTCTTTAAATAGTCAAGTATATAATGATTATTCTTCATTAAAAAGATTTGTTTATGTAGTTGACCAAAATGGTGTAGAGAAAAGATGGATGAATGTTACATTTGAGACAGGTCCAGACATTGCTACTATACTTACTGGTTTAGCTGCTGCTGCTCCAGGCCCTTATAATGACCCTGTGCTAACAGGTGGGTTTGATATATTTGGAATATATACAAGCACAGAGACAGCTGTTGATTTATGTCCTCAGTTTACATTGAACTTTATTGAGAATCCATTATATACAGCATTTACTGTTCCTGCTTCTGGAACTAAAGTATATGTTAAATATAACAACAGAATACCTGTTAGGGTGTTTGGTGGAGACACGTTTATCAATGAATCTATATGGGCTGTATTAGATAATGAGTATAATAAGGATGGAGACCCTATAGGAAGTACAAATGATTTCATTTGGAGTAATCCTTTTCCATTTAAACAATATTCATTTAATAATGATTTTCCTACTGGATTTGATGGTTACAGATGGTGGGAAAATACTCAAGGTCCAAATAAATACGGATATGTACATCATCAATTTGCTGATTCAGCAGGATCTAATAAATGTAGAATGAGACAAGTAGTTACTATGTGGACTGCTGAAACACGTTGTAATTTATCATTCTTCTTTAATTTAGAATCACCAGATAAGGCTGTTAGCGAACAAGCATTTCCATTAATTAACTATATACCAAGACCTTATAAATGGAATGCTAGTGCTGATCCTGGAGATAGAGCTGCTTGGGAATCTGCTAACAACCTATTGTCTGAGTATTTTGATGATTACGGTTATGAATGGAACTGGTGGGGATGGGGAGGATTTAGGTTCTTACCTCAGACTAATAAGGATTATTCAAAGAGTCAAACTACAAGTACATATACATCTGTACCAACAGTAGGATTTGAGGAGCAAACAGATTTCTGTACAAGAATTATATGGTCATTAAGAAGGCCTATTAACTCTCAGAATACTCCATCTATTAGAACATTTCCTTCTGCTAACTATTTTGATATATCAGATGATACAGGAGAGATTAAATTTGCATGGAGTGCTTTATCTGGAGACAAGGGTAATAACCTTTATGCTTTAACAGATAGTGGTGTATGTTTATTAATGGTAGATAAGAGAGTTATCTATGAGATAAATGCTAATGAGTTAGCTACAGCAGGATCAAGTATAGGAGGTATCTTAAATCAACTATGGATAGATAAGACTATAGGAATGAGTGACCAGACTTGGAGAAGCTGGGCTGAGTATTCAAATACTTTGTTCTTTGTGAATAACAAGGCTGCTTATATGTTTACTGATAACAACTTAACTGATATATCAAGAACAGGATTCCATTATTTATTGAGAAGCAAGTTTTTAAGTAAAATAGCATCCTCTTATGAATCTGATTTAGTAGGTGGATATAACGTGTTAAACAATGAGTATGTAATGAGCGTTAATGACTCTAATGATTTCTCTACTTTAATTTACGGAGTTCAACAGACTGCTTTACAATGTCAGAGTACTTATTTGTACGACAAGTATCTTTACAATAACAATGTATTCTTTGGGATGAAGAACGTTCAAACATTTGAGTTAGGAGTAGGTAATCAGATTGATGGAGGAGATATGGAATGTTATGTAACAGGAGTATCTAATGCTGATTTATATTACGACAAGGAGTTCATTAGAATAAGAGTTAATTCAAGTAGTAAGCCAGAGAGAGTATATTTCTACAAATCTTACGATGATTATCTCAATGACAACTTTACTAACTTTGTTGATACAGTAGCTGTTCCATTATCTATGAAGGATTACTTTGGATATGAGTGCTACATACCTAGAAATGTTGTAGCACCTTATTACAGACAGCAAGGTAGGGTAATGTTATTTAAGATTGTAAGTAGTGCTGATGAAGAATTTTTAGTAGCTTCTACAGGAGTACAATACAAGAAGTTAAAATAATTGTTAAATTTGGAAAAAATTATATTATGGGCGGTATAGGAGGTACAATCGGAGGAATATTAGGAGCTGCGGCAGGAACATTTGTTGCTCCAGGTTTAGGAACTACTGCTGGTGCTTCTTTGGGTACTGGTATAGGTCAGCTTATTCAAGGGGGTTTTCAAAAGAAAAAAGCTAAAGGAATGTTACCTTCTCCAGAGGATGTAGGTGAAAGAGCTTTGTTAAATACATTACGTAGGAGACAACAGGCTTTATCTACTGGTACTGCTTATAATCCTCAAATGGTTGCTGGTCAACAGATGGCTAAGGCTATGCAGAGAAATGCTTTTGCAGCTGGAGGCCCTGTTAATATGGGTATGTACAGTAATCTCATGAGTCAGACTATGGGTAATATAGCTCAACAAACTTCTCAAGATATAGCTAATACATTAGGTATAGAAAGTCAAACAATTAAAGGAATGGCTGATACAAAAAGAGACTTGACATTACTTCCAAGAAGTGAAGGTTTGGCTGAGGCTTCTCAAAACATAAAAGATTCTGGTCAAAACCTAGCTGCTGCACTTGAGCCTAAAGGAGACTTTACTTATAATGAATTAGGAGAAACTCCAGAAGAAGCTAGAAAAAGAAAAGCAACAGAGGCTAAATTACAGAAAGAACAAAAAGACCAGGAATCCTAAATAAGAGTATAACATGGCTATAAACGATAAAGAGAATCCAGAAGAAGGTACTCCTAGAAGTAATAAGGATATACGTAAGGAAAGAAGGCAAATGAGAGCGGTCAATAGAGATAGAAAATCTATGGGCGCTGAACCTTTATATTCTAAAGAAGAGATAAAAGGAGTTAAAAAACCTTTTGAAGCTAAGCCTAGTGAAATTGTAGCTGGAACTCCTGTTGTTGAAGAGACTCCAGAAGTTGAATATATTAAATATGACGCACCTGGCCCTAAGGTAGCAGGAACAGAATTTTCAAGAGTGTTTAAAGTTGGAACTCCTGAGGCTCAAGCTATTACTGAATTAGCAAAAGGAGAAACTGTTGAAGGAAATGCTATTGTTCAAGCACTAAGAAAAGAAGCTGATAATAAACCTGATAAAACCTTTACATCATCAGTAGAAGAGAATAAAAACATTAATGCTGTAAAAGAAACAGTTAATAATGAAATCAACAAAACTAATCAAGATGTATTAAATACAAAAGAACAGTTAAATACTCAAGAAAAAATTGAAGAACCACTACCTGGTAGTGGAGATTCTGTTATATCTAAGTTAGATGAGATTGGCCCTAATATTACATGGGATCAAACATATCAATCTGAAGGTATAACTCCAGAGTCTAGAGAAGATGTATTCAATAGGGCTGCTGCTTCTGCTAGGAAAAAAGCACCTCAATTAGCTATCGAAAAACTAGGAGTTCAAGATTATTATCCAGAAATAGGTAAAGATATTGCTGTAGGTACATTTACAGGTAGTAGAATAGGATCTCAGACTATTTACTCTGGTGCTGGAGGAGTATTGCCTTTAGGGTTGTACGATGCTAGAAAGAGAGCTATTGCTGCTGAAATAAAAAGAAAAGAAGCATTAATGGATGAGCTTAAATCAGTTCCAGATATTGCTAAGCAATTTAAGCCAGAATGGACTAGTTATGTTTTTGATAAGTGGAAGGATTATATGGAAGCTTATAAAAACAATCCAGATGGATTAGCTAATGACCTAGGGTTTGCTAAAATAAATGCTCAATTAAAAGCTGTTGCTGAAAATTTTAAAGACGTTGATGTTTACATGGATGACTTCAAAAAGAAGTTAATGGATGATAAAGGAAATGCTGCTGCTTGGGCTACTCCTAGAATGTTAAAGATAGCCAAAAAATTTAATTCTGGTTACACTCCAGAGAAATTAGAGGAGTTCTTTTCTGGTAAAAAGAATGTAGCTTCTTTAAAAGAAACTGTTCAAGCTATACCTGATGGATATAAGCATATAGATACTAGAATGAATGATTTGCTTAAAGACGGAAATAAAGTTAAAAGAGCTATTACTCCTAAAGATGGTATTGAATGGACTCCAGATTTAAAGGATAAAATAAATGATTTATCTAAACAAGTAAGTGATGGCAGCATAGATTATGAGAGATATGTATCTATAATGAAAGAATATTTTGATATAGATTTTTCTCCTATGATTAATGAATGGGTTGATGCTCACAGTTTAGATGCATTAACTCCAGAAGAAAAAAAGGCTTACAAAGAGTCTTTAAAGATATATGCTGAAGCTCAAATGCCTGTTGCATCATTCATTCCAACATTTGTTACTGCGAATAACGATAGTGCCTCTAGATATGCTTCTGACCAGGCTTTGAAAGGTAAATTAGCTCAAATTGGTTGGGAAAGAGAAAAATGGGAAAGAGAACAAGCTAACAACCCTACTAATGCATTAATTGATGCTGCTATGGCATCTCCAGATGGTAGGTTCACTCAAGATTACAATGGTTCAAAAGGTAATGTTCAGCCAAATAGTAATCTTCAAGTTAAAGTTAAAAATAGTAAAGGAGAGATTAAGTATGTTAATGCTGCTGATTTAAAAAATAATTTAGATTCAAAAGGTAATGTTAAAGTAGAATATTACTCAACATTGACAGGTAAAAAATTAACTGCTAATGATTATCAAAATATGCCTGCTGATATAATATATCAACCTACTCAAGGAAATGTATATAAATCTGGAGAAAATTATAACTATTATAGCAATGGGATTGGATATTATGGAGCTACAGTAAACGATGGTAAAGGAGGGTCAATTGTTGTTCCAAAATCATTAGGCCTTGAATTTTCAACTTATGAAGTTCCAGCTACTCTAGGTGGTAAAAAAGTAACATCTACTATTAAAGGAGGTAATGTATTCTTTGGTCAAGGGGCTAATATTCAAACTGAAAAAATTAAAACATCAGGAGGCAATAGTTCTGGGGATGCTAGTTATGAATCTGGTAATTAATTATCTTTGTATATATAAATAAA
>Ga0209770_10001628_pt1 | contig 11566 bp, 7 predicted proteins | sample LauGreSu1BDMLBDD_2_FD_187572 | JGI IMG/M metagenome (GOLD analysis project Ga0209770, IMG submission 187572) | Freshwater lake microbial communities from Lake Michigan, USA - Su13.BD.MLB.DD (SPAdes) (version 2) | ecosystem: Environmental > Aquatic > Freshwater > Lake | place: Lake Michigan, USA...
AAGGAGGGCGTTAATTGGTGACGCGCTCCCCTCAGCGGCGCGAGCCGCAGGCAGGCAAATATCACCAGTTCCTCTGGACGGCGTCGCAGCCGATCCAGTTATGCGACAAAGGAGCTGTGCGGCGAGGCGCGACATCAGAAACCGCGCCCGAGCCGAGTCAGGTCCAAGGCCAGTTTCGGGCCTTGCACCGATGCAGTTACCCAGAGGGTTGTGGTTGCTACTGTATAACCAGGACGCAGCGCAGTGTTCCGGTGGGTCCACCCCACCAAAAGGCCCGGCTCGAAAGGCGGGGCGCGAAAGGGACGCGGCGCAGCGGGGAGCGGGCGAGTCTGGCAAAGCTCGCAAAACCTCCTAATTGGGGCGGCGCGTAAAACCGCGTCACCCAACTGCAAATCGAAAGCAACCTGAGAGGTAAGAGGTCAGACCCGTTACACGGGGCCAACGCCCGGCCAAAAGCCGGGGCCGTCCCTGTGGCAAGGTGCTGGTGCGAAATGCACTGTTGCAGGCGTGCCAACACCCGTCCGGCGAGTTAACCATCGGCAGATGGAACCGAACCGGGCGCAGAGGCCTCACTCGAAAGATTCCGGAGCTGAAAAGGCCGGGACGGTCCCGCTATGAGACCGACAGCATCGCATGCCGCGGTGAGTAGCGTCGGGAAGCACACGGCCCGCGAAAGCGAGGCGCCCAATGTTGTGCGAATGGAGAAGAGTGCGTGGCGAGCACCCACCTCCGATTTTGGCCCGGGCTTCGCAAGGAGCCCGGGCCTTTATCTTTGGTATAGACACCCTTTGTCAGCGCGCTGGGCCTGTGTGTTGTCCGGAACCTAGGCTTCACCCCGGCCCGGCGCGCTGACCGTTTGCCTCGCGACGGCGGGGACAAGCACCTGGCCGCGAGCACGCGGCAACGGCGTAATGGGTGTCTTTTTATTTAACGGATACGCTATACCAGCGAGTTACGCGATCAGCGGTGTTCGCGGATTTTGGCGGGCGCGAACGGCCAAGTTCTGCTTGCCAAGCCCCGGGGCGGGACGCACCTTGACCGTTTTCCCCCTTTAAACAGGTCCGTCTGAACATGAACCAGAACATCCGCAATATCGCCATCATCGCTCACGTCGATCATGGCAAAACCACCCTCGTCGACAAACTCCTCAAGGAGGGCGGCGTCTACCGCGCCAACCAGCAGGTCCAGGAACGCGCCATGGACTCCATGGACCTCGAAAAGGAGAAGGGCATCACGATCAAGGCCAAGAACACCTCCGTCCACTGGAAGGACAAGATCGTCAACATCGTCGACACCCCCGGACACGCCGACTTCGGCGGCGAGGTGGAGCGTGCCCTGCGCATGGTCGACGGCGTGCTGCTCGTGGTGGACGCCTATGACGGGCCCCAGGCCCAGACCCGCTTCGTGCTCCGCAAGGCCCTCGCCCACGGCCTCAAGGTCGTCATCGTCATCAACAAGATCGACCGCGAGAACGCCGAGCCGGCCAAGATGTACGACAAGGTGCTCGAGCTCCTGATGGAGCTCAACGCCACCGAGGAGCAGTTCGACGCCCCGGTCGTCTATGGTTCCGGCCGCGACGGGTACATGATGTATCACCTCGGCGAGGAGAAGAAGGACATGGCGCCCCTCTTCCAGACCATCCTCGACCACGTCCCGCCCCCGTTCGCCAAGCCCTCCGAGCCCTTCCACATGCTCGTCTCCAACATCGATTGGAGCGACTACGTCGGCCGCATCGCCGTGGGCAAGATCCTCGGCGGCACCGCCAACATCGGCGACCCCGTGTTCGTCGTCCGCCACGCCGACGGCAAGCGTGTCCGCGCCAAGATCACCAAGGTGTTCGAGTTCACCGGCCTCGGCACCCGCGAGACCGAGACCGCCGTCGCCGGCAACATCGTCGGCCTCTCCGGCTTCGAGGACATCGACATCGGTGACACGCTCACCGCCGACGAGGCCGGCCACGCCCTGCCCTTCACCCAGATCGACCCGCCGACCCTCGAGATGCAGTTCTGCGTCAACGACGGCCCGCTCGTCGGCCAGGAAGGAAAGCTCGTCACCTCCCGCCAGCTGCGCGAGCGCCTGATGCGCGAGCTGAAGACCAACGTCTCCATCTACATCGAGGACTCCGACAAGGCCGGTATCTTCAACGTCAAGGCCCGCGGCGCCATGCAGGTGGCCGTGCTCGTCGAGACGATGCGCCGCGAAGGCTTCGAGCTCCTGGTCTCCCGCCCGACCGTGATCGAGAAGAAGGGCGAGAACGGCGAGCGCCTCGAGCCCTATGAGACTGTCTGGATCGAGGTGCCCGACGAGTGCGTCGGCGCCATCATGCAGAACCTCGCCAACCGCAAGGGCCGCCTGACCAACATGGAGAAGCTCCCGCACTCCACGATGATCGAGGCCACCATCACCACCCGCGGCCTGATCGGCATGGAAATCGACGTCGTCAACGCCACCAGCGGCCGCGGCGTCATCAGCCACCTCTTCAAGGAATACGGCCCCTATGCCGGCGAGGTCCTCACCCGCATCACGGGCACGCTCATCGCGACCGAGGCCGGCGAGACCACCGGCTACGCCCTGGTCATGTGCCAGGAGCGCGGCAAGCTGTTCGTCAATCCGGGCGAGCAGGTCTACGAGGGCATGATCGTCGGCGAGAATCCCCGCAACGAGGACATCGCCATCAACGCCGTGCGCGAGAAGCAGCTCACGAACTTCCGTTCCCAGGGTTCGGGCGTCGCCACCGGCCTCACGCCGGCGTCGAAGCTCTCCCTCGAGCGCGCGATCGAATACATCGCCGCCGATGAGCTGGTCGAGGTCACGCCGAAGAGCCTGCGCCTGCGCAAGCGCATCCTGAACAACGGCGCCCGCCAGAAGGCTGCCAAGCAGGGCAAGTAAACCCCCTCCCGAGTTATCTCTTTCGATCGCCGCCCTTCACCGGGCGGCGATTTTTTTTGCGGCAGCGGGCCGCCAGCCCTCAATTCTTCTCCAGCGTGGCGATCTGCGCCGCAATCTCCTGCATCTTCGGGTGATTGGCGTCGTAGCGCCCGCCGTAATATTCCTGCATGGCCCGGGCCAGCCGCAGTTCGTCGCTGGCCCCGCCCGGCGCCATCAGGTGCTTGCGCAGCGCCGCCACCTTGCGGGCCTGGTCCTGGTATTTCGGGTGCTTCTCCGCCAGGTGCGTGCCCATCGCCGCCAGTTCCCCGGCAGCCTCCAGCAGCACGTCCGGGCTGGTCGGGGCGCTTTTCAGCTGCTGCTCCATGGCGGCGACCCGCGCCTGCTGGGCGACAAAATCAGGATGTTTTTCGAGATAGCGCAGGCGCATGACGTCGCGCTCGACCCAGGCGCGCTGCAGGATCAACGGCTCCTTGCGGTCTTCCTTGTCGAGACGCTGCCACACGCTGGCCCGCAGCCGCGCCGCAACGAGCCGGGGATGCTGGTCATCGTAACGCTCCCGCAGTGCGGTCAGTTCCGCCTGGGCCTGCCGGAGTTCGTCCGCCCGCGTGGCCGGGGAAGCCGCCGGGGCGGCGGTGGCGGCCGCCATGGCAAGCGTCACCAAAAAAAGCGCAGGCTGTGTGCCCTCACTTGGCATGCGCCGGCACGGAGGCGCCACCGGCGGTTTCGCGCTCGATTTCCGCGGCCTTGATCAGGCCGTGGGCGCTGGACTTGCCGGTGAACTTCACGCAGAGCTTGTCCATGATGATATAGACGATCGGGATCACGTAGAGCGTGATGATGGTCGAAAGCATGAGCCCGCCCACGACCACAATGCCCATGGGGTTGCGGGTCTCGGCGCCGGCGCCGGTGGCGAAGGCGATCGGGACCGCGCCGAGCACGGTTGAGATGGAGGTCATCAGGATCGGGCGGAAACGGATCGTTGCCGCCTCAAAGGCCGCCTCAGACGCGCTCTCACCCTTCTCCACTTGGAGCTGGTTGGCGAACTCGACAATCAGGATGCCGTTCTTGGCCACGAGGCCGATCAGCATGATGAGGCCGAAACGGGAGAAGAGGTTGTCCGTCATGGCCACGCCCCAGTAGCGGGTGCAGTAAAGCACCAGCAGGCCGCCGGCCACCGCGATGAACACGCCGGTGAAGATGGTGACGGGGTGAATCCACGACTCGAACTGCGCCGCCAGGATCAGAAATGTGAACAGGAGTGCGAGGCCGAAGAGGATGAACGTGTCATTGCCGCTTTCGACGAAGTCGCGGGTCTCGCCATCCCAGGCAAAGGTGTAGCCCGCCGGCAGCTGCTCGCTGAGGCCGGACAGGAAGGCCACGCCATCGCCGATCGTCCGCCCCTCCGCCAGCTGGGCGGAGACGGTGACGGAGCGCAACCGGTTGAAGTGAGGGTAGCTCTCGGGGACGGTGTTCTCGGACCAGCTGACCACGTTGCTGAGCTGCACCAGGGCGCCGTCGGTCGAGCGCACGTAGAGCCGCGAAAGATCGCTCGGCGTCGCCCGGTTCTCATCGGTCACCTGGACGATCGCATAATACTGCTGGTTACCGCGCTGGAACTCGGTCACGCGGCGGCCGCCCAGCAGGGATTCGAGGGTCGCCGCGACGGCGCTCACCGGCACGCGCAAGTCCGCCGCCTTCGCGCGGTCAATTTTGACATCGAGCTGGGGCTTGGTCGGCGACGGATCCACCCGCGGCTGGGTAAACTGCCCGCTCTCGCGCATCGCCTTGAGATACATCCCACCGAGGCGCTGCAGCTCGTTGAAATCGCTGCCGAGCAGCACCATTTGCACACCGCCGCCACCACCGCCGCGGCCGCTGCTGAACGGGCGCACCGGGTTCGCGATGGCCTGGCCGCCGGTGACCTGCTTCTGAAAATTACGGCGCAACTCGGCGGTGATCTCCTGCGTCTTGCGGGTGCGCTCCTCCCAAGGCTTGAGCGTGGCGAAGACAAACGCGCGGCCGCCGTCGCCCGTGCGGTGGAAGGTGCGGTCGATCTCGGGAATCTTCAGGATCATCTGCTCCATGTCCACGGAGTAGAGCCGCAGGTATTCCGGCGTGGCACCAATAGGGGCGATCAGGTTGGCGGTGAAGATACCGCGGTCTTCCAGCGGCGTGAGCTCGCGCTGGAGCTGCGTGTAAAGGGCCAGACCACCTGCGGTGAATAGCGCGGCGCCCAGCACGACGACCGGCTTGACCTTGAAGGCCGTTCGCAGCGTCCGGGCGAACAAGCCGTTCAACCAGACGAAAAACGGCTCGGTCTTGTTGTAGAACCATCCATGCTGAGCGCGACCACCGACCATCTTGGCCTTGAGCATCCGCGAGCACATCATGGGGGTGAGCGTCAGCGCAACGAAGGCGGAGACGAGCACCGAGACCGCGAGCGTGATGCCAAACTCGAAGAACAACCGTCCGGTCTGGCCGGACTGGAAGGCCACCGGCAGGAAGACGGCCGCAAGCGTGAGGGTGGTGGCGATGACGGCGAAGGCCACCTGGCGCGCGCCGTAGATCGCGGCATGGATCGGGGCCTCCCCTTCCTCGATGCGCCGGTAGATGTTCTCCAGCATCACAATGGCGTCGTCGACCACCAGGCCGACCGCCAGCACCAGGGCCAGCAGGGTCAGGATGTTGATGGTGAAACCCATCCAGCTCATGATCGCGAAGGATCCGATGATCGATACCGGGATCGCGATCAGCGGCACCAGCGTGGCCCGCCAATCGCGCAGGAACAGGAAGATCATCAGCACGACCAGCACCGAGGCTTCCCAGAGCGTTTTGTAGACCTCGCGCACGGAACGGTCCACGAACACGGAACTGTCAAAGCCGATGTCCACGTTAACCCCTTCCGGCAGGTCCGCCTTGATGAGCGGGATCATGGACTTCACCGTGCCCGCCACATCGAGCACATTGGCCTGCGCCTGCCGCAGGATCTGCACGCCGACCGTGGGCCTGCCCTTGAAATAGGCCTCCGAGCGGTATTCCTCCGCGCCCAGCTCGACCCGGCCAATGTCGCTGAATTTGACCTGGTAGCTGCCCCGCGTGGCGAGGACGAGGTTTTCAAACTCGGCCACCCGCGTCATCCGGCCCTCGATGCGGACCGGGAATTCCCGCGAATTCGACTCGATGCGGCCGCCGGGAATCTCGACATTCTGCTGGCGCAGCGCGTTCTCCACGTCGCCGACGGTCAGCTGGTGGGCGGCCAGGCGGTCGCTGTCGACCCACAGGCGCATGGCGTAGCGCGGGCCTCGGACGTTCACCGTGCCCACCCCGGGAATGGTCTGGAGCCGCTGGATGGCGATCCGCTCGACCAGCTCGACCAGCTCCGGCCGCGTGTACCGGTTGGAGCTGAACGCGAGTGTGATCACCGGGTTGGAGTCCGCGTCGGCCTTGGTGATCACCGGCTCGTTGATTTCATCGGGCAGCTTGCCGCGCGCGCGGCTGACCCGGTCGCGCACATCGTTGGCCACCTCGTCGATGTTGCGGCTCACGCCGAACTCGATGGAGATGTTCGAGCTCTCCTCGCGGGAGCTCGAGCGGATGACGCGGATGCCGTCAATCGAGGCGATCTCCTTCTCGAGCGGCTCCGTGATCTTGGCCTCCACGACCTCGGCGGAGGCGCCCCGGTAGTTGGTCTCCACCGAGACCACCGGGGAATCGATGAGCGGATACTCGCGCACCGGCAGACGGGCGAAACTGATCGCACCGATCAGCACGACCACGATGGACGCCACGACGGCGACCACCGGGCGTTTGATGGAAACGTCCGAAAGCAGCATGGCCTTATTCCCCCAGGCGGAATTCCGCGCGCAGCGGCCGGGGCTCCAGCTTGATGCCGGGATAAAGCACCAGCGCGCCGACGCCGGACGCCACGACGGAGTTCAGCTCGGTGAGCACGGCTGGCGCCACGGGGGTGACCTCGACCAGGCCCTTTTCGCGCAGGCCCAGCACCACTGGCACAAAATCGGCCACCTTTTCCCCACCCTGTTCGCGGACAAGAATCAACTGGGGACCGGCGGAGGTGGTGAGAATGGCGCCCTCCGGCACGGCCAGGACGCCGCGCCGGATATCCAGCACCAGCTCGATGCCGGCAAACATGCCGGGGCGGAAACCCGCCGGGTTTTCCCGGACGTAACCCTTCACCTGGCTCGACCGGGTGCTGCGGTCGATGACCGAGGAGATAAAGTAAACCTCCCCGGTGGCGCGGCCTTCGCCCAAGGGCGTCTGGGCACGAACGGTGAACGTGGTGCCGGACTTGACCTTGGAGGTGAAGCGCTCCGGCACCTGAAAATCGATCTTGAGCCGGCTCAGGTCGTCGAGCGTCGTGATGACCGTGGCGGCGGTGATGTAGTCGCCCGGCGAGATGGTGCGCGCCCCGACGACGCCGTCGAAGGGCGCCTTGATCTCGGTCTTGGCCACGCGGACCCGCAGCAGCGAAAGCGCCGCCTGCGCGGACGCATGCTCGGAGCGCACGCGATCAGCCTCGGCCTGGGACATGGAGCGGGCCTCGGTGAGGTTTTCGCTCCGCTTGAGATTCAACTCGGCCAGATGGAATGAGGCCTCGGCCTGCGCCAGCTGGGCCCGGAGCTCGGCATCGTCAATTTTGACCAGCACCTGGTCCTTGGTGACCGTTTCACCCTCCTGAAACTGGACCGCGCGCACCTGGCCGGAGATTTCGGCGCGCAGCTGGGCGGTCTCGTTGGCGGCCAGCGAGCCAACCAGGGAAAGGGACTCCACCAAGTCTCGGCGGGAAATATTGATCACCTCGACGGGCTGCGGAGCGGCGGAGGCAGCAGACCGGGCCGCCGCGGTCTTTTTCCCGCACCCGGCGCTCAGGCTGAGGGCGAAAAGACTACCGAGCAGAAGCACATGGCGGACAGTAATTTGCATCCAATGAAGGGGGACGATTTTGGGACTCGCAGGGAGTGTCCCTGAATGACGCCGGCTCAGCCCGTAAGTTTCCCATATTCCTCGGCGCTAAGCAGTCCCGCGGCGTCCGCCGGGTTGGCGAGCTTGAGCTTCATGATCCAGGCATCGGTATAGGGCGCCTGGTTCAGTTTCTCCGGATTGGCGTCGAGGGCCTTGTTGACCTCGAGCACGGTGCCGGCGACCGGCGCATAGACATCGGAGGCAGCCTTCACGGACTCGACGACCCCGAAGGTCTCACCCGCCTTGAGGGCCGCGCCGACCTTGGGCAGCTGGGCAAAAGTGATGTCACCCAGGCTGTTTTGGGCGTAATCGGTGATGCCAACAAGGGCGGTGCCGTCGGCGGCGACCTTGAGCCACTCGTGGGATTTGGCGTAGCGGAGATCAGCGGGAATGTTGCTCATGGGAAAGTGGCGGAATCAGTTTTTCTTTAGCGCGACGAAGGGGGGCTTGACGAGGTGCAAATTGAGCTTGGTGCCGCGGATGTCCACCGCGAGCGCCTCCTTGGCGGCCGGCGCCTCGATGAGGGCCGAGCCGATGGCTTCGTTAAGCATGGGTGAGAGCGTGCCGGAAACGACACTGCCGACGACCGCGCCGGCGGCGTTGAGCACGGGAGTCTCGGCGCGCACGATGCGGCGGTCACCGGTCTTGAAGAAGATGATCTTTTTGGCCGAGCCTTTCTCCTTTTCCGCCTTGAGGACCTCGGACCCGATGAACGGTCCCTTGTCGAACTTCACGACCCAGCCCAGGCCGGCCGTGATGGGCGTGATCTTGTCGGTGATTTCATGGCCGTAGAGCGGGAATCCAGCCTCGAGGCGCAGCGAGTCGCGGGCACCCAACCCGGCCAGTTCGAGTCCGAAGGGGCCGCCGGCCGCCAGCACGGCCTCGGCAAGTTGGACCCCGTTATCGGCCAGGCAATAGAGCTCGACCCCATCTTCGCCCGTGTAACCGGTACGGGAGATGATGCAGGGCACCCCCGCCACGTCATCCGAGGTAAAATGGTAATATTTCAGGTCCGCGAGCTTGGCCGGGGTGAGCGACTGAACCAGCGCGATGGCGCTGGGGCCTTGGATCGCGAGTTGGGCGTAGTCATCTGACAGGTCCTCAACGGTGCAGGCAAATCCCCGGGCCTGTTCCTTGATCCAGGCGATGTCCTTGGCAATGTTGCCCGCATTGATGCACAGCAGGTAGTCGCCCACGCTGCGCATGTAGACCAGCAGATCATCCACCACCCCGCCGTGCGGGTAGCACATGACGGTGTAGAGCACGCGGCCCGGGAAAAGCTTGCTGCAGTCGTTGGTCACGAGGTGCTGGAGGAACTTGAGGGCCTCGGGCCCGTAGATGGCCGCCTCGCCCATGTGGCTCACGTCGAAGAGCCCGCAGCGCGTGCGCACGGCCTTGTGCTCCTCGAGGATGCTCTTGTATTGGACCGGCATGTCCCAGCCGGCGAAGTCCACCATGCGGCCGCCATGGGAACGGTGAAAGGCATTGAGCGGCGTGACCTGGGGAAGGCTCATGGCATAACTAAGCGCCCCGCCCGCCGGCCGGGCAAGGAAACATTGCCCGGCCGGGCAGTCATTAACGCGTCCACCGGGGGCTGAAAGAAATTGTGTCTTCGTCGGTCTGTCCCCTGTCTTCTCCCCTACGATATCCGCCATGCCCCTCGCCTACTGGACCCATGACCTTAGCCCGTTTCTGCTCCGCTTCGGGGAGAATTTCGGCATCCGCTGGTATGGGCTGGCCTACCTCGCGGGGTTCGTCGGCGCCGGCTGGCTGCTGCGGCGCTATTTCCGGGCTGGCCGCAGCACCCTGGACTCGAACGCCATCTTCGACCTGATGACGGCCCTGGTGGCCGGCGTCATCGTGGGCGGAAGGCTCGGCTTTTTCCTGTTCTATCAACCCGCGAGCCTGATCCGCGACCCGCTGATCCTGCTGCGCGTTTGGGAGGGCGGCATGGCGAGCCACGGGGGCTTCATCGGCGTCACTGTTGCGCTGTGGTGGTTCACCCGGAAGCGGGCCGAGAGCATGCTGCAGGTCGGCGATTGGGTGGCCACAACCGTGCCGCTCGGGCTGTTTTTTGGACGGGTGGCCAACTTCATCAACGGCGAACTCTGGGGCAAGGTCACCGATGCGCCTTGGGCCGTGATCTTTGCCCATACCGGCGGAGGCCCCCTGCCCCGCCATCCCTCCCAGCTCTATGAGGCCGCCTTGGAGGGGCTGGTGCTCTTCGCCTTCGTGCAATGGCGTTTCTGGAAAACCACCGTGGCGCAGTCCCAGCCCGGTCGCCTCGCGGGCGAGTTCCTGATCGCCTACTCGGTCGCCCGGGCGGCCTGCGAGATCTTCCGCGAGCCGGACGCCGCGCTGATCCTCGGGCTGAACCGCGGCACCTTCTACTCGGTCTTCCTCGTGGCGGGCGGCGTGCTCCTCATCGCGCTCGCCCGGCGGCGATCACAGCACAAAACCTGAGGGGATCTCGGCCCCCTTGGTCACGCATAGGATGCCGTCGCGGATGACGACACCATGGGCGTAGTCACCATCGGGCTTGCCTTCGGGTGAAAGGATCACGCCGTCGCCGATGCGCGCGTTCTTGTCGATGATCGCGTGCTGGATGCGGCAGTTGCGGCCGACGCCGACGGACGGACGGCCCCTGGCCTTGTCCGCCTGGACCTGCTGCTCGGTCTGGTAATAGTCCGCACCCATCATCACGACGTCCGCGAAATTCGAGTTCTCGCCCAGGATCGAGCGGATGCCAATGACGCAGCGCTTGAGGGTCGAGTCGGTGACCAGGCAGCCGTCACCGATGATCACATGGTCGATGCTGCACTTGTTGACCTTGGAAGCGGGCAGATAACCCTGGTGCGTATAAATCGGCGCGCTCGCGTCGAAGAAGTTGAAGGGCGGCAGCGGTTGCGCCAGCGCGAGGTTGGCGTCGAAGAACGCCTTCACCGTGCCGATGTCCTCCCAGTAGCCCTCGAAGATGTAGCTGCAAAGCTTCGACTTGCCGAGCAGGCCGGGGATGACCTCCTTGCCGAAGTCCTTCATGCCGTTGTCGAGGCCGCGGCGGAGCGCCTCGCGGCTGAACACGTAGATGCCCATGGAGGCGAGGCAGCGCTTTTCCGCGGCCGGTGCCAGCTTCTTCTCGAGGGCGGGGCTGATGGCCAGGCCGTTGATGATCGCCGGATCCTTCGGCTTCTCCACGAACTCGGAGATGGTCAGGTCGTCGGCCACGCGCATCAGGCCCAGTCCCTCCACCTTGGACACGGGGAACGGGATCGCCGCGATGGTGACGTCGGCGCCGGTCGCGATGTGCTGGTCGATGATCTTGGTGAAATCCATCCGATACAGCTGGTCGCCGGAGAGGATCAGGATGAAGTCGTGCGGATGGCTGTTGAAGTGGACGAGATTGCGGCGCACGGCGTCCGCGGTGCCCTCGTACCAGGCGCTGCTTTTCTCTGTCTGCTCGGCCGAGAGGATGTCGATGAAGCCGGCACCGAACGGGTCGAACTGGAAGCTCTTCTGGATGTGCCGGTGCAGCGAGGCCGTCAGGAACTGCGAGAGCAGGAAAATCCGATTGAAGCCGGAGTTCAGACAGTTGCTGATCGGGATGTCGACGAGGCGGTATTTGCCGGCGAGCGGCACCGCCGGCTTGCAACGTTCCTTGGTGAGCGGGAAGAGGCGCGTGCCACGACCGCCGCCC
>Ga0209770_10001629_pt1 | contig 11565 bp, 10 predicted proteins | sample LauGreSu1BDMLBDD_2_FD_187572 | JGI IMG/M metagenome (GOLD analysis project Ga0209770, IMG submission 187572) | Freshwater lake microbial communities from Lake Michigan, USA - Su13.BD.MLB.DD (SPAdes) (version 2) | ecosystem: Environmental > Aquatic > Freshwater > Lake | place: Lake Michigan, USA...
GCTTGGAGAGCACGGTGGTGATTGCTGCGGTGAGAGTCGTTTTGCCATGGTCGACGTGACCAATGGTGCCAACGTTAACGTGGGGTTTAGTCCGTTCAAATTTTTCTTTTGCCATTTTGGGTGCCTTGTAATCTACTTAATTCAAATTGAGTCACACTAAAAAACATCACTACAAAAACTGGTGCCCATGGGCAGGATCGAACTGCCGACCTCTCCCTTACCAAGGGAGTGCTCTACCACTGAGCCACATGGGCAGTGTCACTGCATCACACTGCTTCGATACTGCTCATGCATAACAAAAGCTGGAGCGGGTGAAGGGAATCGAACCCTCGTCATAAGCTTGGAAGGCTTCAGCTCTACCATTGAGCTACACCCGCAGTATTACTGCTTAATTACATCCACTCATACTTCACTTATTCCGCTCTTACTTTCATACAACAAATTCATCTGGTGGAGAGAGTTGGATTCGAACCAACGTAGGCGTAAGCCAACAGATTTACAGTCTGCCCCCTTTAGCCGCTCGGGCATCTCTCCGAGAACCAAACATTTTCTCCTGTTCGGCCACTACTGTCAATCTGCAAGTCCTTCTTTCACAAGTGAAAACGCCCAGACCGTAGGGGTCTGGGCGTCACACATTGGTGCCCGGCAATTACCTACTTTCACACGGGTAATCCGCACTATCATCGGCGTTGAGTCGTTTCACGGTCCTGTTCGGGATGGGAAGGGGTGGTTCCAACTCGCTATGGTCACCGGGCGTAGAGGGTAGGTTGCTTTGATACACAAAACAACCCAATTTGAGCAAGCAATGTTACATATATTAGTGATAGTGACTTGAATCACGCAAACTTCAGCACAATGGTGCTGGTTATAGGATCAAGCCTAACGGGCAATTAGTATCAGTTAGCTTAACGCATTACTGCGCTTCCACACCTGACCTATCAACGTTGTGGTCTTCAACGACCCTTTATGGAGGTTAAACCTCCGGGAGATCTTATCTTCAGGCAAGTTTCCCGCTTAGATGCTTTCAGCGGTTATCTCTTCCGTACATAGCTACCCTGCGATGCTTCTGGCGAAACAACAGGTACACCAGCGGTACGTCCACTCCGGTCCTCTCGTACTAGGAGCAGCCCCCGTCAAATCTCCAACGCCCACGGCAGATAGGGACCAAACTGTCTCACGACGTTTTAAACCCAGCTCACGTACCTCTTTAAATGGCGAACAGCCATACCCTTGGGACCGGCTACAGCCCCAGGATGAGATGAGCCGACATCGAGGTGCCAAACACCGCCGTCGATATGAACTCTTGGGCGGTATCAGCCTGTTATCCCCAGAGTACCTTTTATCCGTTGAGCGATGGCCCTTCCATACAGAACCACCGGATCACTATGTCCTACTTTCGTATCTGCTCGACTTGTCAGTCTCGCAGTTAAGCACGCTTATGCCATTGCACTATTATCACGATGTCCGACCGTAACTAGCGTACCTTCGAACTCCTCCGTTACGCTTTGGGAGGAGACCGCCCCAGTCAAACTGCCTACCATGCACTGTCCCCGATCCAGATAATGGACCTAGGTTAGAACCTCAAACACACCAGGGTGGTATTTCAACGTTGGCTCCACGCAGTCTAGCGACCACGCTTCAAAGCCTCCCACCTATCCTACACAGATCTGTTCAAAGTCCAATACAAAGCTACAGTAAAGGTTCATGGGGTCTTTCCGTCTTTCCGCGGGGAGATTGCATCATCACAAACATTTCAACTTCGCTGAGTCTCAGGAGGAGACAGTGTGGCCATCGTTACGCCATTCGTGCAGGTCGGAACTTACCCGACAAGGAATTTCGCTACCTTAGGACCGTTATAGTTACGGCCGCCGTTTACTGGGACTTCAATCAAGAGCTTGCACCCCATCATTTAATCTTCCAGCACCGGGCAGGCGTCACACCCTATACGTCCACTTTCGTGTTTGCAGAGTGCTGTGTTTTTATTAAACAGTCGCAGCCACCTTTTTATTGCAACCCTTTTGCCCTTCTGTTGTTCACAGTTAAGCTACTTGGGCGTACCTTATCCCGAAGTTACGGTACAAATTTGCCGAGTTCCTTCTCCTGAGTTCTCTCAAGCGCCTTAGAATACTCATCTCGCCCACCTGTGTCGGTTTGCGGTACGGTCTCGTTAGACTGAAGCTTAGAGGCTTTTCTTGGAACCACTTCCAATTGCTTCGTGAGCAAGCTCACTCGTCCCACACCCTTGATTTACGCTACCGGATTTACCTAATAGCCATCTCCAATGCAGGAACCGGGACATCCAACACCCGGACAACTCTCCGCGATCCGTCCCCCCATCGCATCTAACGACGGTCAAGGAATATTAACCTTGTTCCCATCAGCTACGCATCTCTGCCTCGCCTTAGGGGCCGACTCACCCTACGCCGATGAACGTTGCGTAGGAAACCTTGGGCTTACGGCGAGGGGGCTTTTCACCCCCTTTATCGCTACTCATGTCAGCATTCGCACTTCTGATACCTCCAGCACGCTTTACAACGCACCTTCACAGGCTTACAGAACGCTCTCCTACCATCACTTACGTGATTCGCAGCTTCGGTAACTGGCTTAGCCCCGTTACATCTTCCGCGCAGGACGACTCGATCAGTGAGCTATTACGCTTTCTTTAAAGGATGGCTGCTTCTAAGCCAACCTCCTGACTGTTTTAGCCTTCCCACTTCGTTTCCCACTTAGCCAATTTTAGGGACCTTAGCTGGCGATCTGGGTTGTTTCCCTCTTGACACCGGACGTTAGCACCCGATGTCTGTCTCCCGTGCTTGCACTCATAGGTATTCGGAGTTTGCTATGGCGCGGTAATCCGCAATGGACCCCACAACCATTACAGTGCTCTACCCCCTATGGTGATACACGAGGCACTACCTAAATAGTTTTCGGAGAGAACCAGCTATTTCCAGTTTTGTTTAGCCTTTCACCCCTATCCACAGCTCATCCCCTAACTTTTCAACGTTAGTGGGTTCGGTCCTCCAGTACGTGTTACCGCACCTTCAACCTGGCCATGGATAGATCAACTGGTTTCGGGTCTACACCCAGCAACTAGCGCCCTATTCGGACTCGCTTTCGCTACGCCTTCCCTATGCGGTTAAGCTTGCTACTGAATGTAAGTCGCTGACCCATTATACAAAAGGTACGCAGTCACCCCTTACGAGGCTCCTACTGTTTGTATGCATGCGATTTCAGGATCTATTTCACTCCCCTCCCGGGGTTCTTTTCGCCTTTCCCTCACGGTACTTGTTCACTATCGGTCGATTACGAGTATTTAGCCTTGGAGGATGGTCCCCCCATGTTCAGACAGGATTTCACGTGTCCCGCCCTACTTGTCTCTAGCCTAGTACCACACATCACCTTTCGCATACGGGGCTATCACCCTTTATTGCCGGACTTTCCATTCCGTTCTGCTAAATGTTGTGCTATCACTAGAAGGCTGATCCCATTTCGCTCGCCACTACTTTGGGAATCTCGGTTGATGTCTTTTCCTCTCGCTACTTAGATGTTTCAGTTCACGAGGTTCGCTCCACACACCCTATGTATTCAGATGTGGGTGCCGCAAAAGCGGCGGGTTTCCCCATTCGGAAATCTTCGGATCAAAGCTTGTTTGCCAGCTCCCCGAAGCTTATCGCAGGCTACAACGTCCTTCATCGCCTGTAATCGCCAAGGCATCCATCACATGCACTTATTCACTTGATCCTATAACGAGCACCATTACTAGTACCTGTTACAGGTTTTACTTCTGACATGTTTGCCGTAATCCAAACTTGATAAAACTCATTTGTATTACTGATGATTCAATCACTACCCATACTACTTGTTGTTTGATGCACTCTCAAAGATGCATCAAACGCATTGCTTACTCAAATTGTTAAAGAACAGCCATAAATGGCAAAACAAAACACTGCTTCAATGCTTTGTTTTGACATTTAATGATGGTGGAGGATGACGGGATCGAACCGACGACCCCCTGCTTGCAAAGCAGGTGCTCTCCCAGCTGAGCTAATCCCCCATCGACCGCAGTCTGTATTGCCCCTTGATGGTGGGTCTGGTAGGACTTGAACCTACGACCCCCGCCTTATCAAGACGGTGCTCTAACCAGCTGAGCTACAGACCCGTGGCGTTTTTCGTCAACCGATAAGTGTGGGCACTAAAGCTCCAGCATCATTCTCTAGAAAGGAGGTGATCCAGCCGCACCTTCCGATACGGCTACCTTGTTACGACTTCACCCCAGTCATGAACCCTGCCGTGGCAATCGCCCCCCTTGCGGTTAGGCTAACTGCTTCTGGCAAAACCCACTCCCATGGTGTGACGGGCGGTGTGTACAAGACCCGGGAACGTATTCACCGCGACATGCTGATCCGCGATTACTAGCGATTCCAGCTTCACGTAGTCGAGTTGCAGACTACGATCCGGACTACGATGCGTTTTAAGAGATTAGCTCCCCCTCGCGGGTTGGCAACCCTCTGTACGCACCATTGTATGACGTGTGAAGCCCTACCCATAAGGGCCATGAGGACTTGACGTCATCCCCACCTTCCTCCGGTTTGTCACCGGCAGTCTCTTTAGAGTGCTCTTTCGTAGCAACTAAAGACAAGGGTTGCGCTCGTTGCGGGACTTAACCCAACATCTCACGACACGAGCTGACGACAGCCATGCAGCACCTGTGTTCACTTTCCCTTACGGGCACCTAATGTATCTCTACTTCGTTAGTGACATGTCAAGGGTAGGTAAGGTTTTTCGCGTTGCATCGAATTAATCCACATCATCCACCGCTTGTGCGGGTCCCCGTCAATTCCTTTGAGTTTTAATCTTGCGACCGTACTCCCCAGGCGGCTGACTTCACGCGTTAGCTACGTTACTGAGAATGTAAATTCCCAACAACTAGTCAGCATCGTTTAGGGCGTGGACTACCAGGGTATCTAATCCTGTTTGCTCCCCACGCTTTCGTGCATGAGCGTCAGTGTTATCCCAGGGGGCTGCCTTCGCCATTGGTGTTCCTCCACATATCTACGCATTTCACTGCTACACGTGGAATTCCACCCCCCTCTGACACACTCTAGCTATACAGTCACAGACGCCATTCCCAGGTTAAGCCCGGGGATTTCACGCCTGTCTTGTATAACCGCCTGCGCACGCTTTACGCCCAGTAATTCCGATTAACGCTCGCACCCTACGTATTACCGCGGCTGCTGGCACGTAGTTAGCCGGTGCTTATTCTTCAGGTACCGTCATTCGCAGTCTGTGTTAGAGCTGCTGTTTCTTCCCTGACAAAAGAGCTTTACAACCCGAAGGCCTTCTTCACTCACGCGGCATTGCTGGATCAGGGTTGCCCCCATTGTCCAAAATTCCCCACTGCTGCCTCCCGTAGGAGTCTGGGCCGTGTCTCAGTCCCAGTGTGGCTGATCGTCCTCTCAGACCAGCTACTGATCATCGCCTTGGTGAGCTTTTACCTCACCAACAAGCTAATCAGACATCGGCCGCTCTAATCGCGCGAGGCCTTACGGTCCCCCGCTTTCCCCCTCAGGGCGTATGCGGTATTAGCGCAACTTTCGCTGCGTTATCCCCCACGATAAGGTACGTTCCGATGTATTACTCACCCGTTCGCCACTCGCCACCAGGTGCAAGCACCCGTGCTGCCGTTCGACTTGCATGTGTAAGGCATGCCGCCAGCGTTCAATCTGAGCCAGGATCAAACTCTTCAGTTTAATTCCTGTGAACCTTGCGGTTCGTCGCACTCATTCAAGAAATTGACTTGGTAATAAAACCAAATCTTTTTACTGTCTATGAGTACTGTTTATTTACATCTGTCCCGAAGGACTGGATGCCTTTACTCAGTACCCACAATTATCGGTTGACTAATTTTTAAAGAAGGCTGTCCCATCGAAAATCTATGGAAAATCAGCGAAGTCCATGACTATGACATACCCTTAGATATATGTCAACACCCATTCACGATTATTTCTATACTTTCCTACAAAAAAAGCAATCCTTTTTGTAGTGCTCCAATTAAATCAATGGGTTACTGATTTGAAAGGTCGTTAAGGTCAGACATCCAAAAAGACGAGCTGCAATAAACAAGGGTAAACCCTTATATGAATCAGGCTTAAGGGCCTCTTTTTTGTAAAAACACTTAATTTGGGCTTGGGTTCGTATCTGGCTGAGAGGTTCTGGCTTTACCCTCTTTTTCTAAGCGCTGTTTTTCTGACTCAGAAATAATGTCAAAAAATGCAAAGACTTGTTTCACCCCGTTTACTTTGCTAACAATTTGTTTAGCCTTTTCAGCCTCTTGTTGGCTCAATATTCCCATCAAATAAACTCGGCCACCCTCCACTGAAATATTCATTGAATTTGAAGGAATGTCTGCCGTAAAAACGAGTTGGGTTTTAATGCTTGATGCAAGATAAGAGTCGCTTGCGCGTGCGCCTATAGTACTGTTCGGCCCAATGATGATTTCATTAAACAAAGAGCGAACATTTTTCATCGCTTTCACATCTGTAGCTGCTTGATTTTTGATTGACTCATCTTTTGCTTCACCAATTAATAAAACTTTTTGATTAAAAGATACGACCACGATATGTGCTGAATCTCCAAATTTCCTAGAGAGCTGACTGTTTGCCTCAAGCTCAATGCCTAAGTCAATAGCTTGCACCGCGGGTGTTCTTCGATCAGCCAAAATAGTTGCGCCCCCAACCATGCCCCCAACAATAAATACCCCGCATGCAGAAATCTGAATGGTGATCAATAAAAGACATGCAACTTTAATCAATCGCAACATATTTATTCCTCATCAAACAAAACATGATCAACCCCATCGCAAAGGCAATGCAACAATAATAAGTGTGTCTCTTGAATCCGAGCGGTGCGTGAAGCTGGGACACACAAGTGCAGATCCTGGCCATTTAATAGGTCAGCCATCTTGCCTCCGCCATTCCCAGTTAGAGCAATGATGTGTATACCAATTTTTTTTGCAGCCTCGATTGCTTTGATGACGTTCTTCGAATTGCCAGATGTTGAGATTGCGATCAAAATATCATCTGCGCGCCCAATGCCACGAACTTGTTTACTAAACACATCTTCGTAACTGTAATCATTACCGATCGCAGTCAAGATCGAGGTATCGGTAGTTAATGCAAGAGCGGCAAGCTCGCGGCGCTCGCGCTCAAAACGCCCCATTAACTCAGCAGCAAAGTGCTGGGCATCTGCTGCAGACCCGCCGTTACCGCAGGCCATCACTTTGCCGCCTTCATGAAGGCATTTACTCATTAACGCTATTGCTTTGGCAACCTCGGTTGGCAACAGAACCGCGCCTTCTTGTTTTACAGAAATACTATCCACAAAATGTTGTTTTGCCCTGCTCGCAAGGCTGTCGATTGATTTCATTTTCATATGACTATTATGCTCTGATTAAATCTCATTTATTCCCAAAATAGATGCTGTTTATTCCTAATATTTACGGGGATAATCAATTCTATAAGGCTTTATTTATTCATGGACAAAACTATCCTTCATTTTCTCTCAGAGCAAGAGCTTCCAACTTCTTCTCTGTATATGGTTGCCTCGCCCATTGGGAATTTAGGCGATATTACTCTGAGAGCGCTGCATGTTTTAAATCATGTCGATGGAATTGCTTGTGAAGACACCCGACATAGCGCGCAACTCTTAAATCGCTTTGATATTCGTAAGCCACTCCTAGCTCTACATAAACATAATGAGATGGGTGCGGCCGCCGTCCTAATAGATCATCTGCGCAATGGTCAGCGCTGGGCCTATCTATCGGATGCCGGCACACCGGGAATCTCTGATCCTGGGGCTCGTCTTGTCATGCAGGTGAGTGCGGCAGGATTTCGGGTGATCCCCATTCCTGGTGCGAGTGCGCTTAGTGCCGCCCTTTCAATTGCGGGCTCCTTGTTAGTGGAATCAAACGGCCAATTCCAGTTTCTTGGTTTTGTGCCTAGTCAGAGCAAAGAATTTGATCGAATGATCGAGCAAATGATTCAAAGCTCCTTGCCCAGCATGTTTTACGAGAGCCCTCACCGACTCTCCAAAACATTGCTCAAATTAAGCAAGCTCGTCCCAGAAGAGCGGATTCTTTTTATTGGGCGCGAACTAAGCAAGAAATTTGAGGGCGTTTACCTGCTGAAGCCCAGTAAAATTGCGGAATGGCTTGAAAACGCCAATAACTTAAAGGGGGAGTTTGTTTTGATGCTAAGTGGTGGTGCTTCACAAAAAAATGCGGTTTCCAGTCAAGCTGAGCCTAGCCGATTAGCAAGCCTGCTAGGGGCGCATATGAGTAGCAAAGATATCGCTACAACCCTAAGCTCTACGTTTGGCCTAAACAAAAATGAGGCTTATCAAATAGCCCTTTCCTGCAAGGAGAAGGGCTAAAGCTTACTTGGCGGCTGGTTTTTCTATGGGCGCCTTTGGTTCTGGAAACTTTCCACCCGCTGAGTTTGCGAGATAAACCACGGCTCGTGCGATTTCATAATCACTGATATCGCTAGGATTGGCTCCCCCGCGCGCTGGCATTGCTCCTTTGCCCTTAATAACTGAGGCATACAAAGCGTCATAACCCGTTCCAATGCGCCCACCCCAAGTTGAGGCTGCGGCAAATTTAGGGGCCCCAGCGGCTCCTGAGTTGTGGCATGAGGCGCACACCGCCTTGTAAACAGCCTCGCCAGTCTGTATTTCACGCGGTGCGCTGGCATCTTTAAAATTTAACTGTCCAACGGGTTTGATGATAGCCAGCGTAGACCGCTCAGAGCCATTGGTATCTGTCTTTTTCCCGCTGTTGACATACACAATTAAGAGAAAAATAATAATCAGAGGGATAAAAAAGCTTGCAATCACAGCTATGGACAGCTGTTTTGTATTTTTAATTAAACTACCGTGCTCTTCACTCATATTAATTTGGTCTGTTGGGGTTATATCTAGAGAACATTTTTGACGAATTCGAATTATACCGAGTGCATTAAGAGTGGGGGCACTTACAATAGACTTGTACGCCACTATTAGCGCCCGTAGCTCAGTGGATAGAGTATTGGCCTCCGAAGCCAAGGGTCGCAGGTTCGATTCCTGCCGGGCGCGCCAGATTCAAAGCGTTGTCACTCCAAAAACCTAAAAAACCACTATTATTTGGGCTAACTTAGAAAGAAAACGTGTCGGAATTAAATAGCGCCCTCCATACTAGCCAAGCATTAGCCAACACAGCTACGCCCTTGAGCCCTGAGCTGCCCCTGCCTCATCGTCGGGTTATTCGTTCCTGGCTAACCCCCATGACAGAAGGGCAAACGCTTCAAGCAATTGCTCTTTTAGTGCTGGATTCAGTATTGTGGCTTGCGTGCATTGCTGCAACGGTCTATTTTGAGAACATTCTGGTCAAGCTAGTATTTGGCATCATTGCTGGATTTGTAACAGGTCGTATTTTTATTCTGGGCCATGACGCTTGCCATCAAAGCTTCACCCCGCATCGCAATTTAAATAAAGTTTTGGGAAGAATTGCCTTTCTCCCCTCGCTAACACCATATAGCCTTTGGGATATTGGTCACAATGTTGTTCACCACGGACAAACCAATTTAAAGGGCTTTGATTTTGTGTGGGCGCCACTTGCTAAAGACGAGTATGACGCTTTGCCAGCATGGCGAAAAGCCCTGGAGCGTCACTATCGAAGCGGCTGGGGACCAATTACCTACTACTTGGTTGAAATTTGGTGGAACAAAATGTTCTTCCCCAATAAAAAATATAAGCCAGCCGATCGGTCCATCTTTCTTAAAGACAATCTTTTGGTTAGCGCCTTCGCTCTTATTTGGCTTGGTGCGCTCATCTCCTCAGCAATTGTTACAGAGCAATCGGTAATACTTTCATTGCTTTGCGGATTTGTGCTGCCCTATTTATTTTGGAACGGAATGATTGGCTTTGTAGTGTATGTTCATCATACTCACCCATCAGTTGCTTGGTATGACAACAAGGCTGAATGGCTCCGCGCTCAGCCCTTTGTATCAACTACGGTTCATCTAACATTCAAGTTTTATTGGGGTGCATTAATGCACCACATCATGGAACATACCGCCCATCATGTCGACATGAGCGTTCCGCTCTATAACCTGAAGGCGGCCCAAAATCGCCTTGAAACCCTTTTACCAGAAAGAATTATTGTTCAGCCTTTCTCATGGCAGTGGTATTTTGATACCGCTAAGACCTGCAAGCTTTACGATTTCAAAGAAAAAGCTTGGTTAGACTTTAATGGCAATAAAACAGCTAATTCTGTTCGGGTTCTCCTAAGCCCCTCTAGTAATGGGGAAACGAGGTAAAATAGCGGTTTCGAGCAGATTTATCAGATTCCGTTATGACCACTTCTACCACCCCAACCCCCACCCAAGACACATCTCCTAGCCTTAAATTTTGCTCGTCTTGTAGTCGGGAAAAGCGCTTGGAAGGCGGCACCTGGATTCCAACCAGTAACCGCAAGCAGCGCTGGATTTGCGCCAGCTGTCTCTATAACCGTACACATCGCACGGGCTCGGCAAAAGCTTAGTCAACTTACCCCGCACGGGGATTGGCTTGTCTTTCTCGACCAAAGCTATATGCTTTGATTAATCAAAAAACACGATACATCACGACTTGCTGCCGCAGCAATGAAAAATTAGGGGATGTGTTCACCCACACTCACGGTTTCTCTCTCGCTTAACCGGCGATTAGGCCCAAAGGCTAGATTCAGGATCATGATTGTTTTGATCAAATATTATTGATTAATTACCGATAAAATATTCTTATGAATAATCTCGAAAGTCTATTGTTTGCTCACACGCATGAATGGGTCAAGCTGGGCGATGACCAAATGTATTGGGTTGGCATTAGTAATCACGCTCAAGAGGCATTGGGGGATGTAATGTTTGTACAACTGCCGGCCCTCAACACCGAGATCAAGCAGGGGCAGGCATGTGCAAGCATTGAGTCCTTAAAAGCGGCAAGCGATATCCATGCGCCCATTAGCGGAACGGTTGCGGTCATTAATCAAGCGGCAATTGATACGCCCGAAACCATTAATGACAAACCTTATGACCTATGGCTTTTTAAAATCAAGTCGGAAGATAAGGCTTTGCTCACGTCAGAGCTTGGGTCATTGCTTTCCTTTGCTTCTTATGATGCCACCCTTTAGTCTGTTATATCAACAAAGGGTCGCGCTCAATAGACCAGCGCACCTTCCCTTTTTTACTAATACGGCCATTAGATTGCTTGCGCAGAAAATCATCTAGGCAATTGAGTTGAACCTGTAGTTGAGCCCGACTATCTGCTTCGATTAATAATTGTGCGCGCTCCTTTCCACCCACTCTTGCCAATACTTTTGGAACAGGATCAAAGCAGATCAATCGATTATTAGCGTCACTATTTTTTTGAATTAAAGTTTTTGCTTCGGCAAGAAACTCCAATGAATCGCTCATGTAACTTGATTCTGCATGCACCAAAGCATGGCAAACATAAGGTGGCAAACTGCTCTCTTGACGCCCCTTAAGAAGGTGCTTC
>Ga0209770_10001630_pt1 | contig 11562 bp, 6 predicted proteins | sample LauGreSu1BDMLBDD_2_FD_187572 | JGI IMG/M metagenome (GOLD analysis project Ga0209770, IMG submission 187572) | Freshwater lake microbial communities from Lake Michigan, USA - Su13.BD.MLB.DD (SPAdes) (version 2) | ecosystem: Environmental > Aquatic > Freshwater > Lake | place: Lake Michigan, USA...
AAGAAGCATGGTGATTAATGCCACTAAGGTTTTACCTGATCCAACATCTCCCTGAAGTAGGCGGTTCATGGGTTCCCCACTTTTCATGTCCTGATGAATTTCGCGAACGACTCGTTTTTGAGCCTCTGTAAGGTCGAAGGGTAGTTTTTGGTGGTATAAATCTGCGAGGTTTTTCCCGGTTTTTGTAAAGAGATAGCCTTGTTCAGAGCGTTTTCGTAGTCCTTTACGGAGCAACATTTCCATCTGCATCAAAAACAATTCTTCAAAAACCAAGCGGCGTTTAGCTTCCACAAAATCGCGTTCTGTTTTTGGAACATGAAGCAATGTTAACGCGTCTGAAATGGGAAAAAGGCGGTGTTTTTGACGAAGCTCAGCAGGAAGGAGGTCGGGTATTTGGCTCAAGTCAATTTTTTGGATCAAGGATCGAATGAGTTTTTCCAACCCTCGTGAATGAAATCCTTTGGCACTCAATTTTTCGGTACTCGAATAAATAGGTTGAAATCCTACCTCAGTGCCTTCTGTCGCTGGACTTATTTCTGGATGAGGCATACTCCAAAAAGCACCGTTGAGTTTTGGACGCCCAAATATCCTAAACTTCTTGCCTGGTATTAAATTCGGTTTAATCCATCGCCATCCTTGAAACCATATCAATTGAATGCTTCCCGTATCATCGCTGAACCGGCATTGGAGCCGCTTCGCCCTTCCAGCGCCTAATTCTTGAATAGTATCGATAAATCCCTCCAATTGAATATACCCTTCTGTTTCGGGAATGTAGCGGCAAGTACTAATTTTGGATCGATCAATGTAACGAAATGGAAAGTGGTTTAATAAGTCCCAAAATGTTTCAATGTTGAGCTCTTTCTTCAGCAGAGCAGCTTTTTCAGGACCAATCCCCTTTAGGTAGGCAATGGGGGTATGTAGTGCTTCAGCCATGCTGGGGTATTAACACCAAACGCCCATTTTATTGAATTTTTCGATGCGCAAAGCAATTCGATCCTCTGGCATTACAGCATCTAATTCTTTCAAATACCCTAATATAGATGATCTTACCGATTGGAAAATTTCGTCGTGGCTGCGATGTGCACCAGCGATCGGTTCTTGGATAATATCATCCACTAAACCGAATCCTTTCATGTCTTGAGGAGTTAATTTTAAGGCACTAGCCGCCTTTTCTTTATGTTCCCAAGAACGCCATAGAATAGAAGAGCAGCTTTCCGGTGAAATGACCGAGTACCAAGTGTTCTCGAGCATTACCACTTTATCTCCGACACCAATTCCTAGAGCCCCACCGGAGGCACCTTCACCAATGATGATGCATATCACAGGAACTTTCAGTCGCATCATTTCATAGATGTTGCGCGCAATGGCTTCACCCTGTCCGCGCTCTTCGGCCTCTAGTCCCGGAAAAGCTCCCGGTGTATCGATGAACGTAACAATAGGCTTGTTGAATTTTTCTGCCAATTTCATGAGCCTCAGAGCTTTTCGGTATCCTTCTGGATTGGGCATTCCGAAATTTCTATATTGCCGCATTTTAGTGTTGATTCCTTTTTGCTGGCCAATGAACATGACCGAACGCCCGTTGAGCAAACCGAAGCCTCCTACCATGGCTTTGTCGTCTTTAACGTTGCGATCGCCGTGCAATTCCATAAAACTACCATCAGATATGGCATTAATATATGCGAGGGTATAGGGACGGTCCGGATGCCGCGATAATTGCACCCGTTGCCAAGGACTCAGGTTGGTAAAAATGTCTTGGGCAGTTTGAACATATTTTTGCTGCAAGGCATCTATTTTATCGGACATGTCCACGTCAGTGGATTTACCAATTTGTTCGGTTTGTTCTATTTGTTCCTGAAGTTCTTTCAGGGGAGATTCAAAATCTAAATAATGGCTCATATCCTTTTAACTAGAAAACAAAAGTAAAAAATTAAACACGTTCTTGTATTTTTGTTCCACATGATCGTTTATCCTAATGCCAAAATAAATTTGGGATTGCGCGTTCTTCGAAAACGCAGCGATGGCTATCACGATATTCAAAGCATCATGTTGCCGATTCCCTTGTACGATATACTTGAATTTACGGCCTCTGAGGTTTTTGAGTACCATGCTTCGGGGTTGTCTATTCCACAGGACGGATCTGTAGGTCTAGTGGAAAAGGCCTATCAATTGCTCCAACGAGCCTATGGGATTGGCCCAGTCCGGATTCATCTTCGAAAACAAATACCCATTGGTGCGGGATTGGGAGGAGGGTCTTCCGATGCAGCTTTTACCCTCAAGGCGCTGAATGAATGGTTCTCCCTAAACCTCACTACCAAAGATTTGCAAGCATTGGCGTCACAGTTAGGCAGCGATTGTCCCTTTTTCATTGAGAACGTTCCTGCATTTTCTGCTGGAAGGGGAGAACGGTTAAATCCAATTTCCATCGACTTAATAAACCTTTATATAGCGTTATATAACCCTGGAATCCATGTTAGTACTGCTAAGGCTTATGGTGCTGTACGTCCGTATCCAACACCGGAGTTGTACCAAGAAACCGGTACTTGCGATTCTTGGCAAGAAAAATACATCAACGATTTCGAAATTCCTATCGGAGAGGTGCATCCTGAAATTGCTAACGGAATCAGCGAATTGAAACGGCAAGGCGCCATGTACGCCGCCATGTCCGGAAGCGGTTCCTCGTATTTTGGGTTGTTTTCGAAAAAGCCAGAAAATTTAGTAACAAACCATCAGGTTTACCTCGGTCCATTGGGCTTTATCGACTAATTAACAATGCCTTGACCAAAATTTTTCATAAATATCACACAATAGTCAGAATTATGTTTATTTTTGAACTTGTCTAAATGACACTAAGTAAGTATTAACCGTTTAAATTTTTATCTATGAAAAAAGTGTTTACTTTAATTTCTGCCCTTTTTATTGGGGTTGGTGCTATGGCACAAGCTACGGTAACGTTTCAAGTAGACGTAACCAATTACATCGCCGGTGGTGCTACCATCGATGGTACTGGAATGCGTGTTGCTGGTAATTTCTCTGCACGTCAAGGGACCGTAGGAGGCTCTCCAATGGCGGATTGGTCACCAACAGTTGCAACTTCTGCGATGACCGCATTGGCGAATAACATGTGGGAGATTGTGGTTGACTTTCCTGCTGCATCTGCTGGAGATACGCTTCTTTACAAGTTTGTTAACGGAAACTGGGGAATGAACGAAGGGGTTCCTGCATTGGAAGCTTGTGGTTTAGGTGACGGTTTTGGTGGGTTCAACCGAGTATTGGTTATTCCTGCTGCTAACCAAACGAAAAGCTATTGCTATGACTCTTGCTATTCGTGTGCCGGAAGCGGTGTTGGTCTGAACGAGAGTGCAATTGCAAATCTTTCTGTTTCTCCAAACCCAAGCAGCGATGTAGTTACTTTTAGCTTTGGTACTTCTTCCAATGCTGCTGTTATTACCTTGTTTGATTTGTCCGGTAAAGTGGTTGCTTCACGCAATGTAAATACAACTGCTTTGAACGTAATCGATTTTTCAATTGCTAACCTAACATCTGGTTCTTACATGTACCAAATTGAAGCCAACGGAAGCGTGGTAACGGGTAAATTGATGAAGAAATAATTTTTGCCTTTTTTTTGGGAAAGCCTATGTGAAAACGTAGGCTTTTTCTTTATCTTAAATTTTGGATGATGATGTTTCGAATTTTCTTGTTATTTGGTATTTTCACCACTAGCTTGCACGCTCAAATTTTGGAAATAAGTCCCGCATTTCCAACGGTCAACGATGTGGTAACCATCATCTACGACGCTACCGAAGGCAACGGCGCCCTAACTGGGGTGAATCAAGTGTATTGCCATACAGGTTTAATTACCACCGCAAGTACCTCGCCCTCCAATTGGTTGTTCGTTCAAGGCAATTGGGGACAAGTGGATGCCAATGTTCAAATGACACCTCTGGGAAATAACAAGCATTCAATAACCATCGATATTGATGCATTTTACGGTTTTCCCGTGAATACCACGGTTTTAAAACTGGCTTTTGTGTTTCGCAACGCCAACGGTTCCATTGTGGGCCGTGAAGCCGATGGTAGTGATATTTTTTATGATGTATATCCTGTGAACGGAGGATTACAAGCGGCCATTTTTAATCCTACCCAAGTGCAATTGGTGGGACTAAATCAAACCTTTCCCTTCAAGGGACAATCAAACCAACCCTGCTTACTTACGTTAAAAGAGGATGGCGTTTTACTTTCCTCTATCAACAATGCAACACTGTTAAACTACACGGTTACCGCTGGTAGCCCGGGCACCCATACCCTAATGTTCGAAGCTGATAACGGATCTACTGTGATCCAAGACAGCGTTATTTACACCGTGAATCCTCCTGTTACGTATCAAAATCCTCCTGTAGGAATCAAGAATGGAGTCAATCACGTCAACGATTCTACCGTTATTTTTCAGTTGTACGCCCCTGAAAAACAGCATGTTTATTTGCTCGGCGACTTCAATGGTTGGCTTCCTCTTTCCAACTACCATATGAATTGTTCGTTGGACTCAACTCGTTGGTGGCTTACCGTCGGGGGACTCCAAGCTGGTCAAACCTATGCGTATCAATACCTCATTGAGGGCCAAGGTCGTTACGCTGACCCGGTCAGCACCCTGGTGCTGGATCCTAATAACGATTCTTTTATCGGAAACACAACGTTTCCAAACCTGCATCCTTACCCAACTGGTTTAACCACCGGTGTGGTTTCCCTCTTTGAAACGGTCCCACCTTCTTATGCCTGGCAAAACTCCTCCTTTAATCCACCCGCCAAAAAGGACTTGGTGATTTATGAATTATTAATTCGAGATTTTGTGGCCGCCCGAAATTACCAAACGCTCATCGATACAATTGCTTATTTAGATCGTTTGGGAATCAATGCCATTGAACTTATGCCGAATTCAGAGTTTGAAGGGAACGAAAGCTGGGGGTATAATCCTGCATATCACATGGCCTTGGATAAATATTATGGCACTCCTGAAAAATTTAAAGAATTCGTGGATACATGCCACGGTCGTGGTATCGCTGTAATCATTGATATGGTACTCAACCATGCCTTCGGACAGAATCCCATGGTCAATATGTACTGGGATGCAGTCAATAACCGTCCTGCGGCCAACAATCCTTGGTTTAACGCGATTTGCCCACATCCCCCGAACTGTTGGGGTTATGACTTCAATCACAGCAGCAACGCCACAAAAGAGTACATCGATCAAGTAAACCGCCATTGGGTTCAAGAATACAACATCGATGGGTTTCGATTCGATTTTACCAAAGGTTTCGCTAATACGAGCGCTAGTTATAGTATAGAGCGGATTAATAATATCAAAAGGATGGCCGATACCATTTGGGCCTTGGACCCCGATCAATACATCATTCTGGAACATTGGTGCGACAACAACGAAGAAGAGCAACTGGCCGATTACGGTTGTATGCTCTGGGGTAATGTAACCCATGGCTATCAGAACTCTGGCAAAGGATTTCCTGCAAACTCAAGTTTATCCAATGGAATTTATACCAACCGTACTTGGACCCTTCCTCATCTCATAACCTACATGGAAAGCCATGACGAACAACGGCTAATGTACGAGGCAATCACTTTCGGAAATGCGAGTAATCCTGCCCACAACGCCAAAGATCCTTACACGGCCTTGGGGCGTATGCAAGGGTTGGCGGTTACCTTTTTGACGCAGCCCGGTCCTAGAATGATTTGGCAATTTGGCGAATACGGCTATGACATAAACATCGATTACCCTTGCCGTGTGTGCAATAAACCGATCTTATGGAATTACTTGCAGCAAGGCCGTCGGCGCCAATTATTGGATGTCTACAAAGCCATGCTTTCCTTGCGCAACAATTATGAAACTTTTAGATCGCTGGATTTTCAGGCGAGCTTGGGCGCAGGCGTTAAACGAATGATCATGAATCACCCATCCATGAACGGTTTGTCCTTGGTCAACATCGATGTGTTGCCCATTTCAGCTACACCCGCCTTTCAACATACCGGTTGGTGGTATGAGTATTTTACCGGAGATAGCATCAATGTTACCAATGTGAATGCAGCCATTTTACTTCAACCTGGCGAATACCGTGTTTATACCGATGTGCCTCTTCCAAAGCCTACCATAACTTCAGTAGCCTCCCTGGAAGAATTGGAAAATCCTGGGTTTGAATTTTCCGTTTATCCTGTACCTTTGGAATCGACGTGTACCTTAAAGGTGCACTCCAGTGAGTTTCAACCCATCGAAATTCAATGGTACGATGCTCAAGGAAGCTTGGTACAACAACATAGAGGCTTAGCAAATGCAGGGGAAAACCTCATTCCTTTCGACAATCTCAACCTGAATCCAGGGACTTATTTGGTATTGGTGCGACTTGGGAAATCCCTCGCTCATAAAACAGTAGTCAAATGATTCATATAAAATCCCTTTTATTATTTATTGCACCGTTGCAATTGCTCGGGCAATTGGTTCATCCTAACAATTCTTCTGCTTTTTTGCAAAATGAAGTTGCCAAGATTTATCTTTCAATGAGTCCGCAGGATTTCGAGACGATGGTCGGTGATAGCCTTGGTAGCAGTTACGAGTTTCCGGCCAATTTTACCTATGTCAGTTCTACAATACACGATACGGTCAATAATGTGGGCATCCGTTTGCGTGGAAATACTTCCTTGACCTCAGGCAAGAAATCCTTTAAAGTGGACTTTAACGTGTACCAACCCGGATTTAAATGGAACGATTTGAAGTCTTTGAACCTCAACGGTGAGCACAATGACGTTTCGATTATGCGCAGCCGAACCTGTCAAGAAATGCTGCGTTGGTCCGGTTTACCCGCCCCCCGAACGTCCTACGTAGAGGTGTACATCAATTCCGAATACAAAGGGCTTTACATTAACGTAGAACACTTTGACGATCAATTCATCGAAGCTCGTTTTGTTAACGACGATACCGGCAATTTGTATAAAGCCAAGTGGGGTGCTGATATGACCTATCAAGGGTCGAGTCAAGCTCCTTACCATTCGTTATATGAATTAAAAACCAACGAAGCCTTGGACGACTTTTCGGGATTGGTTCACTTCTTAGACGTGCTGAACAATTCATCCAACGCCGAATTTCCATGTGCCATTCAAGAGGTACTCGATGTGGATCTTTTCTTGAATTCGCTTGCCTTTCAAATTCTAGTAGGACAGTGGGATGGATATGCTTTCAATAAAAACAACTACTACCTATATCAACGGCCTTCCGACGGTAAGTTCGTTTTCCTTGAATACGACTTGGATAATACCTTTGGGATCGATTGGATGGGCGTCAATTGGGCTTCAAGGAACATTTATACTTGGTCTCCGAGCAATGCCCCACGACCTCTTTACACTCGGATGATGCAAGTGCCATATTTCAAGGATCGGTTTTCGTACTACATGCAACAACACCTCAATGCTTATTTTTCCCCAGGTTACATGGTGCCAATATGGGAGGCAACCCAGAACATGATCAGTCCTTCCGCCTTGGCCGATACCTACAAAGCCTTGGACTATGGGTTTACCGACCAGGATTTTCTTGATGCCATTTCCAATGCTTGGGGTAACCACGTTTCCACCTCCTTAGAGGAGTACATTACCCAGCGCAGCACCTCCGCCTTGAATCAGATAATTTTCAATGGCACAACTAACCCTTGCTCCGTAGGATTAAATGAACCGATGGAAGTTCCGATGCAGTGGACTACACGCATTGATTTGATGGGAAGAGCACTGGATGCAATCCCCATAAATCAAGTATTTATTGAAATCTCAACCACTGGACAGACACGAAAACGAATCGTTATCCCATGAAAACCCTTTTATCGTTAAGCTCCTTATTTGTTGTTTTTCTATTGTCGGCACAAGCGGTGGTGTTGGACCATGTAGAACCAGCCAATTGGTGGGTTGGAATGAAACACCATCAGGTGCAGGTGTTGCTTCACGGCCCTCAAATTGCGAAGTATAACGTGAATGTTCGAGGGTTGAACGTCTTAGGAGTCATCAAAACTGAGAATCCGAATTATCTTTTTGTAACGGTGGAAACGCAAGATCGAAATGCAGGGACCTATCCAATTACCTTAACCAATGCCATGAATAAGGAAGTTGCGCGCTTCGACTTTAAATTGGAAGAACGCATATACCAGTCAGCAGTTCGTCAAGGATTTTCAACCAAGGATGTAATTTATCTGTTAATGCCCGACCGTTTTGCGAACGTTTATCCTGGTCAAGACACCTATCCTGGAATGACAGAGCCGGGAAATCGTTCCCTCCCGGGGGGGCGTCACGGGGGCGACATTGGTGGGATTATGGAGCACTTGGACTATATTAAAGAATTAGGTGCAACAACGATTTGGACCACGCCCCTCTTGGAGGACAATGAGCCCACTTACTCCTATCATGGCTATGCGCAATCGGACTTGTATAAGGTTGATCCTCGCTATGGAACCAATGCTTGGTTTAAGGAATTGGTATTGGAATCCCACAGGCGGGGCCTCAAAGTGATTAAAGATGAAGTGCCCAATCACTGGTCAAGTAAGCATTGGATGATTCAAGACCTCCCAACGAAAACGTGGATTCATCAGTTTGATCAATTTACCAGATCGTCCTACCGCACCAGTACTCAGATGGATCCATATGCTGCACCGTCCGATCATGCTGCTTCCGCAGACGGTTGGTTTGATACCTCCATGCCGGACATGAATCAGTCCAATCCCTTGCTTTTAACGTACTTAATTCAAAATACCCTGTGGTGGGTAGAGTATGCCTGTTTGGATGGCTTGCGGGTGGATACCTATTCCTACAACGATAAAGAAGCAATTGCCACTTGGACCAAGGCCATTATGGAGGAATATCCCTATCTAAACATGGTTGGTGAGGTTTGGTTGCATAATCAAGCCCAAATCTCGTATTGGCAAAAAGACAGCAAAATTGGTGCCTTGGATTCGTACAACAGTGGCCTGCCCGCCGTCATGGATTTCACCTTACACGATGCCATTATGCAAGCATTCAATGAACGAAATCAAGGGTGGGATCAAGGAATGGCTCGCATTTATGAGAATTTCGTGAACGATTTTGTGTATGAAAATCCGAACAATTTGTTGGTCTTCATGGAAAATCACGACACCAAACGCTTCAATGAATATTGTCCAAACCTGGCCGATTATAAACTGGCACTGACCTTAATTGCCACTACGCGAGGAATTCCTCAAATCTATTATGGTTCTGAAATTGGAATGAAGGGCTCAAAAGATGCAGGGGACGCCGACATCCGTCGAGATTTTCCGGGCGGTTGGGATACCGATACGCTGACCGCATTTTATGCGCAAGATGATGCGCGAAAACGCTCAAAATTGGGACGAACTCCTGAACAAGAAGCGTATTTTCAATTCACAAAAAAGGTGCTTAATTGGCGTAAAAATCAAGCAGTTATTCATGAAGGATCCTTAGTTCAGTACGTTCCACAGAACAACGTGTACGTTTATTTTAGAATCCTAGGCGAGAAGAAAATCATGGTGGTGCTGAACAATTCATTGGATGCTCAATCCCTAACAACTGGACGGTTCGGTGAAGTCTTAGATAAATTTTCAATCAGGGCAGTTCCCCTAAAAAAAGAGGTTTTAACAGATACCTTCATTGACCTGTCGCAGAAATCCTTAACCATTCCAGGAAAAACAGCATGGATCATCGAATTGTAACTAGGGCCTTATTGCTGTTATTTTTATCATGGCTTAACACGAACGTATGGAGTCAAAATCCAACACGGCAATATAAGAGCATTGCATCAATTCCTGCAGGCGTAAAGGTCACCGTTTCCGATGGGGAGTACATTTTCCGGTCGTATGGTCCGAATATCATTGAAACCACCTTTATTCCCAACGGTCAAAAGCATGAAGCCAATTCTCATACCGTTGAAAAAAAACCGGATGAAAACTCGTTTACTTGGGCTGCCTCATCCAATGCCTTGATTCCCCCGTTCATCGATATCTATCATAAGGAAGATCGCGATAAGAAAATGAATCCTGTTATTTTGATTCAAACGAATCCGTTTAAAATCACCTATTGGCACAAAGGTAAATACTTACTTTCTGAACGTTGGGGTTATGATGTGGACTCGAGTATGGAAAAGATTCAGTTTAATTTGAGTCAAGGAGAAAAGTTATTCGGAACAGGTAATCGAGTACTTGGTATGGACCGAAGAGGGTATAGGCTGCCTCTTTACAATAAGGCGCATTACGGGTATGAAACGCATTCAGAACAAATGAACTACTGCATGCCCTTAGTGATTTCAGATCGGCTTTATGCCTTGCACTTTGATAATTCGTATACCGGTTTTATAGACCTGGATTCGAAAAAAGACAGCAGCCTTACGTACGAAACCTCTGGGGGGAGAAAAACTTATCAAGTTATTGCCGCAGATAATTGGAAAGAATTAGTGACCGCGTATACTAGTTTAACCGGAAGACAACCCCTTCCTCCGCGTTGGACCTTTGGTAATTTTGCAAGCCGTTTTGGATACCATTCGGAGCAAGAAGCTCGAAAAGTAGTGAATCAATTCAGAGCGGATAGCATTCCCTTAGATGCCATTGTGTTCGATTTATACTGGTTTGGTACTACCATCCAAGGAACCCTGGGGAATTTCCAATTCCATAAAGACAGCTTTCCGAATCCAACGCAAATGATCTCTGATTTTAAAAATAATGGGGTAAAAACAGTATTAATCACCGAGCCCTTTATTTTAACTACCTCACGAACGTGGGAGGAAACATCGACTAAGAAATTGCTGTGTACCGATGTCACGGGCGAAAAGCCGTTTACCTATGATTTTTATTTCGGAAATACGGGATTATTGGATATCTACAAACCAGAAACTCGGCAGTGGTTTTGGGACATTTACAAAGGTTTAATCGCCATGGGGGTTGAAGGGATTTGGGGAGATTTGGGTGAGCCTGAGGTGCATCCCGATGAGCTGTACCACGTCAATGGTCGATCAAATCGGGTACACAACACCTATGGGCACGATTGGGCACGATTGATTAGCGACGGCTACAAGGCAGATTTCCCGAACCAACGGCCGTTCATTTTGATGCGGTCCGGATATTCCGGTTCGCAGCGGTTTGGGATGATTCCGTGGACGGGTGACGTGAATCGTACTTGGGGTGGATTAAAGCCTCAAGTGGAACTTACCCTTCAGGCAGGATTGCAAGGAATTGGATACCTCCATTCCGATCTTGGTGGCTTTGGTGGAGCAAACGACGATCCCGAACTGTATGTTCGTTGGCTGCAATATGGGGTGTTTCAACCCGTTTTTCGTCCGCATGCCCAACAAGAAGTAGCCAGCGAAGCTATTTTTAAGGACCCCAAAACCAAAGCCTTGGCCAAGGCAGCCATTGAGTGGCGCTATCGATTATTGCCTTACAATTACACCCTAGCGTATGAAAATTCAACCACGGGAATTCCCTTAATGCGCCCGGTTTTTTTGGAATATCCCGACCGCAAGGATTTCATGGAACGCACTGA
>Ga0209770_10001631_pt1 | contig 11559 bp, 4 predicted proteins | sample LauGreSu1BDMLBDD_2_FD_187572 | JGI IMG/M metagenome (GOLD analysis project Ga0209770, IMG submission 187572) | Freshwater lake microbial communities from Lake Michigan, USA - Su13.BD.MLB.DD (SPAdes) (version 2) | ecosystem: Environmental > Aquatic > Freshwater > Lake | place: Lake Michigan, USA...
TTCGCTGCATCTACTGCGTCATTCCACAGATTTAATATGTTCTTTCTAGACAAGTATAAATTCGGATTAGGGTAATTAGCTGTCTGATCAGGACTTGTTTCGTCTAAATTCTTAGAGGCAGAATCCTGTGCAGCCAAAATCGCCTTGAATTCCTGGTTTAGTAAAAAGGCTACCTGGTTTGTCTGAGAAGGCCATGTTACATTTCCAGTGGGTCCAACTAACATATCGATATCTCCTCCCGTTGCAGAGTTCATATCTTTAGCAGACCTTAGAGTGAGATCCGCCGCACTTGTAGCAGCATCAACAAGGGATGGCGTTATCGTAGAGACAGATACCATTAATTTTGTAAAATCGCGAGCAGACTCAGCTGACTTCTTAGCGTAGTTCGCGGTAGTAAGAGCGGCACTAGAGGTATAATACGCCAGTAGATTGGCAGAATACTGTAAAACGCCTGCATCCGGTGCAACTAGGCGACTAGATAAGGCCGACGCAAGAGGTGTTGGTATAGGATATGGCGCAGGATTAAATGAAGAATCCGTGCCATTAAAGGGGCCATAATTTGGATTGGACGGATCCTGTATTGGGTAGAACTGACGACCACTCCAAGTTCCAGGGGGGCCTGATGGGGGCCATTGACTTGGTGAGCCAGCGCCAGCAGAACCCCATCCACCTGCGGGGAAGTTTGCCCTAGCCAGGGCATTGTTTGACGCAAGGTTTGGATTCGGGGACCTTGGATTCCATGACATAGCTCCGAGGGCAGAAGCTTGGCCGGCAGCAGTCGTTGCGTTTGCAGTTAGAGGCGAAAGGGCATTTGTAATGTCGCCCAGGTGGAACGCACCCAGGGCGTCTATCTCATGTTGAATAGCTGAGTTGCGTAATGCCAAGTATGTGTCAACAGCTGATTGATTAGCATTTATGGCAACTGCGAAATTTGTAGCGTCTATATCATGATATTGAACCCTCGTTGGGCGCAGTCGTAGCGCATACAAAATCGCAGCCTGGGCTTTTTGCACTGTTTCTAGCACCTTATCCGCGTCACTTGATAGCTTAGACATTATGCCGGAAAGTGTGGGCGTAAATGATATTAAGTTTTGGCTGAAATTTGTATATCCAAATGTTACAAAGGTAGCATTCGCACTCGAGACTACCCACTGCTGGGCTTCATATGCAGCTAGAACGGCATTTTGGGCAGCAGAAACCATTGTCAAGGATCCTGAAGAATTTAACGCGTTGACTGCATTTATATTTGGGTATTCCAGGTATGCTGTTGTGGGCTGGTTACCAGATGCATCCGCGCCAAGTGCATCTACTACTGCTTGCGCCCTAGTTGTGGAATTTAATACGGCCTGGTATACTGTATTAGAAGATCCATCAATAGTATACGTTAAGTTTGTAGTAGCAAGCATACTCTGGCCAAGACCACCTTGAGAAATATTTCCACCAACACCACCACGCCCCTGGTATAATACAGTATCAGCAGTTACAGCGGGTGGTTTTATACCATTCGCTACACCACCCAGCGGATTCGCAGAATCATGGCCAGTGGAGTTAACTAAATTACCACTAACATCTAAGAAACCGGCTATTGCCTGACTTATATTATCATTACCCACCAACTTCCTCAGAGCTAACGCAGAGTAGTTGGCCCTCTTGGCAGCTAAGACAGCCTTCTCTCTTAGTAATATGGCAGAAGCCGAGCACGCAGCAGACATCGCATCCACGCAGACCTTGGCATACGCCAAGTTTACAGTGAATATGGAGCCACCTGGTGCGGTTCTATTTCCAGATATAAGGGTACCACTAGAATTAGCAGAGTAGGTTGAGGCAGCCAGCTCTATAGCGGTCTGGGCTGCTAGGCACACATTCTTAGTGTTTTCTAAGAATCCTGCTAGAGCAACTACGCTGTTTTTAGCAACCGTAGCAGAAGGAGTTGATTGCTGGTTGTAGGGGGTTGTAATTGCGATTAAATCATTTACTGTTTTAACAACCGCGTTTACTGCGCGCGTCATTACAGAATTACCAGAGGCATCTAGAGTTCCAGAGGAATCCACACGAATTCCAGAGGAATTTACCCCCGTTAAGACAGTTTGAACCGCTGCCATCGCTAGTTTAGCATCATTTGCCACCGTTACCATTCCTTGCCAGTCCATCATGCGTGATAATGTTTCAGTGGCATCAGAAAACGCAATATTCGCAACGCGAGAACTGCTCGATGCAGCAGCAAATTGTGCATCCTGAATTAGCATACGTGTTCCAAGTAAAGTGGTTTGGACTATGCCCGATGAATTCACTCCCTGCTGCGTGTTTAGATTTAGAGTATTCACGGTACTTACCAGCAAGTTATCATTTGTTGCCGCCTGAATGAGGCTCTGTGCCGCATTTAATGCATACTGTGCCACTACAGTGCCAGATCCATCAATTAAAAATGGAACCGGGCATGTAGCAGGGCTACTAACAGGAGGAGTCCAAGTGGTTGAGTCTACACCCTTTATGTTGCCAAGTTGATCAAACCCACTGCTATTTATGCTATTACCCATCAGCACAGATGTAGCCGCACATGATTGCTGTGCTAGACGAGCAGTCGTCACCGCGTATTCTCCAGATACGCCAAGCGCATACGTCGCAGCAGACAGTGTTGCCTTGGCATTATCTAATTCTTCTGTTATTGCGCGGACAGCTTCATTTGTAGGGGCTGGCACGAGATTGTAGATAGCGGTAGCCTTTTCCTCTAACTCGTTCACCGCGTCATTAGCATTAGACCATTTCAAAAAATTATCATATACATCCTTCGCGGCCGCGTGCGCAGTGTCCGCTCTTCTTGTAGCCAGAGTTGTATTCGCATATATGTTGCGCAAACTCATTAGTCCTGGCGTAATACCATTATAACTTCCACCAGAGCCAGTGCCCCCAAGTATGTCGGTTGAACCAAATGGATAATTCGCCGACTTATCTGCTGTAAGCACATCTGAAGTAGTCGTATATAGTCCAGATAATAGGGCAATTGCAGCCGAAGCTACACCACATCTTAAATTCTTAATTGTCCCACTTGAATTCGCACCACTGATGTATCCAGCAATTGTTGCGGCTCCACTGCTGGCTGCAGCATTCGCCGCGGCCAAGAACTCTGTATTAGTAAGGCCATTTGTTCCTGCTACTACAGGGAATCCCGCAGCTACAGCTGTTCTATATTGATTTGTCCCAGTGTCTGTCAGAAGTGTTGCCCTTTGACCCTGGGCTTCCACGATAACGCTATCTGTTAATACAGTTAAACTGTTGCTAGAATCTGTTAGGATCTTCGTAAGAACATCCGCCCTATCCACCGCGTTTGACAAATTTAGGCGAATCGTAGAATTTGCATTCCCAGATGAATCTACGAGTGTTGCACCGTAACCCAGTCCAAGGGTTGATAGTAAATATGGACTGGCGCTCGAGGCTGAAGGGCCTACAGGTAAATTGCCGGCTACAGTTTGGGCTATGGAATATGCCAGATTAGAAACGGGCACAAGGGGGGAGGTAGTTGGCTGTCCATCTTCCGTGGTGTTTAGTCCCATAGTTGTTGTGGGATGCGTAGCGAGAGATGGAGCTACAACTGCTGCGGCACCTTGAGACATGGCACTATTTGCCACGTCAGTTGTTCGTGTAATTGCATTTGGCAATGTAATCGAAGCTAATTCTGCCGCATCTACTGCAGCGGTTGCAGCCTGAACCGCCTGATTTGCAGCTTGTAATGCTGTCGTATTTGCAGTTGTCGGCGAATTTAATTGATTATATGCAGCTTGCTGTGCTATAAATCTGGCATCAAGTAGCGCCTGCTGCGTATCATTTAGCGATCTTATAGAATCAGCCGCAGCACCGAATATCGTTCCAGCCTCAGTTAGAAGTTGAGAAACCGTTTGAGTTTTTACAAGCGTATCCTGTGCTGCATTGAGTGTCTTCTCAGCTAGTCCCTTATTTATCTCAGCCATGGCAAGAGCCGTAGAAGTCTCCTTTACAGCCTGAACCAGGGCATTATTAATTGATTCACTATTATTACAGTAATGCGATGCCTCTAAGGCAGCCTGCGCATCTTTGAAAGCCTCTAAGGCAGCATTGTATGCGTCAACCTTCATCTGGTATGCCAATGTTATAGCAGTGTTAGGCGCAGTATAACCATATGAAATAGGGTCCAATGTGGGCACAGGGTTACCAAGTGCAGTCTCTGACAAGTTCGCTGTATTTAGGGCTGTAGAGAGAAACTGTGTGGCAGAAACAGACGCAGATCCAGGTAAATTCTGCTGATACGCAGGTATAGAAAAGACGCTGGAAATACCACCATTACCACGGGCCCATGCAAATTCGGCCGGATTTGAGTAAGAACCGGTTGCGATTACAGGGAAATATACCGCAGATCCACCCACGCACGTGACATATGGGGATGAAGCAGGGAATAGAACCTGTGGAGCCGGTAGAGACGCACGTGCAGCATCTGATACTGGAAATACTGATGGTTGGTATACCGCTGTCTGATTTGAATCATATCCATCACCCCCAGCGCCCTGTAGAAGTAACGCCTGAGCGTAGTCAAACATTTCAACCGATGAATTTACTGTATCAAGTGGGATATCTCCAGAGGCTACGCAAATGTTTATGCCATTCTTTGTTGCCTCGGCAAATAAGTCGTTAATCTCATTTATTTCGGCGATTCCCGCTGGGTCAGGGTCATTGTCCACGGGTATCGAGGAATTAGGAGGATACGGCATTTTCTGTGTCCACGCAATTTCAGGTGCACCCCACGAGCACGAAACAATTGATGGAGAGTAAGAGCGACCGTTACAGATTACCGGATTCTTTAGAACCGTATAAAATGTGCGATACATTTCTGATAGATTGTTGCTTGGTGCTATATAAAGAATTATAATGGGTGGTGTAAAATTTGGACTATTATATCTATCGTCCAACATGCCATAAAATGCACTTACCGTAGCTACGTCGACTGTATTTTCTAGAGTAGCACCACCGTCATCCGAATTTGGTGCGTTTATGGCTCCATTTATAGGGGCAACTAGAATTTGAATGGGTGCACCCCCAGCCGACTGAATATCGCTACAGTTCCAGAATCCTGCATATTGACCACTTGTCACAGACTGACCATATATTCCACCACCAAATGAGACCACTGCGATTACAGGAGGAGATGACTGTGGAGTTGCAGGTGGATATGGTAAATTATAATACCTACGAAGATCCTGAATATTTACACAATTAAACCCGGGGACTGGTCCAACTATTCCGCCGGGACCATTTGGAAAAACATTACCGCTAGTGGGAGTACCTGTGTATGTATAACCAGATAAAGTTTGATTTGCAACAAGTGATAATACATATGATCCAATACCGCCATTACCGGTTTGAGGCCCACCCTGGTTAAATGGACCCGTAATTCTAGTTCCATCTAAAAGGCCAAGACCGCTGATAGTCATTCCAGGAACAACCACACCACTTGTAACAGATGTCACTTGTAATATGTTACTATTTTGGTTAATAGTAGCAGTAAATACAGCACTGGTATTTGTCGTCACATTACCCCCTAGAGGATAACTTACGGCATTGTATAATGCGGACGAAGTATTCACCTTTAGCAAAGGTGCAATATTACCACTATAGCCGGGCATTGGTTCTATAGATTAAATATAATAAATTTTACATAAACTAGATGAAGACTGGGCCAGTAACAATTATTAGTGCCTTTTACAATTTACCATCAGCAAAGTATTCGACGGGACATTATAAAAAATGGATAAAACAATTTTGTAAAATACCTGCCCATGTGATCATATTTACAACAGAAGAATACGCAATGGAAATATATCATTGGAGGCGAACCATTTTGGAAAAAACACATGTGATTATACGGGACTTTCATTCTTTTGCCATGACACGCCCTTCTATGATGAAATTCTGGTCGAAACAGGGTGAAGGCTCAGCAGAACTTTACGCAATGTGGGCATTGAAACAAGAACTTGTGCGTATCGCCATTCATCAAAATATATTCCAAAGTAAATGGTTCGTATGGTGTGATATTAGTATTCAGCGATTCAGATCTTTAGAACATTTTTATATGACATTTCCGTATGATGTAGAACGCATTTGTGTTCCTGGACGTATGGGATTTTTAGAAGTAGATAAAATCCCTCAGAAATACGTAGATGACTGGAATGAAGATAAGCCCATCGATTACCCATATCCGAATGTGACCCTGGGATCCGGATGTATTGCTGGAGATATAGAAGCCTGGCTGGAATTCGGAGAAGCGTATAAAAATATGCTACAGGAATTTGCCATTCGTGGTTGGTTTGCCGGTAAAGAAACAGATGTCTTTTTCGCTATTCTCATGGAAAAAAAGACAAAGTTACCATTTCGTTTATTTTACGCCAAACAGTTCGTTAATATTCCTGGTATAGAGTGGCTGTCATTTCCTGTCATGCTAGGTGGAAATATAGAAGCGGTTGTAGATACCCGATTTGAATTATAGTAATGTCCAGCGATCTGTTTTAAGTTCACGGATAAAACACGTTTCAGCAAGAAGGCCATTTGCATAAATTCCATGATTGGATTTTGGGTCTGCTCCATCGAGGCATAAATGATATACGTTAAAGGGGCCCTTTGTTTGATATATCTCGCTCCGCTCATCTAGATACGCAGGAAGTCTATAACGACCTTCTGTAACAAAAATCTGACCAAGTTCTTCATTCACCATTTTCCGTTGATCTCCCATAAGTTCTTTTACTAAAACGGAATGAGAACCCGTTAATACTAAATCCTCCGTTAATTCTGGAAATTTATCCTTCTGGTAAATATATAATTGATTTTTTATTCTATTGTGGGATGGATTATTCTGGAATGGTGTATAGCCAACTGCGTTGACTGGTCTATAACCTTCCTTCAGAGTTTTAACCATATCTCCCTTTCGCAGGTCCTTTATTTGCTTATATCCCTTATCTGTTAGAATTTTAGTGTCTTCCTTGAAACATGGGATATTTTGAATTGAAGCGGGGTATAGAAGTAAGACCAATACTCCACCTGGCATCTGGATACCAACTGATTCACTCTGGGCGGCAAAGGGTGAGGGTGCGCTCCCGCCGCCCCCCAAGATGCCGACACTACCGCCACCGCCCTCCTCCTCCTCCTCGCCGGCGCCACCTAAACCACTCGGAATAGGATCACCGGGACTATAATTGTTGATTCCATCTGTCCATTGAAATGATATGCTATCTTTTCCAGGAATATTCAGAAATGCTTGTCTATTTGGTGTAGTAGCAATGATATTATTATAATTAATTGATACATTGTTCACCAATTTACCACCAGGGTCTAGTAAAATATCTGCAACTGAAATAATTTCACTAACAGGGGAGATCCTGTAGCCCCTATATTCACCAGGTTCAGTAGCCCCTGGAGGGTAATATAAATACCTACCAGAAGCATCTGGAAAATACACTACAAATTGGGAATTATCTGCGGACATATATATTCTAAATTGTTAAATTAATTTCTAGATTTCCACTGTGTTCCGCAAACATTACAAATGTATAAGTTCTTTTTTCCAGGTGCGTCATATGTCATGTATATTACGTCGCGCTCGGTAGAACCAGTGTTAGTCGGGCACATATCTTTCGGGCAAGGAATCATCTTAATGTGCGGTAAGGTGTTATCCTGACGAGTGAATTCGTTAATCATAATCTTGAATGCCTCAGATGACTTCTGTTGAACCAGGGTCTCAGAAATCAGACCACCCGTAGTCTCCGTTTCAGAATATCCACAATTGACACATTGGCGCACCAGGTCGCTCGCAGAACTCGCATCACTTCCTGGCTTCAAATACAGATAATACTTACAAGTCGGACAAAACTTCATGTGCTCTACTCAAGCACAGTAAATAGTTCAATTTTAATGGCGCGCCACTGTTCTGGAAAAAAGTGAAATGCGTTGGCCAAAAAATTGCTTGCCTATAATCATATGGGTGAGGTAGACATGACCCTAAAACAATTCTTAGAAGAGCATCGCATCCTCGGACAAGCCGACAAGCGTCCGGTGGCAATTACCGGTATGGGCGAACATGCCGGTAAATACCACATTCCTGACGAGGAATACAGCCATTTCCTGGATTTGGCCAACACCTACTTGTTCGAGGAGCGCGGTAGACCCATGAATCTCGTCGAGCAGCCGAATTCCACCGGTCCTAAGCCCGTCGTTATTGATCTAGACTTCCGTTTCAAGAAAAACCGCGCCCTAGACCACCCCTTTGACAATGAGCAGATTCGCAAATTCGTTCAAAAATATACAGAAGGATTGAATGTGTTCTTTGATCTTTCCGTATACGAGGAGATCCGATTCTTTGTGACTCTTCGCCCCCAGGCATATGAGAGCAAGGGTGAAATCAAGGACGGTATTCACATTGAGTGCCCTGATGTTGTCCTGTCATTCGAAAAGCAGGGTGTGCTTCGTCGCTGGATGCTAGGCCAAGATGCCGTGAATGAGTCATTCAAGGCCTGCGGATTTACCAATGCCCCAGCCGAGGTATACGATGAATCCTGCACTCGTAAGCAGGGGTGGTTTCTCTACGGAGAATCTAAGCCAAATATCCCAGCGTATGACCTGAAAACAATTCTCACGTATAACCCGTCATCTGATGAATGGTCTACTCAGCTCCCAATCAATTACGCTACTCGCGAATTGCTGGAACTACTGAGTGTTCGCTATAATATCAACTCTGACGTAAATACAGTGAAGCCCGACTCCAAGGATCTCTACGATCGTCTTACAGTGCCTATTGCCCCCGCAGTTACCCACGTAGAACCAGAGAATCTTCCTGACAACGTCCTTGTGAAGCAGGCTTATGAAGAACCCTCATTTGAGGCGAATTTTGAGGAAATTGAGCTCGTGAAGCAATTTGTCAGAGAGTGTCTTTCTCCAAAGCGAGCAGACGATTATGACACCTGGCTACGTGTGGGTCTCTGTCTACACAGTATTTCTCAATCTGTCGATATGTTCAATTTGTGGATGGAGTTTAGTGCCAAGTCACCCAAGGCTGCCGGCAACGATTTGGCCAAGCTGAAGCGCAAGTGGGACACCGGTATGAGAAGTGAGGGTAATGGTCGTCGTCTTACTGTGCGTAGTTTGAGGCACTGGGCTCAACTCGACAACCCTGTAGCCTATCGTGAAATTATTGAGCGCGACGTGGCAAGTTATATTCTCCATTTCACGTGCCCCACACACAACCACGTGGCTCGTCTGATGAAGCGTGTATACCAGGATAATTATGCTGCATCCGTCAGCACTCGCCATACAGAGTGGTTTGAGTATAATACAAACTTACACAAGTGGAAAAAAATCAACCAGGGTATCGAGCTAAAGAATAAGATCAGTGCAAGGGGTAATGGATTTGAGATCGCCGATCTGATCAATTCTGCCAGACAGCAGTTTAAGAATAGCCCTGAATACGCCAAGATCGAGGCTATGGCGAACAATAACAGCAACATTGAAGTTCTTGATCAACTTCTGAAAGACCTTCTGGAGAAAAAGGCCCTGCTCCGAGACCAAAATAAAATCGATGACATGCGTAAGGTCGATGACCAGATAAAGGAAACCGAGCGAAATATCCTGCTGATTCGTCAGAAACAAGATATGATGCGCTCAGAAGTGCGTGACAAGAAATTCGCAGAGCTCACTGAGCTCGAGCTAAAGCTCTATAATAGTGGGTTCAAGGACAGCGTAATGAAGGAGTGTGTGGGTCTCTTCTATGAGGAGGGATTTGAGCAAATTCTCAATACAAACCCCTATCGCATCGGATGTTCCAATGGTGTGATTCACCTCGATGCCATTAAGCCAGACCCTAATAACCCTGGGCGAATGATTCCAATGGATAAAGAAAAGGGCGATCCCTATAATTTCTTCCAGGCTGGAGCTCCAGAGGATTATATTACCTTCCAGGCTGGAAATACTATGCCAGAGCATGATGCCATCCCTTATATCGAGTATGATCCTGATGACCCTGTTCAACACGAGATCGATGAATTCTTCAACCAGCTCTTTCCAAGAAAGGAGCTCAAGGATTGGGTCTTGAAGTTGTTGGCTTCTTGTCTCGAGGGCAAAAATCGCGAACAGTGCTACTACACTTTCAAGGGTGTTGGTAGTAATGGAAAGTCCAAGCTCGTGGAACTTATGATCATGACTCTCGGTGATTACCAGTCATCTCTCCAGTCTACTGCTTTGACTAGAAAGCGCCCTGAGTCTGGTGCTGCGAATCCAGATATTATCAGCATTAAGAACAAGCGCTTCATCTATATGCAAGAGCCTGATGACAAGGAGCCACTCAATACAAGTCGCATGAAGCAGTTTAGCGGTGAAGACGCAGTGGAGGCGCGCGGACTATACGCAGACCAGGAGCGTTTCAAGGTTTCTGGCAAACTCTTTATGATGTGCAATGATCTGCCAGCCATTAACACAATGGATCGTGGCACTTGGCGTCGTATTCGTCTGATTCCCTTTGAGGCCAGTTTCGTGAATCCAGGCGATAAGACACTCGGGCAACCCAATGTATATCTGAAGGACATGAATCTGAACAAGAAACTCAAGCGCTGGCGTGTGCACTTCTTGTCTCTGCTAGTCCACATTTACATTACGCAATACGCAGTGTCTGATAATGGGACTCTTGAGCCTGCTCCTGAAATCGTGATGAGCGAGAGTCTCAAATACAGAGAGGAGTTCGATTCGTATGCGAAGTTCCGCCATGGCCGGATCCGCGTGGACCGCGATAGTGACGAGCAAGCTACCATCAACGATATTTGGCGTTCTTACCGCTATTGGCATGAGGCAGTTGGTGGCGTAGGAAGAAAGATAACCCAAACCCAGCTTATTAAGCGACTCGAAGACGAGTTTGGAAAAGCAAGCCAGAATAAATTCTACACTGGATTGTTTGTGTTTAACACGGAAGAGGACGTTGAGCAATACGATGAGCAACTTCGTATTAGCCAGGGTGGCCAGCCTAGCCAAAGCGCATAATTAACGCCGTTGCTACAAGTGTCATAAGTAAAAAGACGCCAAATGTTATCAGAGCATTTGACGTATTTCCACTCATTTGATTCGCAACCACGCTTGAAATAATGGCTAAGAAAAACAGCGAAATATAAAAAAATATCAAGGTAAATCCCTGAAGTGTTCCACTTTTATTTGGAAGAGGTGCTATTTTGTCAGATTCAAATGCCGCATCGTATGCATCTTGTGATGCAGATGCCGATTGGGCAATAGGTCCTAATTTTTTTGCAGTAGCCATCAATGAATCTGCCGTAGCCTTTTTATCTTCCAGAACTTGTTTTAAAAAGTCAACCTGTATTCCAGGAGAGTCAATCGTATATGGAATTTGACCCTGATTTGGTGAATTTTGTTTACTAGTTGTTGTTACTGATCTATTTACCTTAAGTCGGTCGTTAAATAGATCAGTAAATCCTTCAACATATGGGGCAAAGCTACCAAGCATTTCTATATATGCCATAGTATGAAATTTATTCAGATGGGCATTCG
>Ga0209770_10001640_pt1 | contig 11515 bp, 9 predicted proteins | sample LauGreSu1BDMLBDD_2_FD_187572 | JGI IMG/M metagenome (GOLD analysis project Ga0209770, IMG submission 187572) | Freshwater lake microbial communities from Lake Michigan, USA - Su13.BD.MLB.DD (SPAdes) (version 2) | ecosystem: Environmental > Aquatic > Freshwater > Lake | place: Lake Michigan, USA...
TTCCGCGCCTGCCTCACTTGAAAAATCTCGGCACATTCGCAGCCGAGGATCACATCCTCCATCTCGCTTGGAGCCCCGACGGCGCACGGCTCTTGGCCACGCCAGCTTCGGGTTCGATTTTGGTGGCCGGGCAGGATGGGAAAATCCTCGAAACACTCCCCGATCACGGGATGGGAAACGGCGAGTCGGCTTGGTTTCAAGATGCGCCGGCGACTTGTGGGTTTGACGGGAAGCTGCGCTTGGTCGGACGCGAGTGGAGTCCTGGTCGCGGCCTGATCGAGCGCGTTAAAGCTAGCCCGGACGGGAAATTTCTCGCCGCTGCTCAAGGCAAGGCCCTCCACATTCTAGATCAGGAAAGAAACGAAACGCTCAGCCTCCGCGACCTCGAAACCTCGGTGGTGGATTTTGCATGGAACCCCTCGCGCTCCCGCGAGGTTGCAACCGCCGGGGCCGGTGGAGCGACGCTTTGGCGGCTGGGACAAAAGAAACCGTTCGCGAGATTCGATTGGGGCGGCGCGAGTCTGAGAGTGGGCTGGAGTCCCGACGGACGCTGGCTCGCCACCGGAGACCAGACTCCGAGCGTTCATATCTACGACATCCCGCGCGACCATCCGCTGCACATTCAGGGCTTCGAAGGCAAGGTGCAGGCGTTAGCTTTTTCCTCGGACAGTAAACAACTCGCCACAGCGGGAAGTGCGGTGGTGACGGTTTGGCCGATGACGGGAAAAAAAGGCCCGGATGGCGCGACGCCGATTCAGATCGAGGGATGCGAATCCGCCGCGCAGGCGCTGGATTTTTCCTCGAAAGGCCTGCTCGCCATCGGCGACGGCGCGGGGACTTTGCTCGTGATCACATTTGAAAAAGGCCAATTCCGCCGCAAGCGCTCGAAGCTCGAACCCGGCATCAGCGCGCTCGCGTGGCATCCCGCGCAACCCATCCTCGCCATCGGCCATGAGGACGGGCAGGTGCTGTTGCTCGCGCTGGAGTGATCAGTCGGCGGTATACCGCTGCGCGATCGGCATCCGCCGACCCATGCCAAAAGCTCGGCTTGTGACCTTCAGCCCAGGTGCTGCTTGCTCGCGCTTGTATTCGTTGAAATCCACCTTCCGCGCGACCCATAGCACGGTTTCGGCATCAAAGCCCCGCGCGGCGATCTCAGCGACGCCGAGGTTTTCCTCCACATAGAGCCGGAGGATCGCGTCGAGAATGTCGTAGGGAGGAAGCGTGTCTTGATCGGTCTGGTTGGGACGCAATTCGGCGCTGGGGACTTTCTCGATCGTGCGCAGCGGAATCAACTCTCGGCCTGCATTGAGATGCCGAGCGAGTTCGTAAACCAGCGTCTTTGGCACATCGGAAATCGCGGCGAGGCCACCGCACATGTCGCCGTAGAGGGTGCAGTAGCCGACCGCGAGTTCGCTTTTGTTGCCGGTGGTGAGAAGGAGATGTCCAAACTTGTTCGAGAGTGACATCAGCGTGAGTCCGCGCAGGCGGGCTTGCATGTTTTCCTCGGTCGCATCCTCCGGCCGGTCTCCAAACGCTGGCCGCATCTGGGCTTTGAAAACCTCGAAGCTCTCGGCGATCGGTATTTTCAGGCAGGGCATTCCGAGGTTTTGGGCAAGCTGGAGGGCATCCTCGACACTGTGGGCGGAGGAATATGGCGAGGGCATCGCGACGCCGGTGACCTTGTCGGCGCCGAGGGCTTCCACAGCCAGGCAAGCGACAACCGCGCTATCAATTCCACCGCTCAATCCAAGCACAGCCGATCGAAAGCCGCACTTCGCCGCGTAGTCGCGTATTCCAAGAACCAGCGCCCCGTGCAAGGACTCGACCTCTCCGAGGTTTTGGGTGATTTCAACAGCGTCGGTGACCAGTGCAGCGGATTCGCGGAAACCCGGCCAGCGGCGGATCGTTTTTCCTGTGGCGTCGATCGCCAGCGAATTTCCATCGAAAACAAGCTGGTCGTTTCCACCAACGGCGTTGCAGTAGAAAAACGGAACGCCGTGTTTGCGGGCCTGCGCGGCGATCATTTCCTCGCGGACTTTTGGTTTGCCGATTTGGAACGGAGATGCGCTTAGGTTCAGGATCGCCTTGGCGCCGGTGGCGACGAGGTCTTTCACCGGATTCGTCGAATAGAGCCGACGCGGCAAATGCTCGGGCATCCAGATGTCCTCGCAAATTGTCACACCGACAACCTCCCCGCCGATTTCGAGCGGTGCGGGGGAGGGGTTGGGTTCGAAGTAGCGCGACTCGTTGAAGACATCGTAGGTCGGGAGAAGTGTCTTGAAGACGAAGCGCGCGGGGCGGTCTTTTTCGAGAATGGCGGCGGCATTGAAAAACGGGCGGCCGTGCTGTGAGGAATTGGGATGGACGCAGCCGATGATCCAAGTCGCCGAGTCAACCTCGGCGTGAATCTCCTCGAGTTTGCGAAGACTCGCCGGGACGAAGTCGGATTTGAAAAGAAGATCCTGCGGCGGGTAGGCCGTGAGCACGAGTTCGGGCGTGAGAACAATGGTCGCGCCGCGTTTTTCCAAAGCGCGGCAGGCTTCGATGATCTTGCGGGTGTTGCCAGCAAGATCGCCGACGGTCGGGTTGAGTTGAGCGAGGCCGATGTTCATTTACCAAAACCCCCACTGGCGCGTGGCCATGATGTAGATTCCAAGTCCGAGATTCGTCACGGCGTGGGCCAGCACGCAAGCCGAGAGACTGCCGGTTTTCACCGCCACGAAGTTGTAGGCCAACCCGCAAAGAAAAGCTGCCGGCCAATCAGCCATGCTGTGCACAAGCATGAAAAAGGCGGCCACCAGCAGGAAGGCCTTCCATTGAAATTCGCCGATGCGTGCCTTGTCGAAATCCTCCCGCACGAGAAACCGCATCAAAAACCCGCGCCAGAAAATCTCCTCCACCAACGGCACGATCACGACCAACCTTGCGAACCGCGCCACGCCAGACATCCAGTAAAGAGCCGTACCTTCGCCGAAAACCGTGGGATCAAAACCATCGACTCTTTCGGGAATCCCAAACACGGCCTGCGGGGAAACCCAAACGCCAAGAACGACCAACCCCGCGAGAGTCGCAGTGAGAAGTCCGCCTCTCTTTGCGAAGTCGTATTGCCTCCAGTAGAAAACCAGCGTCACCGCGCAGAGCGCTGTTTGGAGCGGGTAGACCCAGTATTCGGGATGGCGGACCCAGAAGATATCGCTGCCAATCGAGCGCAGGGCGGAAGCCAAAACAAGCCCTCCCATAAAAACCAAAAACGGTACTGTGTAGGCCGCCATCGGCGAACGCAGGCGGGAGAATCGACTCATGGATTTTCCTCGAAATCCCCTCTCGGAACCGAGACGCCGCAGACGCCGCGCTTTGAGGAAAGGATAAACTCAAAAAACTCACGGGCCTCTGGGCTCCACTCCGCTGCAGTCAAGGCCTCCCGGGCAGCGGCGCGGAAGGGTTTGTTGTTGCGGAATACCAGGCTGAACGCGCGTTTGATATCCAAGCGGCGGCCGTTATCCAACCCGGCGCGCTTCAGCCCGATCGAGTTGATGCCATGAATTTTGTTGTAGCTGTCGGCGATGGTGTAGGGCGGGATGTCTTTATTGAAACGCGAACCACCCGCGACCATCGCGCGGCGCCCGATTCGCATGAATTGGTGGAACACTGCGCCGCCGCCGAGGACCGCCCCCTCGCCCACCTGTACATAGCCGGCGAGGAGGACATTGTTCGTGATGATCGCGCCGTCAGCGATCTCGCAGTTGTGCCCGACATGCACGCCGACCATGAGAAAACATTTGTCGCCGATGCGAGTGACCGTGCCCTCTTTTGTTCCCCGATGGATCGTGGCATATTCGCGGATGCGGTTGTTGTTTCCGATCACCACCGAACTGCGAAGCTCCGCCGAGTGCGCGTAATCCTGCGGTGCCGCGCCGATGATCGCGCCGTAGCCGATAGTGTTTCCATTTCCAATCGTGGTGTCGCTTTCAATGACGGCGCGGGCTTGAAGTTTGCATCCCGAGCCGATTTCCACGCGTTCACCGATGATGGCGCCGGGCCCGATGACGATGTCGTCGGCGAGTTGGGCATCGGGAGAAATGATCGCAGTGGGATGGATGTTCATAGGTGTCCGGCTTCTTTGAAGCTGTAATAAGGCACGCGGCCCCCGTCGGGCGAGCCGAGGATGATGTGGTCGATAAGATTGATCTGGAGAAGTTGGGCAGCCTCGCGGAGCGAACGCGTAATCCGAATATCGGCTGCACTCGGCGAGGGATCGCCGCTCGGGTGGTTGTGGAGCACGACGACCGCGTAGGCGCTGTGAATCATGGCTTGCCGAAAAATCTCGCGCGGGTGCGCCATGCATTCGCTCACCGAGCCGCGCATGATCTCTTCGAAGCGGATCAAACGAAGTTTGGCGTCGAGCAATAGAACGCGGAGGGATTCCTGCCGCAGCGCCATGAACTCCTTGCCGAAGGCTTCAAAAACCCTCTCGGGCGTATCGAGCAATGGGGTCAGAGATTTTCCCTTCGCGAGCCGCTTACCGATCTCAAAGGCCGCCGCCATTTCCAGAGACTTCGCAGGGCCGATGCCTTTGGCAAGACGGCGGATTTCCTTCGGCGAGCAACGCGCGAGTTCGGCGAAAGATCCGCAATCGCGCAGTAAATCCCGCGCGACTTGCAGCGCGTTTTTCCCGGGAACCCCCGTGCGAATGAAGATCGCCAAAAGCTCGGCGTCGGAGAGAGACTCGAACCCGTGGCGTTCGGCTTTTTCGCGAGGCCGTTCTTCGGGCGGCATTTCCTGTAGCCGGGTGTTGTGCACCCTGAAACCCTAAGCGGTCGCGTAGGCGCGAATCGAGAAGAAGAAAATCGGGGCGAGAGGATTCGAACCTCCGGCCTCCTGGTCCCAAACCAGGCGCTCTACCAGGCTAAGCTACGCCCCGTCGCATAGGAAACTGCACCCGCACGGACGGGGTGGCAAACAGAAAAGCGCACCCTTTTCTCACCACGGGTAGTAAGGCGCGCGCTTGTCGGGATAGATCAGCTTGTAGCGCGATTGCAGAAATGCCACGAGGTCGATCATCTGGGCGACGGTCATTGTGCCGTTGAAATTTGTCATGGGGGATTCCTTCGCCTCGCGAAGCTCCTCGCGGTATCGAGCGCTGATGATATGCGAGGGGTTTATGATCGAGGTGAGGAGTTCGCCGTAAGTGCGGATGCGTGGAGATTCTCCGCCGAGCGGAATGTTGAAGCTCGTGGACGCGCGAAAAGTTTCGCCCGATACGGAATGGCAGGCGTTGCATTGTAGGGAAACGAACGCCTCCTTGCCTTTATCGATATTGCCGTCGGGGAGACGGAATCCGCGCGGAGATCTTTCCAGATCACAGCCGACCGACCACCAAACCCCTGCCGCCGCCAGCACAGGAAGGGCCATTTTTTTCAGAACACAAAATGTTTTCATGATTCGCGAGCAACTTAGCCGCTCGGTTGCTTCGTGGAAGTTGGGTGATCAGCCCTTGAGGTGCGGTTGATGGCTCTCCTTTTGAGACTCATTCAGACCGAGTTGGCCCTATGGAGCCACCACCAACCGCAGTGTAAAACTCGCAAATTGCCGAAGGTGCAGCGACGGGGGTGAAAGACCGCCCTTTTACTCGCTTCATAATTCATTTGAAGGGGAACTTGGCCTCCAAGGTTGCCATATGTGGTAAAAAATTTTTGCCACTCTTGCCCTCGTTGATATTTCCATGTGCTATCGCTTGAGGGTCCATGCCGAAAAAAATCCTCCTCATCCATCCGAATTTTCCCGGGCAGTTCCTACATCTTGCACGGCGGTTGGTGGCTTCGGGGAATGAAGTGGTGGGGCTGGGGGAAGCGGTGAACCTAAAACGGCAAGTGCGCATGGTGCCGGGTGTCAAATTGGTCGGGTATTCATTAAAATCCCAAAACTCCAAGACGCATCACTACGCGCGGCTGTTCGAAGGCAACTCGATTCGGGCCCAAGCAGCTCTGCAACTTTGCCTGAACCTGAAAAAGGAAGGCTTCCGCCCCGATGTCATCGCCGGGCACACCGGCTGGGGCGATATGCTTTTCCTGCGCGAGGTTTTCCCGGAGGTGAGGATTTGCGGTTACTATGAATACTACTATCGGCCCGAGGGCGCGGACATCGGCTTCGATCCGGAGTTTCCAGTGTCTCTCGACAACCGGCTCGAGATTCGCACAAAAAATGCCACCGCGCTGTTGACCTGGCCGGAATGCGATGCGCGCTGGACCCCGACGCGCTGGCAGGCTTCGCTTTTTCCCGATGAATGGAGAGGAGGGCTGAAAGTGCAACATGAGGGGATCGACACCAATGAAGTCCAACCAAATCCCGAAGCAAAAATCCAGTTGCCGGACGGAACTCGTTTTCATGCGGGCGAGGAAATCCTCACGTTCATCAACCGTGGAATGGAGCCTTATCGCGGCATTCATATTTTCCTCCGCGCCCTACCGGAAATCTTGGCGCAGCGGCCGCAGGCACGAGTGTTGCTCGTGGGTCGCGAGGGAGAGACGCCCTACGGCAACAACCCCAAAGGCGGTCAAACTTGGCGCGAGCGCTTGATGCAGGAGGTGGGTCAGGAGATAGATGTCTCCCGTGTGCATTTCCTCGGCCGGATTCCGCGCGAGGCCCATGTGCGCGTGCTGCAACTGTCTCGCGCGCATGTCTACCTGACCTACCCGTATTTTCTCTCGTGGTCGATGCTCGAGGCGATGTCCGCCGGATGTCTCGTGATCGGCTCAAGCACGCCGCCGGTCACTGAATTTCTCGAGCACGAAATAAATGGCCTGCTCGTGGATTTCTTCGATGTCAAAGGCCTCGCTGACCGAGTCTGCGAAGCGCTCGCGGAGCCGGAGAAATACCAACCCCTGCGTGAGGCGGCGCGACGGCGGATCATTGAGGAACTCGATTTGGATGCCCGCTGCGTGCCTGCAATGCTCCGGTTGATCGAAGGAAAATGATTTGAACACTCACCTACCAGCCTGTCGGACTTATTCCAGCACTTGATCCGGCCGGATTCGGGGTGGGTGTTGGCGCAGAGGCAGCGCACGGCGACATCACTGTGGGTGGAAGCTTCGATCTGGGGACTGGAAAAAGTTCCGGTGCCGTAGGAATAGACGAGGAGGGCCCAAAGCGTGGCGGGCGGATGTTGCTTATTGCCGGTGCCGCGATGGTTACTTGGACGCTGGTGGAGACGATCGACTCGATGGGGTCGATCAGGAAGTGGACCAAATGCCCGGGCGGAACCCAGTCGTGCAGGTCCGGTGGACCCGAATCCCCAGATGCACAACGGCGAATTCCACTTTGTTTCTTGGCGGACGGCGCGTTCGCGCCAGAGTCTGGGGTTGGCTCGGCGTGCCAACCATGGAAAAATGTGGTTTCGCTGTAATCGCTGTTGAGTGTCTTTAACGGTCGAGACGACCATGTTCCCCTCTTTCTCCGCACCTGTGCGTTCCTGCGGGAGGATTTGGTTCATGGGCCTTTTTTGATTTGGAGCTCTCTTTTGCCATCCACAGGCCAGAGGTTTTGGTAGTTGCCGATGCTCGGGGAGATGATGGCAATTTGCTGGGGCGGTGGAGTGTTGGTGTCGAAAAACTCGGCGTTAAAAGCCCCATCAGGCCAACGGGCACGGAAGCGTTGAGTGAGGGCTCCGTTGCTGGGCCAACTGTAATGCGAGGCATATGGGGAGAAGCTCGGCATACGGATCGCGGCGGCGCTGAGTGGTCTGCGCCTTAGCAATGCGCCAAAGCAACTCGGATTCATCGGTGGGATAACCGTAGGCGTCGATTTCCATGGCTTAAAACGGGAACTCGGTTTGGCGGCAGAGCACGCGTGGCGCTCGGCTGTGCGGGAGGATTTGGCAGATGGCGGTGGCGAGGTTTTGTAGGATTTTGGTGATCATTGCGGGGGGCGTCCTAAAACGGCTGGTAGGACAAATGCGGGGGGGCCAGTTTTTTCTGAGAGAATCAGGGAAGGCTCTCACGGAGGCACCAAGGCACGGAGACAACGCAAAGGCGGGATACCGGAAGGTGGGGTCCGGGAACCAGGAATTTGAAACTTCCTCTCCGCGTGCTTCGTGGCTTCGTGGGAGTTTTTTCCCTAACGGCTCGTTGCTGCAGGAGAGCGCAGGCCGATACGGAAACTTTATCCCTCGCCGATTTCGGCTTGGAGCGCCTCGGCGATGCGGTCGGCGTGGAGGTCGATGGCGGATTGGTCGCGGCCTTCGATGAGGAGGCGGATTTTTGGCTCGGTGCCGGAATAGCGCAGGAGCACGCGGCCTTTGCCTTGTAGTTCGGACTCGGCGGCGGCGAGGAGTTTTTGGATCGCGGGGAGCGTATCGATCGGGGGCTTGTCTTTCACGCGGAGGTTTCGCTGGGCCTGGGGGTATTTTTTCAGGACTTTCCGGAGTTCGCTGAGCGGCTTGCCGGACTCGATCATCACCCGGAGGATTTGGAGGGCGCTCACGATGCCGTCGCCGGTGCTGGCGTGATCACGGAAGATCATGTGGCCGCTTTGCTCTCCGCCGACATTGTGGCCGTCGCGCAGCATGGCTTCGATTACATAACGGTCGCCGACTTTGGTGCGGAGCACCTTGCCGCCGCGCGACTCGAGGGTTTCGTCGAGGCCGAAGTTGCTCATGATGGTGGCAACGAGGGTGTTTCCTTCCAGGCAACCGCGCTCGAGGTGGTCGATGGCCGCGATGGCCATGATCTCGTCGCCATCAACGAGGTCGCCGTTCTCGTCGCAAAGAAGAACACGGTCCGCGTCGCCATCGTGCGTGATGCCGACTTGGGCTTTGCATTCGCGGACGAGCTTTTGGATTTGCTCGGGGTGGGTGCTGCCACAGTTCGCGTTGATGTTGGTGCCGCTCGGGTGGTTGTTGATCACCACGAGGTCGGCACCGAGTTCGCGCAGGATGCAGGGGCTGGATTTGTAGGCCGCGCCATTGCCGCAATCGAGGGCGATGCGGAGCGATTCGAGCGTAAGGCCGCGTGGGAAGCTCTGCTTGGCGAACTCAACATAGCGACCAAGCGCATCGTCGATGCGGAAGGCTTTGCCAATTTTTGTGGCGGTGGGGCGGATGTTTTCGATCTCGCCGCTGAAAACCAAATCCTCGATGCGCGCCTCGATGTCGTCATCGAGTTTGTAGCCATCGTGTCGGAAAAATTTGATGCCGTTGTCCTCGTAGGGATTGTGAGAGGCGGAGAGGACGATGCCGGCGTCGGCACGGAGTGAGCGGGTGATGTAGGCCACGCCGGGAGTGGGCAGCGGGCCGATGATCAGGGCGTCGGCACCGAGCGAGGTGAGGCCGGCGACCATGGCGTTTTCCAGCATGTAACCGGAGAGGCGCGTGTCTTTGCCGATGACGATTTTCAAGCGGCCGGTGCGCGAGGCGGCACGGGATTGTCCGAAGACATGGGCGGCGGCGCGGCCGAGCTTGAGGGCGGTTTCGGCGGTGACGGGCTCGATGTTGGCAACACCTCGCACGCCATCGGTTCCAAAAAGTTTTCGCGGATTGTGACTCATTTCGACGGAGATTTTTTCTGTGGTTTCTGGATTTCGGCGGCGGGAGGAGTCGGCTGGGGACTAGGCCGATCCGGTGTCCGGCCGACGCTCTGCTTGATGAGATACCACAGGACGGATGCCAGAATCAGGCTGGTCAGCTTCGCTTGCCAGTGGTTGAGCAGGATCGCTTTCATATTTTTCTTGGAACAGGAGTTGGCTGAGTCTCAGCCGGAATTTTTCGACTCCCAGATTCCGCTCGATCCGCCCCGAGTGGCAAATGGAAACCTGCCCGGTCTCCTCGGAAACAACGAGCGTGATGGCATCCGACTCCTCGCTGAGGCCAAGCCCAGCGCGGTGGCGCAGGCCGAGGTTGCGGTCCAAATCCTCGCGCTGGGTGAGCGGGAAAATGCACGCGGCTGCCACGATGCGGTCGCCGCTCACGACCAAGCCGCCATCGTGCAGGACCGTCTTGGGATGAAAGATCGTGAGGATGAGTTCCTTTGTGAATTTGGCGTCGATCGGCACGCCGGTTTCGACAAACCCCTTGAGATTGATGTCGCGCTCGATCGCGATGAGGGCGCCGAAGCCTTTGCTGGAAAGCTCGAACACCGTGTCGGTAATGTCCTCGACGGTTTCGCGCTCTTGTGAGGGAGAAGTGAAAAACCGGTGACTGCCGAGCTCGGTGAGCGCGCGGCGGAGTTCGGGTTGGAAAATCACCACGAGCGCAATCGCGAGGAAAACGGAAATGCTCCGGAGCAGCCAGCCGATGACCTCGAGGTTCAAAAGCTGGGAAACAAAAGTGAGTGTGAGAAAAATCAGCGCGAGTCCGATGAGGATGCGCGCGCCGTGGGTGCCCTTGAGATACGAATAAATGTAGTAAATGACCGCCGCGAGGATCGCGATCTCGACGCCAGAGGTCCATTCCTCCTTCAGAAATGAAAAAGCGGCCTCAAACATGGCTATGGAGCGCCTCGGCGGTGCGAAGCGCGAGGACATGAGGTTTGGCTTCGTGGACGCGGAAAATCCTCGCACCCCGCTCGCGGCACAATGCGGTGAGCGCGACGCCGGGCCAGAGGCGGTCCTCCATCGCCGAGGAATTGGCGAGGTGACCGAGGAGGGATTTGCGCGAAACACCGATGAGAAGCGGACGAGCGAGGGACGCGAAGGATTTCAACCCCGCGAGGAGCGCGAGATTGTGCGCAGGGGTTTTTCCAAAACCGATTCCTGGATCGAGGGCGATGCTCATCGGGTCGAGGCCGGACGCTACCGCCCGCCCAAGGGAGTGTCGAAAAAATTCCCCGATATCGGCGACCACATCGTCGTAGCTCGGAGCGGACTGCATCGTTCGCGGCGTTCCCTGCATGTGCATCACAACAACCCCGGCGCGTGACTCGGCGGCGAGGGCCGACATTTCAGGATCACCGCGCAGGCCGGTGACATCGTTGATGATGTCCGCCCCGGCCTGCAGAGCGGCCCGGGCGACGGAAGCCTTCGAGGTGTCGATGGAAATGGGAACCTCGGTCACGCGGCGGAGGGCTTGGATCACGGGGAGGACGCGCCGGGTTTCCTCCTCGGCAGAAACTCCCTCGCTCCCCGGTCGGGTGGATTCGCCGCCGATGTCGAGGATTTCGGCTCCCTCAGCAACGAGCGAGAGTCCATGCGCGCAGGCTTCATCGGGGTTGAGAAATTCCCCGCCATCCGAAAACGAGTCGGGCGTGACATTCACAATGCCCATGACGACTCCGCGCCGCGTGAGGTCGATTTCGCGGCTGCGGATTTTCCAGATCACTTTTTGCCGAGGCGGATGGATGCCGAGCGGCCGTGGGCGTCGAGACCCTCGATCTCGCTGAATTTTTCGATGATTGGGAGCGAGGCGCCGAGAGATTTTTTGTCGAACATCACCACGCTCGTGCGGCGCTGGAATTGGTCGGCCGTGAGCCCCGCGAACGAGTGGCCCGCGCCGCCAGTGGGGAGTTCGTGGCTTGGGCCCGCC
>Ga0209770_10001641_pt1 | contig 11513 bp, 9 predicted proteins | sample LauGreSu1BDMLBDD_2_FD_187572 | JGI IMG/M metagenome (GOLD analysis project Ga0209770, IMG submission 187572) | Freshwater lake microbial communities from Lake Michigan, USA - Su13.BD.MLB.DD (SPAdes) (version 2) | ecosystem: Environmental > Aquatic > Freshwater > Lake | place: Lake Michigan, USA...
CCGGCACGGCGTTCAGGGTATATCCTTGGCTGGCCGGGTTCATCCCGACGCTGAGCACATCACCCAGGGCGGTGGTATAGTTGAGATTGAGATAAAAAAAGAAGTCGTTGGAGCCGTTCGCCAATATCTCCCCCGCAGTGGTGTAGCTGCTGCTGCCGGTGAAGGTCGCCGATGCACCGGTCAGGGTCCCGCTCGCGATGTTGGTGACGCCTTCGCCGGAGATCTGCGCCGAAAGCGTCCAGTTGACCGCGCCGGCGATACCCACCTGCTTTTCCAGGGTGAAATCGTAGGTGAGCGGGATGAGCGTGGCCGCGGGAATGGCCTGGTTGGTCACGCGGGTGTAGACCGTGAGCGTTTCTATGAGACTGGTGCCGCCAGTCGTCCCGGTGGTGGTAAACGTTCCCGTCACGCCAAATCGCAACGGGGTGATGCCATTGACCGGCGCACTGGAGGAGGAAAAGATGTTGCCGCCCGGGAATGACGGCGTGTTGTTCGCCTGGCCCGAGCCTTGGGTTGCCACGTAGACCGGCGTGAAAATCGTCTGCGCCTTGGCCGCGGGAGTGACGCTGATCGCGGCGAACAGGGCGATGAGCAGCAAGGCGGCACCCGTGGGCCTGAGGATGAAATTTGGCGCGGTTCGTCTTGGGGTCGGTGGGATCGTGGCTCCTTTCATTACGAGGAAGCTGCCGCTACGAAACGCCGAGGCGATGCTATAATGGCGAGGGGGCTCAGCGGCAATGCGCCGATTTCTCGTGAATGGAGGGGAGAGAATAATCCAGGTCACCCGAGAGGGACATCAGGTCAGATGGTTCGGATGCGGGCGCCTGACTGCTCGGTCCGGCTGGAATTTTTCAGCCTGCTATCGCCACAAAGCCTGACCCCTGCCGGGCGGCCAAGACGCTTGGGGTGGACCTACCTGATCCGGTTTTCGCCCTTGGGGGTGAGGGCGTAGATTTTTTCGGCGCGGCGGTGGGCAATGAGGCCCTCCTTGATCCAGGCGGTGAGCTGCTTCTTCTCCACCGTCTCCGCGTAGCTTTCCGGGATCGTGCCGTCGGAACCCATGAACAGAGTCTTCAGCTGGAAAGCCAGTTGGGATTTCGACGGGGTCATGGACTTGGGCAATTCTAGCGGCTGTGTTCGGTCCGAACTGGATTTACCATCCGTAGGAACGCTTGATTCGCAGCTCGTCGTAAAGGCTTTCATCCAATTCTGACAGGAAGCGGGTCGGCTCTAACATCATCCCGCCGGGGCCGGGACGGCTGGCGACACGGGGATAGCAGATATACAGTTCGTTCTTGGCCCTCGTGACGGCGACGTAGAAGAGGCGGCGTTCTTCCTCGAAATCGCCGCTTTCGATCGTGCGGTAGCCGGGGAACTGGCCCTCGGCGGCGCCGATCAGGAACACCGCGTCATACTCGAGGCCCTTGGCCTGGTGGATCGTCGTGAGCTTGATGGACTCCTGGTCCGTCTCGATCCGGCTCTCGCTGGTCTCGCCGTTGAGGAGCATGATCTGGGCGAGGAAGTCGGACATCTGCGTGAACTGCGACGCGAAGCCGACGAGGCCCTTCAACTCCTCGATGCGGTCCACGTAGTCGGCGTATTCGCCCATCATGTAGTCGCCATACCAGCCGTCGATCGCGATCTCGACGGCAGCGGAGGGCGGCTGGTCGTTCATCGCGTCGTAAATCTGCTTGAGCGAGGCGCAGAAGTTCGGCCAGTCGGCCTTGGCGTCCTTCGGGACCTTGCTCGTGACATCGTCGGTCGCGAGGGCCTCGATGAAGTTCTGCTGCATCAGCTTCGCGTGGTCGAGGGCGGCGGCGTAGATCTTGGCGGCGCCCTTCTCGCCGACCTTGGGCAGGAGCATGGCGAGGCGGTTCCAGGCGGAGGTGTTCGACGGGTTGTAGACGAAGTTGATGCAGGCGATGAGGTCGCGCACGTGCTGGCGCTCGAAGAACTTCACGCCGCTGGTGATGGTGTAGGGCACGCCGGCGCGGGTGAGGGCGAGCTGCATCTCGAGGGCGAGGAAGTGCGAGCGGTAGAGGACGGCGATCTCGTTGGGCGACACGCCCTCCTCATTGACGAGGGCGTGGATGCGCTTGAGGACGAAGGCGGCCTGCTCCTTGTCGTCCATGGCCTGGATGACGGCGGGCTTCTGCCCGTGCTTGCGGGCGGCACGGAGTTCCTTGTCGAAGTGACGGCCCTTGGGCTGGGCGTTGAGCACGCCGTTGGCGAAGGCGAGGATCTCGGGCGTGGAGCGGTAGTTGGTCTCGATGCGGTGGATGACCGTGCCCTCGTGCCGCTCGGGGAACGACATGATGTTCTCGAAGTCGGCGCCGCGCCACGAGTAGATGCACTGCGCGTCGTCGCCCACGGCCATGACACGGTGGTGCGAGGCGAGCTTGTCGACGATCTGGGCCTGGATGGTGTTGGTGTCCTGGTATTCGTCGACGAGGACGTGCCGGAACCGGTGGTTGAAATACTGGGCGACGTCGGGGGCGTCGGTGAGCAGCTTCAGCCAGAGCTCGAGGAGGTCGTCGTAATCGCAGACCTTGTCCTCGCGCTTCTTCTTCTCGTAGGCGGCGGCGAAGGCCGGGAAGCGGTCGCTGATCTCGCCGTATTGCGGGAAGTGGCGCTCGACGGTGTCGTGGAGGGAGAGCTGGGTGTTGCGGGCGAGGGAGAGGACGCTGAAGAGCGGGCCCGGGCGCGGGTTGGTCTTCTCCTTGAAGAAGGTCTTGTCGGAGGCCTCGACGGCCTGCTTGAGGAGGGTCTCGGACTCGTCGGCGTCGAGGATGGTGAAGTTCTTGGGCAGGCCGACGGCGTCGCCGAACATGCGGAGGGCGCGGTTGCCGATGGAGTGGAAGGTGCCGCCCCAGAAGCGCTGCGGCTCGATGCCGGTGAGGTCGTGGACGCGGTGGAGCATCTCCTTGGCGGCCTTGTTGGTGAAGGTGAGGAGGAGGATCTCGCCCGGCTTGACGCCCTGGGAGAGGAGGTAGGCCACGCGGTAGGTGAGGGTGCGGGTCTTGCCCGAGCCGGCGCCGGCGAGGACGAGGAGGGGGCCCGGCGGGGCCGTGACGGCGGCGAACTGCTCGTCGTTGAGGAGCGCCTTGAAGTCGATGGGAGGCACCTGGGGAGTGCCATGATTAGAACGAGAATCTAGTGTGAAGTCGGGCATGATAGATCAGCCTTCGCCAAGGCTACGGCTGATTCGTCCGGCGGCCAAGGCCGCAGGCGAAAAATCCATTAATGGCCGCAAAAAGGCGCAAAAGGCATGAAAAGAGCAAAGGCAAAAGACATGTTTCACGCGAAAGCGCGAAGAGCGCGAAGGGGGTGAACCGTGGAGCGTCGGTCTCCTGGCCGACCACGGCCGGCCGGCTCTCCAATAAGTCTTCCTTCGCGATCTTCGCGGCTTCGCGTGAGACAAAAAAGGCCCGCGGGAAGGCGGGCCGAAACGGTCGGTCGGGAGACCGACCCTCCACTGACGAGGCAAATCACACCGTGATCAGTTCCTTCTCCTTGTGGGCGAGGTGGGTCTCGATGTCCTTGATCGCCTTGTCGGTGGCGGCCTGGACGTCCTTCTCCAGGCGCTTGGTCTCGTCCTCGGGGAGCTTGGCCTTCTTGACCTGCTCGAGGACGTCGCGGCGGACGTTGCGGACGTGGACGCGGCCCTCCTCGGCGAGGCGGTTGGCGGTCTTCACGAACTCGAGGCGGCGCTCCTTGGAGAGGTCGGGGAAGGGAAGGCGGATGAGGTTGCCGTCGACGACCGGGTTGACGCCGATGTTGGCCTGCTGGAGAGCCTTCTCGATGGCGCGGAGGAGGCCCTTGTCCCAGGGCTGCACCTGGATCATGCGCGGGTCGGGCGTGGTGATGGCGGCACAGGCCTTGAGCTGCTGGGTGCCGCCGTAGGCCTCGACCATGATGCCCTCGACCATGGCGGGGGAGGCCTTGCCGGTGTGGATGGTGGAGAACTCGTGGAGCGTGTGGTCCACGGTCTTCTTCATGCGGGTCTGGGCGTCGGTGAGGATGGGATGGCTCATGCGGGGGAGGAGTTGAAAGTTGAAGGATGAAAGTTGAAAGACGGCGAAAAGGCGAGGGTCGGATGATCGGTCATTCAACCTTCAACTTTCACCTTTCAACCGTCCACCACCTCAGTTGTGGACAAGCGTGCCGATCTTCTCGCCCTTGATGGCCTTCAGGATGGCGTGGGGGTCGTCGAGGTTGAAGACGAGGATGGGCACGTTGTTGTCGAGGCAGAGCGAGAAGGCGGTCGAGTCCATGACGTTGAGCCGCTGGCGGAGGGCGTCGACGAAGGTGAGCTCGTCGTATTTGACGGCGTCGGCGTGCTTCTTCGGGTCCTTGTCGTAGATGCCGTCGACCTTGGTGGCCTTCATGATGATGTCGGCGTGGAGCTCGGAGGCGCGGAGGGCGGCGGTGGTGTCGGTCGAGAAATACGGGTTGCCCGTGCCGGCGACGAAGATGACGACGCGTTTCTTCTCCAGATGGCGCATCGCGCGGCGCATGATGAACGGCTCGGCGATCTGGTTCATCGGGATGGCCGACTGGACGCGGGTGTTGACGCCCATCTTCTCGAGGCAGTCCATGATGGCCAGGCCGTTGATGACGGTGGCGAGCATGCCCATGTAGTCGCCGGTGGTGCGGTCGACGCCGCGCTTGGCGCCCTGGAGGCCGCGGAAGATGTTGCCGCCGCCGATCACGACGCAGACCTGGACGCCGAGGTCGTGGATTTCCTTCACCTGTTCGCACATCCGCTCGAGCGTGGCGGCGTCGATGGGCTCGGTGCCCTTGCCCCGCAGCACCTCGCCACTCAGCTTCAGGACGACGCGGCGGTATTTGATGGTGGCGGGGGAGGATTTGGAGGGCATTGCGTTCCATAAAACGCCGCCCGAAAAGCGGCGTCAATGGCGGAGATGGCGGGCTCCACCCCGGGGCATATGCCGCGGCAAAGCTTTGCCATCGGGCGGCGGACCGGTGCAGACTGCGGCACATGAAATTCGAGCACCTGGCCCTGAACGTCCCCGATGCGCGCGCGATGAGCCGCTGGTATGTGGAGCACCTCGGGCTGACGGTGCTGCGGGCGATCGAGACCGAGCCTCACACGCATTTCCTCGGTGACGACACCGGTCGGGTGTTCCTCGAGCTCTATTCGAACCCGAAGGCGCCGTATCCGGATTATGCGGCGGTGCACCCGCTGGTGTTCCATGTGGCCCTCTTCGCGCCGGACGCCGGCTCCGCGCAGGCGAAGCTGCTGGCGGCCGGGGCCAAGGCGTTCTCGGACGACGCGATGCCCGACGGCAGCCGGCTGATCTTCCTGCGCGACCCGTGGGGCGTGCCCGTGCAGCTGTGCCAGCGCGCGAAGCCGTTCCCGGGGTTTTGAGGCAGGGCGCGTTATCCTTAACGCGCCGCGCAGAACGGCGGATTAGGGATAATCCGCCCTACCTTTGCAGCTGCTCCGCGTTCAGCGCGGTCGAGTGCCAGCGCACCTCGCGGATGCCGCCCTTGAACCAATAGACCTTGTTCTGGCGCACACCGAGCGAGACCCGGCCGGCGGCCATGGCCGGGAAGGCGATCTCGCCCTCGAGCTCCTTCACGCCGTCGATGTAGTGCGTCATGCGGCGGCCGTCGTAGACCAGGGCGACCCAGGTCCAGCGGTCCGCGGGATGGCGTTTCGTTTGGTCGAGCAACGCGAGCCGGGTGCCGGTGGCCGGATGAGAAAGAAAAGTGTCGAGCGCCCAGGTGCCGCCGCTGACACGGGTCTCCATGAGGGCGCGGGTGCCGGGCCCGTCCTGCACATGGAGGAAACGTTGCTCGGCCGGGCCGTCCGACGCCGGCCGGAACAAAACCTCGACCGTGAAATGCGCGCACCCGGCCAGCGGGTTGGCCGGCACGAGGAGGCCGTCGCTGGCGCCGTTGAAAAACGTGGCTCCGTCGGTGACGCGCGGTGCGCCCAGCACCTCGGTGACATGCCCCCCGATCTGGGCGGTCTGGTCGAGCCGCCAGACGGTGGGCTCGCCGGCTCCGGCGGAAAGGGCGCCGATCAAAACGGCAAGCAGCAGGAGGGATTTCATCTAAGTGGCTGCCCGACATGGATTCGAACCATGACTAGGTGAGTCAAAGTCACCTGTGCTACCATTACACCATCAGGCAGTGGAGCGGCCGAAAGAAGCCCTGCGACCCTAGTGGGTCAAGGGTGGATATTTCACGCCGGGCTTGTGAAAAGTCATCGATTCGGAAGCCTCGGCGTCCATGCCAGTTAAGCGAGCCTTCGTCTACATCGTGCGGTGCGCCGACCGGACCTTCTACATCGGCACGGCGAAGGACGTGGAGGCGCGGCTGGCGGTGCACAACACCGGCAAGGGCGCCAAATACACGCGGCCGCGGCTGCCCGTGCGCCTGGTCTGGCAGGAGGGGCCGATGACCCTGACCCGCGCCCTGCAGCGTGAATACCAGCTGAAGCAATTGACGCGGCCGCAAAAACAGGCGCTCATCCGGGGCAAGCTCACAGTCAGGCGACCGCGCTGATCCGCCCATGCTTTTCCTGAACAAATTCCTGCCGCTCTTCGTGCTGCCGATCGGGTGGGTCGTCCTGCTCGTGCTTTTCGGGCTCTGGAAGAAGCGGCGCTGGCCGCTCGTGGCGGCGCTGGGCGTGCTTTATTTGGCCAGCATCCCCGCGGTGGGCGGCCGGCTGCTTGGCTGGGTGGAGTCCCGCCACCCCGCGGTGCCGGTGGCGCAGGTCGATCCGGCCGACGCGGTCGTGGTGCTCGGCGGCATCCTGGGGCCGCGGGTCGGCGCCGGCCTCGTGCCCAATTTTTCCGAGACCTCCGAGCGGTTCGACGCGGGCGCGATCCTGCTGCAGGCCGCGAAGGCGCGCACGCTCGTCTTCACCGGCGCGCGCATGTCCTGGCGGAACACGGAGGCGACCGAGGGCGATGAATTGAAACGGATCGCGGTGTCGCGCGGCGTGCCGGCGGACCGGATCGTGGTCACGCGCCAAGTCGAGAACACCGCGGACGAGGCCACGGCCGTGGCGGAACTGATGCAGGCCAACGGCTGGAAGCGCGTCGTACTCGTGACCACCGCCTGGCACATGCCGCGCTCGGCGGAGCAATTCCGGAAAGCCGGCGTGGACTGCACGCTCTTCCCCGTGGATTTCCGCTTCGACCGGTCGCGGTCGCTCGTGGCGATCGACTTCGTGCCGCGGGGCGAGGCCTGGCAGCAGACCGAGACGGCGCTGCGCGAGTGCTACGGGCGCTTGTTCTACCGGATCTTCCGGTGAGGCCTCTCCTGTAGGGGCGCCGCTTGTAAGCGGACCGAATCAGTAGGGGCCGTTGCCCTCAACGGCCCTTCGAAGGGCGCTTGGGGGCAAGCGCCCCTACCTTTCTTTGACCCTTCACCGGCTTGGCCGGCGCGGGGGCGACCACGAAGGGCGTGTAGAGCGCGGCGAATTTCCTGGGGAAACGGCCGGTGAGGTGCGTGCCCTCGTCGAGCGACTCCTGCTGCTTCACGTGGCCGACGCTGTGCAGCTTGGCGACGAGGTCGTAGCGGTCGTGCGGGATGAGCAGGTCGGCCGACTCGGTGTCGTCCTTGGCCAGCTCCTCGCAATGGCGCAACAACAGGTCGAGCCCGGCGCCGGTGTGGACGCTGATGAAGAGCGCGTCGGGATGCTGCGCGCGGAGGTGGGCGAGGGTGTTGGCGTCGAGCAGGTCGGTCTTGTTGAAGACGGTGAGCGTGGGGCGGTCGGCGGCGCCGAGTTCGCCGAGCACGGCCATGGTGGTGGCGTGGTGCTGGTCGACATTCGGGTTGGACGCGTCGAGCAGGTGGATGAGGAAGTCGGCGACGACGACCTCCTCGAGCGTGGCCTTGAAGGCCTCGACGAGGCGGTGGGGCAGGCGGCGGATGAAGCCGACGGTGTCGGTCAGCAACAGCGTGCGGCCGTCCGGCAGGACGAGCTGGCGGGTGGTCGGGTCGAGGGTGGCGAACAGCTTGTCGGCGGCGAGGACCTGCGCGCCGGTGAGCTTGTTGAGGAGGGTGGACTTGCCGGCGTTGGTGTAGCCGACGATGGCGGCGCCCGGGACGGGGGTGCGCTGGCGCTTGATGCGCTGGGTGGCGCGCTGGGAGATGACCTGGGCCAGCTCGGACTTGAGCTTGGTGATGCGGTTGCGGACGAGGCGGCGGTCCTGCTCGAGCTGCGTCTCGCCCTCGCCGCCCATCTTGCCCTTGCCGCGCTGGCGGGAAAGGTGGGACCAGGCACGCGTCAGGCGGGGCAGGGAATATTCCATGCGCGCGAGGGCAACCTGCAGCACGGCCTCACGCGTCTGGGCGCGGTCGGCGAAGATCTCGAGGATGACCTCCTGGCGGTCGATGACGGCGAGGCCGGACTCCTCCTCCCAGTTGCGCTGCTGCGCGGGGGAGAGCTCCTCGTCGATCACGATGACGTCGGCGCCGTCCGCCTTGGCCTGGGCGATGAGCTCGGCGGCCTTGCCGGTGCCGATGAGGAACTTCGGCTGGTGGCGGTCGCGCAGGGTGATGAGGGTGGAGTGGCTGATCTCCAGGCCCAGGTTCTCGACCAGCTCGTTGAGCTCGGTGAGCAGCTCCGCCCCTTCGCCGGGTTTCATGTCCGGCGTCTGCACCCCGACCAGGAGGGCGCGGGTGGTGGGTCTTTTCGGATCGAGGAAATTGGACATGGACCACTTGTGAGTAGCCGGGGCGCCCGGCTAGTCAAACGAACCCGCCGGAATTTTCCGCACCGTTGCGGCGGGCTCGCCGCCCCCGGTGTTTGTCCCGGGTTCTCTGGCGCTACCGCGTCCAGAAACCCGAGCAAAGCCGCATGACACACGCTTTTCCGGTTGCGGACTGGACACGATCGGCGCCGCATCGCAAACTCCCGGCCGTTGGTTCAACCCATTTGAACAAACCCCACTTTGCCCGCGAGGGTGGTCACGTTGGAAAAGTTGCAGAAGCATAGGGGATGTAACTCGCTTTTTCCGTGGCCGCCTTCGCGGGCATTTAAATTTGAGGTGTCAATTGTAGGGTCGGCGCTTGCGCTGACCACTTGTGCGAAGTCGCAGCAAGCAGCGACCCTACCCAGGCTGTTGTGACGAAGGCCGGTCAGAATGTCGCCGCCCTGTGCCAAGGCGCCCAAGGCGGGCCGGAAGCGCCACGCTAAAGTGGCGTTAGCCAACGGGAAATGACGGTTCGGCCTTGGAACGGGCCATGCAGGGGAGTGTTACCATTTATGAATCCCGAGAAAATGACCGTCATGTCGCGCCAGGCCGTCCAAGAGGCGCAGAATGAGGCCCGTCGCCGCTCGCACAACGAGGTCGACACCTGGCACCTGCTCGTCGCCCTCCTCGCGCAGGAGGGCGGCATCGTGCCGTCGCTGGTCGAGAAGCTCGGCCTGACCGTCAGCGCGTTGCAGCTGGCCGCCAACCGCGAGCTCGAGCGCCTGCCCAAGGTTTCCGGCGCGGTCGACGTTTCCAAGATCTACGTCACCCAGGCGCTCAACGAGGTGCTGACCAAGGCCGAACAGGAGGCCGAGAACCTCAAGGACGAGTTCATGAGCGTGGAGCACCTGTTCCTCGCGCTCATCGCCACCGGCAAGCCCGACGGGCTGAAGAAATATTTCGCCAGCTTCGGCCTCGACCGCGCCAAGGTGCTCAAGCAGCTGCAGGCGATGCGCGGCAGCCAGCGCGTGACCACGGACAATCCCGAGACCACCTACAACGCCCTCGAGAAATACGGCATCGACCTCGTGGCGCAGGCCCGCAAGGGCAAGATGGACCCCGTGATCGGTCGCGATGCCGAGATCCGCCGGGCCATCCGCATCCTCTCCCGCAAGACCAAGAACAACCCCGTGCTCATCGGCGAGCCCGGCGTCGGCAAGACCGCCATCGTCGAGGGCCTCGCCCAGCGTATCCTGCGCGGCGACGTGCCCGAGGGGCTGAAGGACAAGACCGTGTTCTCCCTCGACATGGGCGCGCTGGTCGCCGGCGCGAAATACCGCGGCGAGTTCGAGGAACGCCTCAAGTCCGTCCTCAACGAGGTCAAGGCGGCCGAGGGCCGCATCATCCTCTTCATCGACGAGCTCCACACCATCGTCGGCGCCGGCAAGACCGACGGCGCGATGGACGCCGGCAACCTGCTCAAGCCCATGCTCGCCCGCGGCGAGCTGCACTGCATCGGCGCCACCACGCTCGACGAATACCGCCAGCACATCGAGAAGGACCCGGCCCTCGAGCGCCGCTTCCAGCCCGTGGTCGTGGAGGAGCCGAGCGTCGAGGACGCCATTTCCATCCTGCGCGGCTTGCGCGAGCGCTACGAGCTGCACCACGGGGTGCGCATCCAGGACAACGCCCTGGTGTCCGCCGCCGTGCTCTCGCACCGCTACATTTCCGACCGTTTCCTGCCCGACAAGGCCATCGACCTCGTCGACGAGGCCTGCGCCATGATCCGCACCGAGATCGATTCGCTCCCCACGGAGCTCGACGAGCTCCAGCGCCGCGTCATGCAGCTCGAGATCGAGGAGACCGCGCTGAAGCAGGAGAAGGACGACCCGTCCAAGCGCCGCCTCGAGGTGCTCCGCAAGGAGCTCGCCGACGCCAAGGAGTCGGCCACCGCGCTGCGCGCCGTCTGGTCGAAGGAGAAGGAATCCCTCGGCCGCGTGCAAAAGGTCCGCGAGGAACTCGAGGCCGCCCGCCTCGAGATGGCCAAGGCCGAGCGCAACTACGACCTCAACAAGATCGCCGAGCTCAAGCACGGCCGCATCCCGCAGCTCGAGAAGGAACTGGCCAAGGCCGAAAAGACCGGCACCGCCAAGACCACGCTCGTGAAGGAGGAGGTCTCCTCCGAGGAGATCGCCGAGATCATCTCGAAGTGGACCCACATCCCGCTGTCCAAGCTGCTCCAGGGCGAGAAGGAGAAGCTCCTGAAGCTCGAGGACGAGCTGCACACGCGTGTCATCGGCCAGGACGAGGGCGTGCGCCTCGTCAGCGAGGCCATCCTACGCGCCCGCGCCGGCATCAAGGACCCGCGCCGGCCGATCGGGAGCTTCCTGTTCCTCGGGCCGACCGGCGTCGGCAAGACCGAGCTCGCCAAGACGCTCGCCGAGCAGCTCTTCGACTCCGAGGCCAACCTCATCCGCCTCGACATGTCCGAATACATGGAGAAGCACAGCGTCGCCCGCATGATCGGCGCGCCCCCGGGCTATGTCGGCTACGACGAGGGCGGGCAGCTCACCGAGGCCGTGCGGCGCAAGCCGTATTCGGTCGTCCTCTTCGACGAGATCGAGAAGGCGCACCCGGACGTGTTCAACGTCCTGCTGCAGGTGCTCGACGACGGCCGCATCACCGACTCGCAGGGCCGCACCGTCGACTTCAAGAACACCGTCATCATCATGACCTCGAACATCGGCAGCCGCCACCTGCTCGAGGGCGTGAAGGGCGACGAGATCCCGGAAAGCGTCCGCGAGAGCGTGATGGCGGATCTGCGCTCGTCGTTCC
>Ga0209770_10001643_pt1 | contig 11510 bp, 8 predicted proteins | sample LauGreSu1BDMLBDD_2_FD_187572 | JGI IMG/M metagenome (GOLD analysis project Ga0209770, IMG submission 187572) | Freshwater lake microbial communities from Lake Michigan, USA - Su13.BD.MLB.DD (SPAdes) (version 2) | ecosystem: Environmental > Aquatic > Freshwater > Lake | place: Lake Michigan, USA...
GAAGCTCGTGCTCGTCGAGTTTCGCGGAGAGGACCCGGCCGTGCCGATCAAGCCGCTCCACAAGATGACCAAGGCCCAGGTGCGGGCCGAGCTCGAACCGGCCGGATTTCGCGTGGCGAGCGAGTTTGACCGGCTCCCGTGGCAACATCTCCTCTTCTTCTCATCCGCCCCGGACTGACGCGGCCCCGCAGACTGCCGCCTGAGGGGGGCAGACATCGGCAGGGTTGAAGAACGGTCTCCGGGGCTGGATCGGCCGGAAAAAATGGGCTGATCCGCTCGTCGCCCGGAGCGACTCGCCGCTGCTCGCGAGGGAAACCTTGCGTATTGGGGGCCGAACGGGTCCAATGGGGAGAGAAACAGGAGCCCATGGGAACGGCAAGGTTCCATGGGATGGGGTTGGGCTGCCGGACGCACTCCGGCGGTGCACACGCATGGACTACAAGCCCCGCGAGTACAGTCGCCCCGACACGGATGCGTCCGATGTCGGTGCGCCGTCGCCTGACCGCTTGTCCGATCAGCAGGGGGGCGATTCGGTGATGGTGGCCGCCAGCCACGGAGCAGCCGCCAAGAAGGGTGGCAAGACGGCCTCCAGAGGCGGGTCGTCTGATGCCAGTGGAGACCCGCCCCGTCCCGAATGGGTACTCGGGCGGAACCCGGCAATGGCCCGCGTGGCCCGGTCGATCGAACGAGCGGCCGAAGTCGGCTGCACGGTCCTGATCCTCGGCGAAACCGGCTGCGGCAAGGAGATCCTCGCCCGCCTGCTCCACCGCAGCGGACCACGCTCCTCCAAGCCCTTCGTGCCGGTCAATTGCGGAGCCCTGTCGTCGACGCTCGCCGAGAGCCAGCTGTTCGGCCACGAGAAAGGCGCTTTCACCGGGGCTGACGGCAAGGCGATCGGCATCTTCCGCGCCGCCCAGGGGGGCGTGGTGTTTCTCGACGAAATCGGCGAGATGCCGGCCGACCTGCAGACGAAGCTTCTCCGTGTCCTCCAGCAGCGCGAGGTCCATCCCGTCGGGGCCACGCAGCCGGTGCCGATCGACGTTCAGGTGGTGGCCGCCACAAACCGCGATCTCCAAGCCGAGGTGATGAAGGGAACCTTCCGCGAGGATCTCTACTTCCGCCTCAACATGATCGAGCTGCGGATTCCCCCCCTCCGGGAACGCCCCGAGGACATCCCCGAGTTCATCGAGTTCTTCGCGAAGCAGTACGCGGCCAGCTACCGGATGGAGGAATGGATCCCTTCACCGGAGACCGCTGCGGAGTTCGCTTCTTTCGACTGGCCGGGGAATGTCCGCCAACTGTCGCATGTCATCGAGCAGGCGTACGTCCTCCAGATGGAGCCGGAACTGCCGGCGCGGACGAGGCCAGCGGTCGTGATGCCCGACGAGCCAGAGGAGCCGCTAACGGCCGACGGGAAGCTCCCTTTCGTCGACCTCAACATGCTGCGGAAGTGCGCCGTCAAGCAGGCACTCGAGATGACCCGTGGCCACAAGTCGCGGGCGGCGAAACTCCTCGGCGTTCATCCCAACACGATGACGCGGATCATCGCCGAGATCGGCGACGACGCCCCCACGGCGTGAGCCCCTGGGCACCCGCTCGGTAGGCGTCCCCTCCGCCCACACCGCGCGGATCGGGCGGTGGTCGCCACGACACCCGGGATTGAGTCTCACACCAGGATCAGGCCGGCACGCGGGATCAGCCCGGCACATCGGCGGGCATCACGCGAGGGGAAACTTCCCCCCGACGGCCTTGCTCCCCCCACCGAAGCTGCGGCTCCCCGACCCACCGGAGCAGAAGTGGAGGATCGTGACGGCGCCGGCGGAAATCACGGCCCACGGCGCCCAGTCGGGGGCGGTGATCTCGCGGACCGGACCGGTGCCATCGATCGGCTTGATCGAGGCCGATTCGATGACGAGCAACTCGGCACCGACAAGGCAGGAGAACACGCCGGCCGCGAGAAAAACGCTCTTCCACATGATGCCGTTCCGCGCTCGATCGACGGCATTCCGGCGGGCCGCCCTCCGACAGCGGGATGCCCGACGCCGGCCGCTGGTGATCCTGCGCCGCTCCCCGCCAGAATCCCGATCGGCACGCGAACGCCGGATGATTCAGTCGACCGTCAGGGATGTGGGAGATGACGATCGTGTCGGCAGGGAAGGCTCCCCGGCCGGTCATCCCTTGGCCGATTCGCCGTTGGGGGTGGAAGCGGTTTCCGGATCGATCCTCCCCGGGCGGCGCTCGGTGTCGGTGCCGGGCACGAGGAGCGGCGTGTCGACCGACGCCTCGACGAGCCCGCGGAGTTCGCTGCCGTCGATCACCTCCTTCTCGATCAGTTGCCGCGTGATCGCCTCGAGGGCGGCACGGCGCGACTCGAGCACGCGGCGCACCTTTTCGATCGACTGATCGATGATCCGCTTCACCTCCTGATCGATCTCGCGAGCCGTCTCCTCGCTGTGGGAGCGGGATGCGGGGAGATCGCCGCCGCCGCCGGCCAGGAACGGGGAGCGGTTGCTCTCGCGGAAGTTCACCCGACCCATCCGGCTCATGCCGTATTCCATGACCATCGCCCGGGCAATCTCGCTGGCCCGTTCGAGGTCGTTCTGGGCCCCGGTCGAGACGTCCGCGTAGACCATTTCCTCGGCGATCGTCCCTCCGAGAAGGACCTGGATCCGGCTTTCGAGTTCGCTCTGGGTGAGGAGGTAGCGGTCGTCCTCCGAACGCTGCATGGTGTAGCCGAGCGCGGCGAGGCCCCGGGGGATGATCGAGACTTTGTGCACCGGATCGGTGTTGGGGAGCGAATAGGCCACGAGCGCGTGGGCCGCCTCGTGGTAGGCGACACGCCGCTTCTCGTCCTCGTGGAGAACGCGCTTCTTCTTCTCGAGGCCTGCCGTCACCCGCTCGACCCCCTCGTTGAACTCCTCCATGCCGACCGATGTCTTGCTGTTGCGGGCCGCGAGGAGCGCTGCCTCGTTGACGAGGTTGGCGAGGTCGGCTCCGCAGAACCCCGAGGTGATCCGCGCCACCTGCTCGAGGTTGACCGAGGGATTGAGCTTCACATCGGCGACGTGGACCTTGAGGATCGCCTCGCGGCCACGGACGTCGGGACGGTCGACGAGGACGTGCCGGTCGAAACGCCCCGGCCGGAGGAGGGCCGGGTCGAGTGTTTCCGGGCGGTTCGTCGCCGCGATCACGATCACGCCGCTGTTGCTCCCGAAGCCGTCCATCTCGACGAGGAGCGCGTTGAGCGTCTGCTCTCGCTCGTCGTGGCCACCGACGACGCTCGTGCCACGGGTCTTGCCGAGAGCGTCGAGCTCGTCGATGAAGATGATGCAGGGGGCCTTCGCCTCCGCCTGCTGGAACATGTCTCGGACCCGCGCCGCACCGACGCCGACGAACATCTCCACGAAGTCGCTGCCCGAGAGGCCGAAGAAGGGAACGCCCGCCTCCCCCGCGATCGCCTTGGCGAGAAGTGTCTTGCCGGTGCCAGGGGGACCGACGAGCAGCACCCCTTTGGGGATGTGACCGCCGAGCACCTGATAACGCTCCGGGTTGCGGAGGAACTCGACCACTTCGCGGAGCTCCTCCACCGCCTCGTCGATCCCGGCGACGTCGTCGAAGGTGATGCCGAGATCCTCTTGGGCATACTGCTTGCCGCGGCTGCGGCCGAACGCCATCGGGCTGCCGGCCCCTCCGAGTCGCTTCATCATCGTGAAGAACAGGAGGGCGAAAAGACCGGTGAGAAACAGCATCGGCAGCCAGCTCCGCCACGGGCCCGGGGCCTCCTCGTAGCGATAGGGAACGGCGTGTTCGGCGAGGAGTTGGGAGAGGCGCCCCTCGGAGTTTTCGCTGGGGAGCTTCGCGGTCCGGAAATGCCGCCGCTTGAGTCCCTCGCCGATCACGCCCCCGGCAGCAGGGCCGTCGAGGCGGCGGACCGATCCGGTGACGTTGTAGGCACCGATCACGACGTCTTCGAGGTCGCCGTAGCGGACGACGCGACGGGCATCAGGGCCGGTCTCGAAGGGGTTGCGTTCGACGACCTCGACGACCCCTGCCGGCTCCCCTTCGCCGGGCGCAGGCGTTTCACCGCCGATCGACGCCGCGCCACCGTCGGCCTCGGGAGTCCCTTTCCGCCGCGCGTCGGCGGCGCGGATGAGTTTCTCGAGATCGCTGTAGGAAAGCTCGATTTCCGGGGGTGTCGCCACGAGGCTCATGGCGAACAGTCCAGCCACCCCCACCGCGATCAGCGACCAGACGAGATTCGACCCGCCCCAGGGCGACTTGCGGTCGGCCTGGCGCTTCGGGAGATCGTTCTTCTTGGGCATGAATGATCCGAGCGGAAAGTCAGGGAAATCCAGAATCGCTCCATCCTAAACGTGTGCCAGAGGGGAGACAATGAAGCGGCCCCCGGGGGCTTCGGCATGGAAGTCCCTGTCACGAAAACCTAAGATTCCCCGACACACCCGGCTCGCCCCGTGACCCTCCTCCGCATGGCTTCAACCCCGCCGCCCTCGTTGCACCCCACGGCGTCGCTGTCTCATGGCCGCTCCGCGGCGGGGGCTCCTTGTCCGGGCGGGGAGGAGCTCGGCATTGCGGTCCTCGGGTCGACCGGCAGCATCGGCACGAGCACGCTCGAGGTGATCGCCGCCTCCGGTGGGCGTTTTCGGCCCCATCTGTTCGCTGCCCACCGCAGCGTCGGACCCCTGCTCGAGCAGGCGCGGATTCACCGGCCGGCCTGGGTCGTCGTCACCGATCCCGGCGCGGCGGCGACGATCGGCACCGACACGCTTCCCGCCGGCACCCGGCTCGCCATCGGCCCCGAGGCCCTCGACGATCTCGTGCGTGCCCCTGAGGTCGACCGGGTGGTGTCGGCGATCGTGGGGGCAGCGGGCCTGAGGAGCACGCTCGCGGCGCTCGATGCCGGCAAGACGGTGGCGCTTGCCAACAAGGAAACGCTCGTCATGGCCGGGCCGCTGGTGACCCGGTTGGCGGCAGAACGCGGCGCGGTGCTCCTTCCAGTCGACAGCGAACACTCGGCGATCCACCAGGCGCTCCGTTCCGGCTCCCCGGACGAGGTCGTGCGCGTGATCCTCACCGCCAGCGGTGGCCCGTTCCGCACCCGGCCGCGCGAGACGCTCGACGCGGTCACGCCGGCGGAGGCCCTCCGCCACCCCACCTGGTCGATGGGACCGAAGATCACGATCGACTCGGCGACGATGATGAACAAGGCGCTCGAGCTGATCGAGGCCCGGTGGTTGTTCGATCTGCCTGGGGAGAAGCTCGCCGTCGTCGTCCACCCGCAGTCGGTGGTCCACTCGATGGTCGAGTTCGTCGACGGATCGGTGATCGCCCAGCTCAGCCCCCCCGACATGAAGCTCCCCATCCAGTACGCGCTGTCGCATCCGCGGCGTCTCGACGGCCCGGCCCGGCGGCTCGATTTCAGCGCCGGGCTGCGGTTGGACTTCGAGCCCCCCGATCCGATCCGTTTTCCGGCGGTGAGGCTCGGGCACGAGGCGGCGGCGCGGGGCGGAACATGCGGTGCGGTGCTCAACGCCGCCAACGAGGAGGCGGTGGGGGCGTTCCTCGCCGGGAGGATGCGGTTCACCGGCATCGCGGAGGCCTGTGCCCGCGTTCTGGACGGGCATGCGTATCAGGCCGATCCGTCGCTCGACGACATCCGTCGACTCGACGCCTGGGCCAGACAGGAGGTCGTCAAGTGGGTGAGTGCGTGAACATGGCTGCGGACGCGGGCGCGGTGTTGCTCGGCGCCTGGCCTGGACAGCGGGCGATCGAATGGATCGCCAGCCATCCCCTGGAGACGCTCCAGTCGGTGCTCGGCCTCGGCTTCGTGATCTTCGTCCATGAACTGGGGCATTTCCTCGTCGCCAAGGCGTGCGGCGTGAAATGCGAGAAGTTCTATCTCGGCTTCGACGTCGGTGGCCTCAAGCTCTGCAGCTTCAAGTGGGGCGAGACGGAATACGGTATCGGGGCGCTGCCGCTCGGGGGCTACGTGAAGATGCTCGGCCAGGACGACAACCCTGGCGCCGCCGCCGCCGAGGCCCATCGGGCCCGCGCCACGGGTGATCTCCCCGCCGAACCGACCTCCGACCCGCATCCGACCTGGGATCCGCGCAGCTACCCGGCGCAGTCGGTGCCGGAGCGGATGGCGATCATCTCCGCCGGCGTGATCATGAACGTGATCTTCGCCATCCTCATGGCCTCGCTCGCCTTCGGCTTGGGTGTCCGCGAGGTGGCCTCCGGGACCTCCGCGGTGCGCCCCGGCGGCGCCGCCTGGCGGGCTGGCCTGCGGACCGGTGACGGGATCGTCGCCATCGGCGGGACGCCGGTCACGATGTTCAAGGAACTCCAGAAGAAGGTGACCCTCGGCGACCTCTCGCAGGGGGTCACGTTCACGGTCCGGCGGCCGGGGGAGGATCGGGAACTCGACGTGACCCTCCGCCCCGACACTGACGGCGGGGCACCGATGGTGGGCCTCTCCGGCCCCCTCTCCCTCACGCTCCCCGCAGACCTCGGCGAAGGACTGCCGGGGAGCGCCGGGAAGGCGTCACCGGCGTTCGTCGGAGGGGACACGATCCGCGCCGTCGACGGCACGCCGGTCGAGTCCCACGCGCAACTCGTCACGCTCCTGTCACGAAACCGGGAAAGCGAGGTGACGCTGTCGGTCGACCGGAAGGGCGAACGCCTCGATGTCGTGCTCCCCCCGCGACCGCGGATGTCACTCGGACTCGTCATGACACCGGAGGCGATCCAGGCCGTGCAAGACGGTTCGCCGGCCGCCGAGGCCGGCCTCCGGGCAGGGGACCGCCTGGTGACGGTGGACGGGGCGCCGGTCGGTGATCCGTTCACGCTCGACCAACGGCTCCGGCCGCGCGTCGGGATGGCTGTGAGCATGGTCGTGGAGCGGGCCGGAGTCGAGGAGACGGTCGCCGTCACGCCGCGCGAGGTGACGTGGATCGACGCCTCGCCGATGCGGGCCACGCCGCTGGCCGTGTCATCGATCGGGATCGCCCTCCCGGTGAGCGCCAAGGTCGTGGCCGTCGACGCTGACGGCCCAGGCGCGGGCGCCGGCATCGGCGCCGGCGACCGCCTGACCCGCGTCCGGTTCGTCGAGGCAGGGGCGCCTGAGGAGGGGGCGGGAAGCTGGCTTGCCCTGTCGGAGGGGGAGCCGAACTGGCCGGGGGTGATCGCCCTGCTGCCGCAACTTCCCACCGGCTCGAAGGTCGAGGTGACCGTCGAGAACGCCGCCGGGAGCCGGGACGTCGCCCTCGAACCGGCCGTGGTCGAGGGGGATTTTCTCGCCGACCGCGGACTTGTCTTCGAGCAGGTCTACCGGACCGAGCGGGCCGCCACGATCGGCACGGCGTTGTCACGCGGGTTCGCCACGGCGCTCGAGGATCTGTCGATGGTTTATCGGTTTCTTCAGAAACTCTGGAGCCGGCAGATCAGTGCCCGCCTCCTGGGGGGGCCGATGTCGATTCTCCAACAGGCGGGGCGGTCGGCCGAGGAGGGATTCAGCGCGCTGCTGCTGTTCCTCACGATGCTCAGTGCCAATCTGGCCGTGGTCAATTTTCTCCCCATCCCCGTTCTCGACGGCGGGCATATGGTTTTCTTGATCTACGAATGGGTGACCGGCCGGCCACCGAGCGAGCGCGTCGTGATCGCGCTGTCGTATCTCGGCCTGATCCTCATCCTCTCGTTGATGCTTTGGGTGTTCGGCCTCGACCTCGGCCTGGTGTCGCGATTCGCTCCTGCGAAGTGACGCGGGACAGGGGCGGAGGTGCGACACCCTCGGAGACCTTCCTCGCATGCCGCACGCCGTCCACCTCGATCCTGCCCAGAGTCCGGCTGCGTTCCCGCCCCCCGGCGTGAGCCATGTCGTATTCGACGTCGTCGGCACGCTCGTCGAGCCGTGGCCTGCCGTGCCGGTGGCGTATCAGCGGGCTGCCCGCCGCCACGGACTGGAGTGCTCGGCGGAGGCGTTGCGAGGTCGTTTCGCCGACGCCTGGCGCCGTCAGGAGGGCATCGACTCGGCGGCGGATCCCCCCTTTGCCACGAGCCGTGTCCGGGAGGCCGAACGTTGGCGCGCGATCGTCCACGACGTGTTCGCCGCGGACGCCCCGGAGCCTGTCCGCGAGCGGGTGTTCCGCGATCTCTGGGAGCATTTCGCCGATCCCGGGGCGTGGCGCCCGCTCGAGGAGGGGACGAGGCTCGTGCAGGCGGCGCTCGATGCGGGGTGCGGCGTGGCGCTCGCGAGCAATTTCGACGAGCGGCTCGGGGCGATCGCCGGCCTCGTCGATCCGCTCTGCCGGGCCACGCACGTCTTCGCCTCGTCGGAACTCGGTTGGCGGAAGCCGGCGGCGGAGTTCTTTCGCGCCGTCGAGGAGCGGCTCGGTGCCAGGCCCTGCGAGCTGATGCTCGTCGGCGATGATCCGCGGCTCGACATCGCTGCAGCCCGGGCGGCTGGCTGGCGGGCGCTGGCGGTCGGCGGCTGATCGTCGCCGCCTGACATGCGGCAGGGAATCCAGGGCGCCGTCGCGCACGTGGCTGCCCGGAGGGGCGTTCGGGCGGGGCCAAGCGCCGCCTGCTATGATTCCGCTCGGGGGCTGTCGCTCCCCGTCGACCCCGGGGGCCGTCGTCCCCCGTCAAGATTCCCCCAGAACAAAAAGGATCGAGCATGCCGACCCCCGCGCTCTCCCGCCGCGGTTTCCTCGCCGCCGGTGCCGCGACCTGTGCCGCCGCGTCCCCCCTTGCCGCCTTCGCGCGTGAGGCCGCTGCGGCCGATCTCAATCTCGGCATCCAACTCTACTCGCTGCGTGGCTACAAGGTCGACGAGGCGATGAAGCATGCCCGCGACATCGGATTCAAGTTCGTCGAGTTCTATGGCGACATGTATCCGGTCAGCTCCGATGCCGCGGCGATCGCGGGAATGAAGAAGAAGCTCGCCGACCTCGGCCTCACCGCCAGCGCTCACGGCGTCAACGGCTTCGGCGGAGACGCCGCCGCCAATCGGAAGATCTTCGAGTTCGCCAAGGCGGCCGGCATTCCCTGCATCTCCGCCGATCCCTCGCCGGAGGCTTTCAAGAGCCTCGACGAACTCGTCAAGGAGTTCGACATCCGGATCGCGATCCACAACCACGGTCCCAAGCACCGCTACAACAAGGTCGTCGACGTCCTCAAGGCGATCGAGGGGCATGACGAGCGGATCGGTGCCTGTGCCGACCTCGGCCACTACATCCGCTCCGGTGAGAAGCCGGTCGAGGTGATCCGCCTCCTGAAGGGGCGCCTCTACGGCATCCACCTCAAGGACTTCCAGGACATGCAGGATGTCACCAAGGGGGTGATCCTCGGCAAGGGGCATCTCGACGTGCCGGCCGTGATGGCGGCGCTCGTCCAGACCAACTTCCCGAAGAACGGAGCGTTGTCGCTGGAATACGAGGAAAACCCGCAGAATCCGCTCGACGACATCAAGCAGTGCTACGCGGTGGCCAAGGACGCCCTCGCGAAGACCTGATCCGCGTCGCACCTTGCCGGGTCCCGTTCCCTCCGCCGTTTTCGGAGTCTTTGCATGGTCTCGATCGACAGGTTTCTTGTCCCTCGGTGCGTCGCCGCCGCGTTGCTCGCCGCGTGTGCCGGGGACATCGCCCCCGCCTCGCCGGTGACCGACGCGATTCCGGCGATCCGGGCGGTCGACCACGAGGGGAAGGGGAACGCCGCGGCCGCGAAGGCCTGGGCCGTGCTCGCCGCGGCTGACGCCTCGGCGCTCCCGGACATCCTCGCGGCGATGGACGGAGCCAACCCGCTCGCGGCCAACTGGCTGCGGGCGGCGATCGATGCTGTCGTCACCAAGGCCGGGGGGGCGGGCAATCTGCCGATCGACAGTCTCGTCCGCTTCCTCGGGGAAACGAAGCACGATCCGCGGGCCCGGCGGCTGGCGTTCGATCTCGTCAAAAGTGCCGATCCTGCCCGCGCCGACGAACTCCTCGACGGCATGGTGGAGGACCCGAGCGTCGAACTGCGGCGTGACGCCGTGGCGAAGGTCATCACCCGCGCCGAGGCGCTCAAGGCCGAGGAGAAGAAGGCCGAGGCCCTCGCGGCCTATTCAAGGGCCTTCGCTGCCTCCCGTAACGTCGAGCAGATCCAGGCACTCGCCACCGCGATCCGCGACCTCGGCGGCACCGTCGATCTGACCGGCCACTTCGGGTTCCTCCGTCGTTGGCAGATCATCGGCCCGTTCGACAATACCGGGGGAAAGGGCTTCGCTGCCGTCTACCCACCGGAGGAGAAACTCGACCTGGCCGCTCCGCTCGACGGCAAGGAAGGGAAGGTGTCGTGGCAACCGGTGGAGACCGCCGACGAGTACGGGGTCGTGAACGTCAATCTCACCTATCCGCCCCCCGCCCCTCCCGCCGACGCCAAGCCCGCCGACGGCGAGAGCAAGGAGGGGCTCAAGGGGGTGATCGCCTACGCCGTCACCGATTTCGTGTCGGCTGAGGATCGTCCCGCCGAAATCCGGCTCGGCTGCAAGAACGCCTGGAAGATCTGGCTCAACGGAACGCCGGTCTTCGAGCGTGAGGAGTATCACCGCGGCATGGAGATCGACCAGTACCGGATGCCGGTGACGCTCCGCAAGGGCGTCAATACGATCCTCGTCAAGGTTTGCCAGGACGAGCAGCGGCGGCCGTGGACGACCGAGTGGGAGTTTCAACTCCGCGTCTGTGACGAGGTGGGGACGGCGATCCACGATGCCGCGCCCCCTGCCGCTGCGGCGAAGTGACGCTGCCGCGATCCTGCCCCCCGCATCCTCCTCCCCGAGCCCCTTTCGAGTCCGGAGAACCATCGTCCATGCACCGTTTGCCAACGCTGTTTGTCGCGCTCGCCCTCGTCGCCGGTGCCCTGCCGCTCCGCGCCGACGACTGGCTCGAGTTCCGTGGTGCCGGTGGGGCGAGCCGGGTCAAGGAAGGCTCGCTGCCGGTGGAGCTGTCGGCGGCCGACGTGCGTTGGTCGGCCGAGCTGCCGGGCCGCGGGCTGTCGGGCGTGCTCGTCGTCGGTGATCGGGCTTTCGTGACGACCAGTGACGGTCCGACGCAGGATCGGCTCCATCTGGTGTGTCTGTCGGCGACGACGGGCAAGGTCCTGTGGGACCGGCAGGTGTGGGCCACAGGACGGACGATGTGCCACTCGAAGACGAGCGTCGCCGCGCCGACCCCGTGCAGTGACGGGAAGCGTGTGTATGCCATCTTCTCCTCCAACGACCTCGTCTGCTTCGACCTCGACGGCAATCTCCAATGGCTCCGCGGCATCACCTACGACTATCCCAACGTCAGCAACAGCCTGGGGATGGCAAGCTCGCTGCTCGTCACCGGAGACACCGTGATCGTGCCGGTGGAGAATGACAGCGAGTCGTATTCCCTGGGGGTCGATGCCGCCACGGGGGTGAACCGCTGGCGACTCGATCGCCCCAAGGGGGCGAATTGGACCTCGCCGGTGATCCT
>Ga0209770_10001644_pt1 | contig 11506 bp, 11 predicted proteins | sample LauGreSu1BDMLBDD_2_FD_187572 | JGI IMG/M metagenome (GOLD analysis project Ga0209770, IMG submission 187572) | Freshwater lake microbial communities from Lake Michigan, USA - Su13.BD.MLB.DD (SPAdes) (version 2) | ecosystem: Environmental > Aquatic > Freshwater > Lake | place: Lake Michigan, USA...
GGAACCCAACCCGACATCAGCGATCCACCCAACCCACGACCGGTGGTCGCGTCCGGGGCCGCCGTGGAGTTCGACCACATCACGTTCTCCTACGGGGACCGGCCCGCCGTCCAGGACGTCCATCTCCGGATCCAGCCCGGACACCTCGTGGCCCTGGTGGGGGCCAGCGGATCCGGCAAGACGACGCTGACCAGCCTCCTGCTCCGTTTCTACGATCCCCAGCAGGGGGCAGTGCGGATCGGGGGTGTGGACCTTCGCGAGGTCCGGACCCGGGACCTCCGGGACCAGATCGCCGTGGTCACCCAGGAGACCATCCTCTTCAATGACACGATCCGGGCGAACATCCGACTCGGCCGGCCTGGTGCGACCGACGGCGAGGTCGAGGCCGCCGCGATCGCTGCACAGGCCCACGGGTTCATCCTCGAGAAGCCGGGGGGCTACGACTTCACCATCGGCGAGCGCGGGGCCAGCCTGAGCGGTGGCCAACGCCAACGACTCGCCATCGCGCGCGCCCTGCTGAGGAACGCCCCCATCCTGATCCTCGACGAGGCGACCAGCGCTCTGGATTCCGAGAGCGAGCGCGCGGTCCAGGTCGCCCTCGAGACCCTCATGCAGGGACGCACCACGCTGTGCATCGCCCACCGGTTGTCGACCATCCAGCATGCGGATCTGATCGTTGTGATGGACCAGGGCCGGATCGTGGAGCAGGGCCAGCACGAGGCGCTCCTCGCCGCCAACGGCACCTATGCCCGGCTGCACGCCCTGCAGTTCCGCGCATGATCCATCGAACCCGGTGTTGATTTTGCAACGCCGCACGTGTCCCCTCTGATCGCTCCGCTCGACTCCTCCGATGAAACGCATTGAAGCCATCATCAAGCCATTCCGCCTCGACGACGTGAAGAATGCCCTGCACGAGGCCGGCCTCGTCGGAATGACCGTGTCCGAGGTCAAGGGCTTCGGCCGCCAGAAGGGCCACACCGAGATCTACCGGGGCTCGGAATACACCGTCGACTTCCTGCCCAAGCTCAAGGTCGACCTCGTCGTCCCCGACTCCCAGGTTCAGACCGCCGTCAACGCCATCGTGAAGGCCGCCAAGACCGGGAAGATCGGTGACGGCAAGATCTTCATCTCCCACATCGAGGAGGCGATCCGGATCCGCACCGAGGAACGCGGCGACCAGGCGGTCTGACCGCGGGGATCACCGCCCCACGCGGACCCGGTAGAACCTCGGTCCGACGCCCGGCGACGCATCCTCGAACGTCGAGACCGGTCCCACGGGAATCACGTCAGCCAACGGGCTCCATCCCCCAACCCCGTCGGCACTGACCTCGACGCGGTTCTCCACGCCCGGGACCGACGTCCACTGGAGACCCGGCCGGCCATCGACCCGGGGCTGCACCCGCAACGGCAGCTCCACCACCTCGATGAACACCAGGTTGTCGAACACCTCCGGGTACGAGGAGATCTTGCGCAGGGTGGGGAAGGCCGGTGGCTGGGGGCGGAAGTCGAAGGGGAAACCCGTTCCAACGAGGTTGTAGAGCCGGTTCGTGGGCTGGGGATCCAGCCAGGTGAACGTATTGAACACCGAGAGGGCGTTCGTGCCATTCAGGACCCTCCCGAACACGGTGAAGCCCCCGTTCTGGTTGTCCAGGTTCTCGGAGTTGTCGGCGAGGTTGATGAACCACTCGGACGAGGCCGAGTTCACATCGCCACCGACCTTGGCCATGGCGAGGGTCCCGATCGTGTTGCTGATGCGGGGCCCCACGTTGAACTCGTTCGTGATCTTCCCGTAGTCGGGGATGTCGACGAACGCCACGTTCGTGGTGCCACGGTTGGTCACGCCGAAGCCGCCGGCCTGGATCATGAAACCGGACACGATCCGGTGGGAGATCATGTTGGCCCACCGTCCCTCGCGGACGTACCGCAGGAAGTTCTGCACCGTCACCGGCCTGTCCTCGTCGAACAGCTCGACCACGAGGTCCCCGAGCGCGGTGCGGACCTGGACCAGACTGTTGGCCCGGACCTGGATGCCAGCGAGGGAGAGAAGCACCAACCAGACGACGAGGACCTTCATCGTTCCGACACTGCCGATGCCCCACGGGACGGGCAAGCGGCCGATGTGCGCCTCATCTGGGGTCCGATTCGAGCCCCCCATGACGAATATCCCGGGCCTCGTAGAGGTACACCACGTCCTCGGCGATGTTCTTGGCATGGTCCGCGATCCGCTCGAGGGCCTTGCTGATGGTCATCAGGTGGAGACACCGGGTCGTGGTCGCCGGGGACTCGATCATGAAGCTGGCCAGCTCGCGGTAGAGCTGGCGGTTCAGGGCGTCGACCTCCTTGTCCCGTGGGATGACCCCTCGGGCCTTGGCCGAGTCCCGACCCACGAAGGCATCCAGGGCATCCCGGAGCATCGCCAGGGCCATCTCAGCCATCCGTGGGATGTCGACGTAGGGCTTGAGCTGGGGCTCCCTGCCCAGCTCGATGGCACGTCTGGAGATGGTCGTGGCCTCGTCCCCGACCCGCTCGAGATCCCTCGCGATCTTGGTGGCGCTGACGATCAGCCGGAGCTGGGTGGCCAGGGGTGCCTTGGCCAGGAGCAGGATCGCCTGCTCATCGATCTCCTTCTCGAGCTGGTCGATCTGGTCGTCGTTGCCCTTCACACCGCGGGCCAGCTCGTCGTCACGCTCCACGAGTGCCCGGATCGCGTTCCGGACAGAGGACTCGGCCCGGCTTGCCATCGAGAGCAGCCGGTCTTTCAACACCTGGATTTCCTGGTCGAAGTGGCTCATCGCTCCAACGTCCTCCCTCACCCGAACCGTCCCGTCACATAATCCTCCGTCCGCTGCTCACGAGGATGGGTGAAGATCCTCGCGGTGCGGTCGAATTCCACCACCTCACCCAGGTACAGGAACGCGGTCTGATCCGAGATGCGGGTGGCCTGCTGCATGTTGTGGGTGACGATGACAATGGTGTAGTCCCGGCGGAGGTCGAGGATCAGTTCCTCGATCCGCATCGTGGCGATCGGATCCAGGGCCGAGGCGGGCTCATCCATCAGGAGGATGCGGGGGCGGATGGCGATCGCCCTGGCGATGCAGAGCCGCTGCTGCTGCCCCCCGGAGAGCTCGAGGGCGTTGCGTTCCAGCCGGTCCTTCACCTCGTCCCAGAGCGCGGCCGCCCGGAGGGATTCCTCCACGATCTGGTCCTGCTCGGACCGGTTGCGGATCCCCTGCAGTCGCAGCCCATAGACCATGTTGGCCCTGATCGACATCGGGAACGGATTGGATCGCTGGAAGACCATGCCCACCCGCTTGCGCAGCTCGATGACATCGACACCGTCGTCCAGGATGTCCTGGCCCCCGATCCGGCATCGCCCCGTGACTCGGACCGCCGGGATGAGGTCGTTCATCCGGTTGAAGCACCGGAGCAGCGTGGACTTGCCACAGCCGGAGGGCCCGATGAGCGCCGTGACCTGACGTTCGGGGATCGAGAGGGACACGTTCCTCAGGGCCGGAGTCTCCCCGTAGAACAGACAGAGGTCCTCCGTCTGGATGGCGGGTGTGACGAGCGACGGGGATGCCTCGGTCTCCTCAACGCCCGCGGTGGGCAACGGTCTGGCTGGGGGGGCATCCATGGTCCGTGGGCTCAGGCGGCATCACGCTGGTTCCGCCTCAGACGGCTCCGGAGCAGGATGGCCCCGGCATTCAGCGAGAGGGTCAGGAACAGCAGCGCCAGGACGGTGGCATACAGGATCGGGGCGGTCTGGTCGACGTTGGGCGACTGTGTGGCGAGGACGTAGACGTGATACCCGAGATCCATGAACTGGTCCGTGAGCCGTCCGGGGAGCTCGGCCGTGTAGTAGGCTGCCCCGGTGAAGAGGATCGGTGCCACCTCACCCGCCGCCCGGCCCACGGCGAGGATCCCGCCGGTCAGGATGCCCGGCAACGCCTGGGGCAGGACGATCCTCCAGACCGTCTGCAGCTTCGTCGAACCCAGGGCCAGGCTGGCCTCGCGGAGCCCGGGCGGGATCGATCGGAGCGACTCCTCGGTGGCGACGATGACGACCGGGAGGGTCATGACCGCCAGCGTCAGCGAGGCCCAGAGGAGGGAAGGCCGACCCAGCTCCGGAGTGCCCACCCCCGAGACGGCATCCAGACCCCGACCGAGGAAATTGACGAAGAAGCCAAGCCCGAACAGCCCGAAGACGATGGAGGGGACGCCCGCGATGTTGCTGATCGCGGACCGGATCCACCGGGTGAATGGGGAGGCCGGGTCGGCGTATTCCGACAGGTACACCGCGGTGACCACGCCGAAGGGCATCACGAAGACGGTCATGATCAGGACCCTCAGCGTCGTGCCGACGATCATCGGCAGGATGGCTGCCGATTCGACGTCGAAGAAGTCCTTACGCGGTATCGTCGACACGAACCGCCATGAGAAGGCGGGGATACCCCCGGAGAGGACAGAGGTCAGCAGGGCCCCGAGCAGGGTGAGAAGCACCAGGGTGGCCAACCCGGTCAGGACAATGCCAAGCATCCCCGTGGGTCCTCCCCATCGGCTGAGGAATCGGGTTCCGGCAGGCAGGATCATGCCCGGCCCTCCAGTCGACGCCTGAGGCGCCGGACGATCCGGTCGCCCAGGAGATTGGTCACGAACGAGATCACGAACAGCAGCGTTCCCAGCAGGAACAGCATGCGATAATGCCCTCCACCAGAGACCGCCTCGGCCATCTCGGCGGCGATGGTGGCCGTCATGGACCGGGTGGAATCGAAGAGACTCCACGACAGCGTGCTCGCGTTGCCGCTGGCCATCAGCACCACCATCGTCTCCCCGAGACACCGGCCGAATCCCAGGAGTGTCGCCGCCACGACCCCCGGCAGGGCTGCGGGCAGGACGATCTGCCAGGCGGCCTGCCATGGAGAGGCTCCCAGGGCCAGGGAGGCCTGGACGTATCCCCGGGGCACGCTCGTGAGGGAATCCTCGGCGATCGTGAAGATCAGGGGCACCGCCGTTAGGCCGAGACCGATCCCCGCGACGAAGGCGTTGAGACGGAACTGGTATCCGAGCAACGACTGGAGGGCGCCGGACAGCACCAGGAGGCAGAACACGCCGAGCACCACCGACGGGATCCCGGCCAGCAGCTCGATCGCGGGCTTGACCCATTCACGCACCCGGACCGGAGCGAGCTGGCTCACGTAGAGCGCCGCCCCGAGCGACAGCGGCACCGCGAACAGGAGACCCACCAGGGTCACCTTGAGGCTGCCGACCACCAGCGGGACGAGGTTGTACTTGTGGATGGTGCCGACCGGCTGCCAGACGAATCCGGGCTGGGTGTATCCCGTCCAGCGTCGCGGCAACACGAGATGGCGCCAGTGCGCCGTGTTCACCTGCGCGTCGGGATCCGCCCGGAACGCCTCGGGGATGTCCCGGAAGCCCTCCTCTCGCGCCTCCATCAGCGCCAACAGCGTCTCCCGATCCATGTCATCGAACTGGGTCGTTGACAGCTCCAGGTAGGACCTCAGCGCGTCCCTCGGAATCGAGTCGATGTCCTTCGAAGGGAGGATGGGCTGGACGAGGGCGGTGTTCACGCGACCCAGAAGGACCGGCAGGGCCTCGCGACCGACGAAGACCAGGATCAACACCATCAGCCCGATCGTGGAGAGCCCGACGCCCTGGATCAGCTTCTCGACGATCCACTCCCCGGGACGTGCGCGATGGCCTCGACGCAACCCCATCCACCCGGAATTCGGGAATGAGGTGGGAGGATGGGAGGCCTGCACGGGATGACGGGAGCAGCGTTTTCGCGCAGCTGCCGGGTTGAGGCAAGCCGACAGCCGTGGGAATCATCAGTCCCGCCGCATTGGCAGCGGGTAGTAGCCGACATCCCGGACCAGCGACTGTCCCTCAGGCCCACGAATCCAGGCGATGTAGTCGGCAACCTCGGCCCGGTCGGTCGACGGGTTCACATAGCAGTAGAGATAGCGGGACACCGGATACTCTCCCGAATGGACCGTCTTCTCGTTGGGTTCCACCGCGACCGCACCCCGGGTCGGTGCAATCCACAGGGTCTTGGCCCCCGAACCATACGCAGCGCCACCGTAGCCGATACCGTATCGGTCCCTGCCCACGGCCTGGATCACCTGGGCGGTTCCCTGGAGGGTCTGGGTGGCCGGCGAGAAATCCCTCCCCTGCAGCACCCGGTCCTTGAAGAACTCATAGGTCCCGGAACTGCTCTCGCGACTGTACAGCGTGATCGGAGCGTCCGGACCCCCGAGGTCCTTCCAGTTGGTGAGGCGCCCGGTGAACACCTCCATCAGGTCCTCGAGGCTCAGCTCCCGGATCGGATTGGACGGATTCACGAAGACGCTCAGCCCATCCATCGCGACGGGGTGTTCTGCGGGACGTTTCCGGAAGGTCCGGATGCAGGTCTCGAGCTCCCGGGCCTTCATCCTGCGGGAGGCGGTGCAGATGTCCGTGGTCCGGTTCTGCAGCGCCGCAAACCCGGTCCCGGTGCCTCCCCCAGTGACCTGGATCCGCACGTCCGGATGGCCCGCCATGTAGGTCTCGGCCCACCGCTGGGCGAGCACGACCAGGGTGTCAGAACCCTTGACGGTGATCTCGCCGGCGATCAGCCGACCGACAAGACCCATCATCCCCAATGCCAACAGCGCGCGCGCCAAACCAGACACCTTGGACCTCAATTCAAACAACGCATGTGCCAGTCCGCTTCCGGTCCCGTGACGACGAGGTGACAACCTCGTCCGTAGAATCGGAATCCCTGTCGGATCAATAGTTCCACTGCGCCTGGAACTCAATGCGGCTGGCTCCCTGGACGTCGGCATAGGGAGCTTGGCTTGTGTTGGTGCGGTCGAAGGTCCAGGTGTACTGGATGCTCAGCTCCAGATCGGTCCAGGGGGAGTACTCGAACCCGAAGTCGAGTTCGTTGACGTACTCGAAGGGCGCGTTGCTGCCGAACTTGCGGCCGCCCTGATAGTAGTGCCACCGGGTATATGGATAGAGCTTCCCGCTTCCGACCCCAAGCTGGTAGTTGGCCTGGAGGTACCCGCCGTTGAGCCATCCTGAGTCGATCCGGGAGAAATCGTAGTTTAGCCGCGGACCCGTGCCGATGTTCCATTCGGCCTCGATCCCGAAGGGCTGGGGATACCAGACCGCCGTCGCGGCGACGCGGCGGTCCATCACCCCGTCAGGATCGAATTTTGGCGTCACCGGCTTGCCGTTGTAGGAGATCGTCTGGACGGAGGGGACATACCGTCCGAGGTAGCCTTGGACACCCACCTCGAGGAACTGTCCGTTGTCGAGCTTGAAGGGGTAGTCGGCACGGGCCAGCCAGTACGGAAAGCCGTTGAGGTCGGGCCTGTTCAGTCCCTGTCCATTGTAGGCGCCAAACGACAGTACGCCGTAGTCGCCAGAACCCTTGAGTCCTGACTGAACCAACTCCTTGAATCGCTTGCGGGCCTCCTCGGGCGCGTACATCGCAAACGCACCGATGTCGCGTTCCCCCTCGACCGCCGAGTTCATCGAGTCAGGCCGCTCCATCGGTGATCGGTTCTGGCTCGACTGCATGTTCACCCAGCCATAGGGGACCTTCGACTGGCCCAGCCGGAACCACAGCTCCCGGGAATCGGTCGGGTAGACATCGGCATAGATATCGCGCAGTTGCACGCCCGCCGAGGAACTGCCGCCGCTGGCGATGTTGGCGAAGGCGTCCACCTGGGCGTACAGAGAAAGGTGAGGCGACACATCGCCCGACATCCGAAAACGCGCCCGCCGGATGGTGAACAGGGCGGTCGGGCTCACCGACGGGTCGTTGGGGACATTCAGGCCATCCGCCTCCTCGTTGAGCAGTGCGGTCACCCGGAACTGCGTGTACCCCCCCACGCTGAACTTCTGGTACCACTTCTCCTTCTCCTTGGGGATGACCGACGACGCCTTGGCGAGCGCGTTGGTGCTCGAAGCGGTGTCCGCCACGACGGGCTGTGCCGGACCGGTCACAGGCGGCGCCTTCGCCGGGGCATTAGTGCCAGCAGGGGAGGTCGTCGCCGTCTCCGTCGCCGTTCCACCCGTCCCGACCACAGGCTTCCCGGGAGGCTCCGCCATGTTCATCAGCAGCTGGTATTCCTCAGGGCTGATCGAACCCCGATCCCGGAGGATCTTGAACAGCTGCAGCATCGCCGGGTCCGCCCCCCAGACCCCGGTCTGGCCCGTCAGGACGAGGACCGCAACCCCGGCCAGCCAGCGTCCCCTGCCCCCCCAGCCGAAACCACCCGACACCGTCACCCGATCGACACCAGTCCGTGGCTGATCTGTAACCTTTTCTGCAAAACGACAGGCCTGATCTCGGTTTTTTGAGGGCTGTGACATTCGGAGCATTCCTTCCGGAAACCATGCAGCGGGCGGCGTGTTCCGGAAGTGAGTCGTAAGTGTGACGTTTCTGTTACGGACCACACGAACGCTCCGGCTTGGCATGCCCAACAATCCCTGGCCGCACCCCGCGAGGCATCGTCACGGAGTCGTTACCAGCCTGACATCCGCGCGACACCGGGCACGCGGGATCCTAGGGGCGATGAATCCATCTTCATCCAAGATCCTTGGGGTGATTCTGCCTCTGTTGACGGCCTCGGCTTGCATGCTCCGGGCCGCGGAGCCCTCCCTGAACTCCACCCGTGAGACGGTGGCCCAGTGGGTTCAGACCCAGCAGCTGATCTCCAAGACCCGGAGCGACTGGGAGGCGGACCGCGAACTGTTGCAGCAGTCCAAGGCCCTATTCGAACGGGAGCTGAAGGCGGTCCAGGACGAGATGGGCAAACAGAGCACGAACAGTTCTGTGGCCGATGCCGAGCGGCTGAAGGCCGAGACGGAGCTCAAGCGCTCCAATGAGGCCCTCGAACGGGCCCGGGTGGCGGCGGTGACCCTCGAGGCCGAGGTCAAATCCCTCCTCCCCCTCCTCCCCGCGGCCGTCCTCTCCACCGCCCAGCCCCTCCTCAACAAGCTGCCTGCCGATCCCAGCAACACGAAGGCCGCACCCACCGAACGTATCCAGACCCTCGTGTCGCTCCTCAACGAGATCGACAAGTTCAACAACGCCGTGACCGTCTTCACCGAGAAGCGGAAGGGCCCCAATGGCGAGGAGGTCTCGGTGGAGACCGTCTATGCCGGGCTCGGGGCTGCCTACTTCGTGAACGAGTCCGGGGACTTCGCCGGACACGGTCGTCCCGGTCCCCAGGGCTGGGACTGGACCCTCGATCCCAAGCTCGCGGACCCCGTCCGGGAAGTCATCCGCATCTACCGCAACGAGCGCACCGCACGCTTCGTGAGCCTCCCTGCCACCGTCGAATGAGCCAGATTTTCCGTCCCATGTCCTTCCGTTCTCTCCATGCCGTCGCCCTGGGGGTGACCCTTTCTCTCGGAGCCATCGCCGCGGAGGCCGATCTCACCGGCCTCGCCAACGGGGCACAGTCCGACCTCCAGAAGGCCCTCTCGACCCTTGCCGAGGTCCGACAGAAGATCGAGGCCGAGCGAGTCCCGATGGGGCGCGAGATCAACGACCTCGAGCAGCGCCTTGCCGACCAGAGGGCTGAACTTGCGAAGGCCCAGCGGTTCCAGGAGAACCAACTCGTCGAGCTCAACGCCCTCAAGGCGGAGGCCAAGCGCCGGGCCGACGAGGTCGGCTACATCGACTCCCTGCTCACCGAGTACACCCGGGCGTTCCGGTCCCGTCTCAACTTCGCCGAGGAAGCCAAGTACCTCCCCGCCGTCGAGGCGGCCGAGAAGGCGGCCGTCGCACCCGACCTCGCCCCGGCCGATCGGATCGAGCGGCGCACCGCCATCCTCAAGACCGCCCTCGGACGTGGCCGCTCGGCGCTGGGCGGTGAGATCTTCGAGGGACGCGCCCTTGACCGTCAGGGCAGGGTCCAGAAGGGCAAGATCGCCCTCATCGGTCCCATCGCCCTCTTCGCCGACGCTGCAGGCACCACGGCGGGACTCCTCCAGATGGAGTTGAACAAGTCAGACCCCACCGTCATCGCCATCGACCCGGAGACGGAGACCGCCACCCGGGAACTGGTGAACACCGGCAAGGGCCGGATCGCCCTCGATCCCACCCTCGGGAACGCGTTCAAGCTCAGTGCGATGGAGGAGACCTTCTTCGAGAAGATCAAACACGGCGGCTGGGTGATGGTCCCCCTCCTGATCCTCGGCTTCGCGACCGCGGTCGTGGCCCTGGTGAAGTGGATCCAACTCTCCCGGGTCCGTCTCGCCACCGAGAAGGACCTCCAGACGGTGCTCCAGCACCTTGAGAAGGGGGATGCTCCCAAGGCCCTCGCCCACGCCCGCTCGATCACCGGCCCCGCCGGGGAACTGCTCTCCGCCGCCGTCGAGCACGTCGATGAGAAGAAGGAGTACATCGAGGAGGTCATGTACGAGAAGATGCTGGGCTGGCGGATCCGACTCGAGCGCGGGCTCCCCTTCCTCGCCCTCACCGCCACGACAGGACCGCTCTTCGGACTCCTCGGCACGGTCATGGGCATGATCGCCCTCTTCAAGCTCATCTCCAGCTTCGGCAGTGGCGATCCCAAGGTGCTGGCCTCCGGCATCTCCGAAGCCCTCATCGCCACCGCCTCGGGCATGATGGTCGCCATCCCGGCCCTGCTGCTCCACGCCTTCCTCAGCCGCAAGGCCAAGGGGATCATGGGCAGCCTGGAGCAGACCTCGGTCGGGTTCATCAACGGCCTGCCTGAGCAGAACCCCTTCGCCTGAACGAACCGCCGGCCTTTCGATGAACGCCTTCTTCCAGGAACTTCTCCACGCCTGGTCCACAGGGGGATGGGTCATGATCGCCCTCGCGATCCTCGGGGTGATCATCTACGGCACCGCAGCCTACCTGGTCGTCAATCTCTACCACCGCGGCATCACCCGCATCAGCGACGCCGACATGCGCCGCTGGGTCGGGGATCCGGCCAACGCCCCGGGCGAATTCCGGGAACTGATCCGCTACACCCAGGATGAGGTCCGATCCCTGGAGGACATCGAGGGCCGCTTCCGGGAGATCGAGTCCAGCAAGGTCTCGGAGGTCGACCGCCGGATCACGTTCCTCAACGTCATGGTCGTCGGCGCCCCGCTCTTCGGCCTGCTCGGCACCGTGCTGGGCATGCTGCTCACCTTCAAGGCGATTGGAATCGGCGGCGGCTCGGCCTCGGAGATCGTCTCCAAGGGCATCAGCGAGGCGCTGGTCGCGACCCAGACCGGGATGATGGTGGCGATCCCCGGGCTGGTCGTCGCCTATATCGCCAAGATCCTCCGGAACGAGTTCGTCTCGTTCCTCGCCCGCCTCGAGACCATCACGCTCCGCCACTTCCGCCCACAGTTCCATGGCATGACCCGCGTGTTCACCAAGCCCACCGGGCAGAAACCCGCCTGAACGCCCTCCCAGCCCCCTTTCCCTCCCCATGAAGTTCCGCCGCCATCTCGCCGAGGCCGAGGAGAACAT
>Ga0209770_10001645_pt1 | contig 11496 bp, 7 predicted proteins | sample LauGreSu1BDMLBDD_2_FD_187572 | JGI IMG/M metagenome (GOLD analysis project Ga0209770, IMG submission 187572) | Freshwater lake microbial communities from Lake Michigan, USA - Su13.BD.MLB.DD (SPAdes) (version 2) | ecosystem: Environmental > Aquatic > Freshwater > Lake | place: Lake Michigan, USA...
ACGACGAGCTCGGGCATCGCGAAGGCACCGACCGCATTCTTCGCCAGGCTCCCATCGCGCAGCACCACGTTGACCGCCGTCTTCCCCCCGATCGCAGCATCGACCATGGCGAGCAGCGTGGTCGGCACCTGGATGCACCGCAGGCCGCGCATGTACGTGGCGGCGAGGAAGCCCGCCGTGTCGCCCACGATGCCTCCGCCCACGGCAATCACCACACCAGCGCGCGTGACGCCATGGGCGAGGAGTTGCGCAGCCAGCGATCCAACGGTCTCGAATGACTTCGTGCGTTCCTCGGCAACCATCGTGCAGAGGCGTGCATCGATGCCCAGGCCCTGCAGCCCGTGACCGATGCGCCCAGCGAGCGCGACGACCGCCTGATCGGCGACGATCGCGACGGGTCCGCCCGCGGGTCGGGACATGAGCGCCTGCCGCACGGCATCGACCGCATCATGCCCGATTCGGATCACGCTCTGTTGGGGCGGCCGGCCGCACGCCAAGTCCTGATGCATGGCCACAGGCTACTCCCGCCGCGCGGCCTGGAAAGCGAGGTACTCGTCCATCGCCTTCTGGCCCATGTAGATGCGCATCATGCGCTCGGGGATCGCGGGTACATCCATCCACATCAGGACATCGACGACGTTGCCGAAGTCCTTGTCGACGTTGAACGCCAGCACGCGCGCCTCCATCTTCAGGTACTGGCGGATCAGGACCGGCACCGTGCGGCGCCCTTCCTCGACTTCCTTGACCAGGTGCTCGAGCTCGGCCACCTGGCCGAGCGACTGCCGCCAGCTGTCGGGATCGCCGTGGTCGGCACCGAAGTCCGTGGGCGGATCCTTGGCCTGCACGAGCTCGGCAAGTTCGTCCGCGCGGCGCGTGGCGTGAAGGAACGCCACGATCACGTGCTTGCTCGCCAACTGGAAATCGTCGCTCACGCTGACGGTGCCGAACAGCGAGCCGATGCGGGGATGGCGCGCGATGAAGAGCGCGATCCCCCGCCAGAGCAGGAAGAGCGGCAGCGGCTGGCGCTGGTACTCCGCGCGGACCCAGGCCCGGCCCATCTCGAGCGAATCCTCGAGCCGAGGCAGGAGCTCGGGCGCGAACTCGAAGTGGTTCGAGAGGTAGAGACCCTTGATTCCTGACGCTGCCATGAGCTCGCGCGCCACGCCGAGCCGGTAGGCCCCCACGAGTTCGCGCCGTTCGCGCTGCCAGATGAAGAGGTGCCGGTACTGGCCGTCGTACTGGTCCAGGTCGATCGCGCGGCCGCTGCCCTCGCCCACCGCACGGAAGGTCACCTCGCGCAGGCGACCGATCTCGTGCAGCACTCGCGGGATCAGGGATGCGCGCGCGCAGTAGATGTCGTACGGGCCTTCGCTGTGATAGAGCTCCGTGCCCGGCAAGGCGCGAAGCTCCTCTTCCAGCGCATCGGGACCGTGCAGCGCGCGCTCGATGAGCGGCTCCTGAGGCCCGAGCGCGGGCGCCTTGACCGTGCGCTGCCGCAAGTCGCGCCCGAGCATCTCGCAGCGCACGCGCAGGTAGTCGGTCACGCTCTGCGCATCGCCGAAGCGCTCCATGCGCTCGTGCGGGATCGGCCGGCCGATGCTCACGCGCAGCGGCTGCCCGAACTGCTTCACGGCCTCGCGCGGGATCTGCGCGGTGCGCAGGATCGGATGGACCATGCCGAGCCGGTGGAACCATGGCGAGTTCTCGCCTTCGAACCACATGGGCACGACGGTCGCCTTGTGCTTCATCATCAAGCGGCCGACGTTGGGCGACCAGGCCGGGTCCACGCTCACGGGGCGATCCTTGGTGCGGTGGCTCACCTGCCCCGCCGGGAACAGGCACAGCACGTGGCCATCGGCAAGCCAATGCATGGCCTCGAGGAGCGCACGCATGTTGGTGGCGCGGGCGTTCGGGCCGCCCATCACGTCGACACCGATCAGCCAGGGCCGCAGCGAGTCGACATCCATGAGCCGTTCGTTGGCCATGATGCGCAGATCCTGCCGACGCTCGGCGACCAGGGCGCACATCGCGCACGGATCCCACAGCCCGAAGGCGTGGTTGGCCACCACGACGACGGGTCCGGTCGCGGGCATCGACTCGGCCATACTGCCGGTCACGTCGAGCGTGCGGTTCGCGCCAGCAATCAAGCGTTGGAAGACCGTTGGTTCCGAACGATCACGTGCCGCGCGTTCAAGCGCGCGCAGCTTCCTCACCCCGAGGAGTCGTTCAGCCAGTTCGAGCCACATGGGCCCGATGCTACGCCCCGATCGTTCAGGGGCAGGCACCCCACGCGCTGAGGAGGAGCCCAAGGTCAGCGCCGTCCACCGTGCCGCTGGCATCGATGTCGCCGGCGCCTGAACCGCCCCAGTTGCCGACGAGCAGGCCCAAGTCGGCTCCATCGACCGTTCCGTCGGCATTCACATCGGCTTGGCAGGCCGGCGGCGGCGGTGCCTGGGTCTCGAATGCACCCATGTCCACGACCGGCGCCCCCACGCCCGTGTCGGGGGTCGATTCGATGTCCACGCGGCGCGGCAGGCCATCGTGATCGACCGTGATGCCCGCCGGGATCAACGAACTGCTGCCGGCATCGACGCCGGGCGACGCGGGCTGCAGGCGAAGGTCAAACGCCGCCAGATCGACGAAGAGCGGCGTCGTGCTGATGTTGCCCGTGCCCGTGGCACCGCCCTGCACGAGCGAATACGACACCGTCGTCGTGCCGGCAGAGGTGGTGACCTGGTTGTTGGTGGCGCTGCCGGTCGAGCCCGTGTTGTTCCAGAACACGCAATTAGCCAGGTTCGAGGTGCCGCCGGTGTTCAGATAGCCGGCTCCGGTGGTGGTCGCCGAGGTGTTGGCCACGAAGGTGCAGTTGCGCACGGTCACCGTGGCGTTGTTGCCAGACCAGATCGCGCCGCCGCTGTTCGTGCTCGTGGCACGATTCTGGATGAACACGCAGTTGGTGATCGAGCGGCTCGCGACGCCGAAGGTCTCGATCGCACCCGCACGCGCCGCCTGGTTGTTGCGGAAGAGGCACCCGGTCCAGGTCACCGCACCGGCGTTCGTGTCGAACGCGCCGCCGAAGGAACCGCCGACATTATCGATGAAGTCGCAGTCCGTGAAGGAACCGCCGGCGCTGAGCACGTAGCCCGCGCCGCCGCCAAACGTGCAGCGATTGCCGATGAACCGGCAGTTGCGGATCGTGGGTTGGCCGCTGGACAGGATGATGATCCCGCCGCCCTTGTCGTAGTTGGACGCCGTGGCGCCGTTGGCATAGCCCCCGGTCACCGTGAAGCCGTCGAGCACGGCCGTTGCAGCCACGCCGGTGGCCGACACCACGTGATATGAGTTGTCGGCGAGATTCGTCGTGGTCCCGTTGTCGTTGCGGGACAGATCGCCGGTGAGGATCGTGGCGTTGACCGCCACATCGCGCTGATCAAGCGCCGTCTCCGTCCCGGCGAAGCCGCCGTAGACCGCCACGCCCGTCTTCATCGTGATGAAGACCGTGCGCGAGGTTCCCGACGTCGGTTCGTACGTGCCGGCAGCGACCCAGATCTGGTCGCCGCTCACGGCTGCAGTCAGCGCCCGCGAAACGCCATCGACCGTGCGGAAGGCGTTCTCCCAGCTCGAGCCATCATCGGCACCCGTGGTCAGCCCGACGTTGACGTAGCGAATGGCAGCCTGCGCCGACGAGGACAGCGCACCCAGGACAAGCAGCGAGGTCAGGATCTTCATGGTTCAAGGCCCCGAAGGGGTGACGGAACCTACCACCAGTCCCGGGCAAGTCACGGTGCCGGGGCGAGTTTCTGGGCACAACCGGGCCGCCTGCTCGTCCTGCCGTCAGGATGCCCTCTGGGGCCGGGCATCAGCCCGAGCCGGGGGAGCGCACCGGCTCCTCGCGCAACGACAGCCGGAACATCATCGAGCCCTGCGACACGATCGTCCGGACCACGTACCGCCCCTCTGCAAGCGCCAGCACCTCAGTCCCGGCCGCGAAAACTCGGCACACTCGGGCGACTCGATCAGCCTCGCCGGGGATCACCAGGAGCATGCTTGCCTGTCGAGCGGCGTAGACCCCCCAAGCGTCGAGCACCACGCCACCCTCGCCTTCAACGTCCAGCTCCATGTCGAGTTCGCACGTCTCGTCCCCGGACACCGTGGCGTGCACCGCTCGGCCATGAAGTCCGAGTTGGACGCTCGACTGATGATTCGGTCCGCGAATCACGAACTGGAAGGGACGTCGGTCGCCTTCCACCGGGCATCGGTGCACCTCGGTCCGTCCGCCCTCGACGAGTCGGGCCTCCGTCCCGATGAGCCTGCAGCGCGGACGAGGACGGACGCGTTCGGTCTTGATGGCTGATGGCATGGTGTCCTCGACATCCTCAACCGTTGCAGTGGCCCCACCCACTCAGCACCAGCACAAGGTCATCGCCGTTGACGAGGCCATCGCGGTTCACGTCGGCCGCAAGGTCCGATCCGGTGTCAGCCCAACTGGCCAGGACGATCGTGAGGTCACCGCTGTCCACCACGCCGCTTCCGTCGAGATCACCGAGGCACTGGCATGCGTCCAGCTGGCCGTTGCCGTCGACGTCGAGCCAAGGATCCTGCTCCACCTCGCACGCGTCGGTCCGTCCGTTTCCGTCGCAATCGGGTCCTGCCCCGATGCCTGCCAGCATGGCCTCGAACGAAGAGACCGGGGGGATGCAGGTGACGGTGCGCCCCTCGGCACCGACTGCGGGGATGGTGTCCCCGTTCGGAAGCTCGAGCTCCGGGTGATCGAACGGTGCCCGCTCGTCGCGCACGCGCTCATCCGTCAGGGTGAGCATGAACGCGACGACATCATCCATGTCTTGGGCCGTGAGCTGGAGCGCATTCATGTCGGGCGAGAGATCGGCGATGTTCTCCTCATGGAAGTCACCGCCACGGTTGTAGAACTCCATGACCTGGTGCAGGGTGGACATGCCACCGTTGTGCATGTATGGACCGGTCAATTCGATGTTGCGAAGGCCCGGGGTCTTGAAGGCGCCGTTCGCTGCGATGTGCGCACTCGCCGGTACGGTCGTGGGGTCATCCAACTCCGGCGTCGGCAGGCCCAGCTGCCGACGGCGGGACCACGACAGGGGCACACCGTTCCCCTGCTTCGCACCCACGCCCAGGTCCTCGACGGTCGGCCTGACGCCGATGTTGTAGAAGCCCCGGTCGTAGGCAGCGGGCTCAACCACCGTGGGCAGCGCCACCACGTTGCCCGACACCCGGACCTCGAACCGGCCAGGCTGGGCGCGCTCAAGGCGAATGACCAGTGTGTTGGCGCAGGAGCCGTCTGGCAGGAGCCGTCGACGGACGGAAACGAACAGTTCGCCATCGATCGGATCCGTAGGATCGTCGCCGATGATGGGCTCGATCATGGTGATGGTTGACGGGCACTCGCCTGACGAGACCTGCGGCAGCGTGATGCTCGCGACGATCCGGGCTTCCTCGCCCTTGGCCGCATCGTCTGGCGCGACGGTCGTCCACAGCGCGATGATCGCACCATCGAGAGGAACCGTCAGCGGCTGCACCGACGGATCCGGATCGTCGTGGTCCGCGAAGACCGCTTGCGAGAGCCGCGCCGTCGCCGCGGTCGGCATCAGCTCGATGCCATGGGGATCGGGCAGGCTGATCACCGGTGTCGTGGCGCTGGAGAAGAGCGTCGTCGAGTGGCATGCGGCGCAGTACCCCACAGGCACTCCGGCCAGCTGACCAACGTTCATGAAGATCTCGGCGCCACGACGCTCCTGTGGCGTGAACAGGGTGGCCCCCTTCGCTTGCGCGGGGCCTCCCGCTTCCATCCAACGGTCGTACTTGGTGTCGTCCGAGACCAGCGTGGTCTCGTACATCTGGATGGCGATGCCGAAGTACAGACCGAAGTTCGACTCGATGTGCGGCGTGCCGTCGGAGGTCGCACCGCCAGCATGCCATTCCGGACGGAACGCGGCCGTAATGAGTTCGCGGTACGTGCGGTTCAGGCCCATGCCATCCATGGCGGCGAGCGCGCCGAGCCGCGAATCCGTCGGGGCGACCCGTTGCGTCGCCAGGGCACGTTCATCGAGCAACCTGCCGGCAAGGTCCGCCATGCTCCGGCCGTCACACGACATCTCGACCGGACTCAGCACGGGCCCAACCGCCTGCGATGCGAGGGATGCGTTGCGCAATCGGATCGGCACGTGTGCCAGCGAACCATCCTTCGCCATCCTCCAGACGCGGGCAGATTCATCGATCGGCCCGAGGCCGTTGACACCATTGAACCAAGGATTGGCCCGGCCATCCCAGAAGTTCCTGATGTTGAAGACTGCGTTGATCACCGTCGGCGAGTTGCGCCCGGTGACTTGGCGATGGCTCTGCGTGGCGCTGCCGAACGGTGGGGCCGGATCGTCCTCGCAGAGTTCGAACGCGTCGGCCTGGTTCTCGATGTACCAGCGCCGAAGCACGCCCTGCGAGCCAGCAACGTCATCCACATTGCGCAGTCGCGCGCTGAATCGCGATGCGGGATCCTCGAAGACGGTGGTCGGGAAGAAGTTCGTGCCCTTCCAATCCCCAGGCTGCACCCCTCCGTCGAAGGTGCCGTTGGCACCAGGGTGCACCACGTTGCGCCTTCGGGGATCAACGCCCGCGCTGCCGTGGCAACTCGCGCAGGCGGTGGCACGATCGCTGCCGACCGCACGATCCCAGAACAGCGCCTTGCCGAGCTGGATTGCCGCGTCACGATCGAGAATGAACTCCGCGAGTTCCGGCGGCTCGGGCACGGCGACGGTTCGGAGACTGGGCGGGAAATCGGCAAGCTGCGCCACGGCAAGAGCCGTGGACGCAGCAAGCGCGACTGAGGAGACGAGGAGCGGCCGGGTGAACATCACGATGACCTTCTTGGATGGTGAGAACCGCCGACCGGATCGAGCATGCGGAGGGACCAACGCTCAGGCGCGCAGCCGGCGCCGACGACCTGGGAGGCCAGCCACGCAGAACAGCGCAAGCGCACCAGGCGCCGGCACAAGGCTGACCGATCCCAACTGGTACTGGCCCGCGACGTTCGGAGCCAAGGCAAGGCCGGTGTAGTTGTAGGACAGGTTGATCTCGAGCGAGACGATCCCAGTGAAGTCGATCGACTGCTGTCCAGCTGCCGGAAGGAAGGACGCGAAGTCCGCCTCGACAGGAGCGGCCAGCCCGCCGAATCCTCCGCTGAGCGTGTTGGCATACCAGACGTGGTTCGCAACGACCCCAAACCGGTCCGTGACTCGAGCGGTGAGCGAGATGTTCTGGAAGAAAGCGCTCGTGGCGCCAGTCAGGCTGGTCAGCGAACCATCCAAGCGAAGGCCGGTGCCGATCGCACTGAAGTCGATCCACTGGCCAGCACTCGCGAAGTACCCAAGACCGACGTTGGCACTCGAGACTCGGCCGGCGAAACTCAGGCTGGCGATGCCTGCGGTGGGATCGATGGTCAGACCTGACGTCCGCCCAAGGCGCTGCGATTCAGTGAGCAGGCCATTCTGGCTGGCGAGCGTGGACCAGGTCGACGCGGCGCGGCGAACTCCGAACGCCGAAACGGGCGCGACGGTCGAGAAACTCGCCTGGCTCGACGCAGTGGCACCGGTCGAGCTGGTGGCGCTTGTGAGAGCCAGCTGCGATCCCGAAGTGAAGTCATCCAGCACGATGGTCGCGTGGGCTGTGCAACTGAGGGCAGCGGCGGCGAGGCCGCCCACCAGGGTGAGAGCGCAGTGAATCGAGGTCTTCATGATGCATGTTCCTTGTGCAGAGAAGAGAACTCCCTGGCGAACCACGCGCAGCGGTTCGTACAGGGGCGGCACCCGAACGGCTCGGATCCCGCACCCTTCCAATCGCAACCCGATCTCCGCAACCATCACGCCAACGTGCAAAGTGCGGAATCCTGGCGCTGCGTGATGGATGAGCCCCACCGACGCCGTCCTCTTGGGTGGGCCAAGGCGGCGACTCTGCCCGTCGAGCCCTCCTCAACGCTCTGGAACCACCAACATGAAGCAACACCCACTCCTCCTCACCGCCCTTCCGGCGCTCATCATCGCAGCACCGACCATGGCCCAGACCGCCCAGCTCCTCAACGGGACCGCCTTGGTCGCCAAGGTCCCCGCCCAACTCTGGAGCGTCGAGGGCCCCATCTGGAACCTTGACGTCAATGCTCAGGGCATCGGGGTCATGGGCCGCGTGGTCACGGTGCCAAGCTCGATCGACGGCGTGCCGTTCGGCATGGCCGGCACCGAGATCGTCGATTCACACGGCGAGAACCTCGGCATGATCTCGGCCGCCGAGTTCGATCGCCTCATGGACTTCAATGCCCTGGTGCGGGACACGGTTGGCGGACTGGCCTGCGACGTCTGTGGACCCCTCCGCCTCGGGCCGGTGCGATCGATCTACAGTTCCTCGGAGGCCCGATCACCGTCGGTTGGCGGCACCGATCGCCTGCCGGCCATCCAGGCCATGATCGAAGACAATTACTTCAACATGGGCATCAGTTTGTACGCCCGCTACATGGACGTCCTCCCCGTGTCATGGCTCGGCAAGATTGGAGTGCGCTCCGCCCAGGGCACCTATCCAACGAGCCCCTTTCAACTGCCGCCCCGCGAATCGTGGACGTACCCAACGACCAGTGGTGCCACGCTCAAGGCCGCAGGTCCCGTCTACGTGGATCAGGCGGGGAATGAGTACCTCATTCCCTTCGCGGTGGATGGATTCGTCATCGAGTTTGCCGAGAACGTCGTGGCCGGTCCCGTGCGAGCTGTCCGTCGCGGCGACGAATCGACCCCGGATTCATTCCTGATTGGTGACATGATGATCACGATGAACCCGGATCCGCGGCTGGAACTTGCCTTCACGGGCGTCGGAGGCGCTCCAATCACACAGGACACGATGTTCCAGATCCTGGAGTCCGGGAAGGTCCCCGGCATCACCGTCGGTGGCTACCAAGTTGGAGAGCACATGCTGTTCGCCACCGCCATCGAGGGCGAGAATCTCTACCACCCGTCCATGGGCATCGTCGTCACCGCCGATCGGTTCGATGTGCGCTCGACCGCGGCGAGATGCGCTTCCGCGGTGTGCTGGCTCCCTCCGATGGCTACACACTCACAGCCGAAGTCGGCGGGGCTGTCCAAGAGGTTCCGTTGACGCCCGCAGTTGACTTCCCAGGTTCGGTGTATGACGTCAGGCTGGAGGGGCTCAATCTCAAGGGCCTGACCACGCTCGATCTCGTCGTGCGCAACGGCAAGGGCGTCGAGCTTCATCGGCAGACCTTCGACTTCACGGAAGGCATCCGAGACTGAGCCGCACCCCTCCTCGACACAACCTGATCGCGCTATCGGCCCATCCAAGGGCCGATAGTCATTGGAGGCCAGTTCGGGTGACGCTCAGCGCTGCGGCGAATCTCGGCACATTCCGAACAAGTCCTTGCCTTGCAGTAGTTTAGGTACACGTTGCTTCAGCCTTGGTCGTCAGATCGTGGGTGCCGGCGTGTCGCCGGCAGTGCTCGACGCGGTGTCCTCCAGCCCACACTTTGGGCTGGCAGTTCCCCGAGTCGAACCCGAGGTGTGTGCCCCACGATCGATCGATCATGGCTTGGTCCGCGGCATCCAAGCCGACGCGACCGACATCCCCCAAAGGTGGCTCGTCATGGCTTCAGATGTTCCAAGCCTGCCGCAGTTGTTTGAGCGGATTTACGACCGACTTCACGACCTGTCCTCGATGCACATGCGCGGCCAGCCGGCCGGGCACACGCTGCAGGCCACTGCCGTGGTGCACGAGGCCTTCCTGAAACTGGCTCAACGCAATCCTGGCGACTTTGCCTCGGAGGAGCACTTCACGGCCACCGCGGCGCTCGTGCTCCGGAGTGTGCTCGTCGACCACGCACGGCGTAGGACGTCGGCCAAGCGTGGCCGAGGGCGTCGTGGCATCGACATCGCGGATTGCGAACCCAGCCGGCCCGATGATGTCGCGGGGATCCTCGAACTTGAAGACGCGCTCGCGGCGCTCTCCGGTGCGGATGATCGCTCGTCACGCGTCGCGGCGCTCAGGATCTTCGGTGCCATGGAGATGGCACAGATCGCCCTGGTCCTGGGCATCAGCGTCCCCACCGTCGAACGCGACTGGCGTTTCGCCCGAGCTTTCCTGGAGACGCAGTACCACGGCGCTCCCAAGGCAAAGGCCTCGGACGCCCGAGTGGCCTGAATCATCGGTGGAGCCGGGCGAAGCAACGCCCGGCTCTGCCGCCCAAGCACGAGCCGGATCGCGCGCGAGGCACCCGACGATGATCGTCAGCGCGCAGCGCCAGCCGCTGGCCGGGATGTCCCTGCCGGAACAGCGGATCCAGCGCGCGGATCCGCCTTGCGCCGATCGACCATCGACGATGCAGCGAGTTCCCGCTTGCCGGCCTTCAACCGCACCATCCAGACATCCTTGACCGGCACGGGACCGTCGCGGTAGGACAACCGCCCGGTCGCTCCGGGGAAGGCCAGCAGAGCGTCGATCTCATGCGCAAGGGCCTCCCCCCTTGGCGCTGCCCCAGGCTCCGCGCGTACAGCCTTCACCAAGGCGAACTGCGCGATCCGCGCTGCATCGAAGGCAAGCGCCGCGGCGGCCGTGGGTTCCTCGCCGTAGGTCAAGCGGTAGTACGACGCGAATCGAGTCGCCTCGATGCACGCGTCGTCACCGAACCATGCCTGAGCCGAGTAGATGATCTCGGTCGCACCCAAGCCCTCGACCCGATCAAGCTCCGGGTGGTCGAAGGAGTCCGGACCGATGATGGGCAGGCCCCCGCAGCACCGGGCCATGCCCGGCAAGACCGCGGCGAGCTCCTTGGTCCCGATGGCCGCGTAGATCGACCGAGCCGACGGGTGATCCTTCATGGCCTCGCGCAGCGCCAACTCGAGATCACTCGCACGCAGATCCACCACGTGCGCGACGGCCCCGCCCATGCCGCCAAGCGCACCCGTCAGGTCGCGCACCATCTGACGCATGCGACCATCGGTGGAGTCCACCACGGCGAGGCACGTTCCACCCAGATGATCATGGATGAACTCCGCTGCCGCCACGGCCTGGGTGTCGTCACTGATGGCCACGAGGTAGGCGCCCTCACCCGCGTCGGCAGGGAAGGCAGGATCGGTCACGCCGACCACCAGCATGGGTGCCGACCCGCCGACTCCAAAGCCACAGAAGGCCCGTGCTCCCTCAAGCGCATGATCGTTGGCGGCGAATCCCACGGCCAGCGGTGCGCCGAGCTCGCGCTCGAAGGCCATGGTCCGCTCCACCGCCTTGGCGGTATCCGGGAGCGCCACGGACGCAAGCCGCAACTCGTTCCATCGACGCGTCTGGTCCTTGGCCTCCTTGGGCCAGCTGGCATCGTCGAATCGGGCAAACGTACGGCTGCTGCTCCAGTCGAACTTGCGCTGGCCGACCCAGTCCGGCTTGGGCATCTCGCCCGCAAGCTGCGCTCCTCGCCACGCAGCT
>Ga0209770_10001648_pt1 | contig 11487 bp, 1 predicted proteins | sample LauGreSu1BDMLBDD_2_FD_187572 | JGI IMG/M metagenome (GOLD analysis project Ga0209770, IMG submission 187572) | Freshwater lake microbial communities from Lake Michigan, USA - Su13.BD.MLB.DD (SPAdes) (version 2) | ecosystem: Environmental > Aquatic > Freshwater > Lake | place: Lake Michigan, USA...
CGCCAGTACGGATACGGCTGCGGATTTCGTCCTTTCAGAAATTCAAAATGGCTCTATTTCCTCGTCCTCTGGAAATGAAAAAATCGACGCTGTTATTGACATCCTCAAAGGAATGACCGGAAAGTCAGACAATCAGCAGGTATTCACCATTGCGTGCGAACCACATGAGGCTTTCTATATCAAGTCAGCAATTGACCCAGTTCTTGACTATCACCGCCTTGATGTAGAAATTGATGAGTATGGCATTCATGTCGTCAATGGACTATCGACTGAATCAATCGGCGCATTAACTAAGGCCGCAGAATCTATTGAAACCATCACCACTAAGGCTGGTGGTTCAAAAAAATACAAGCGCCCTTAGTTTTCGGCCTTGGGTTAGACCTCGAATCTAAGGGCCTAGGGCCAAAAATTGGAACACGACTGAGTGGCGGGCTTCGTGCCGCACCGCCAGGAATGTCTTTCGTCGACATAACGGGAACCGTAGACGCAGATACTGATGGCATTGTTTTTGAAGGAAAGCCTGGTCTCGAACGACCAATTATTCCCCGATTCATCGTTCCCAAGAATCTTGCTCGTCGGATTTCATCACTTACTGAGGGTGATGCTCTAGAAATAGAGAAGCAGCGCCGTAGCGGTAATGCAAATATTTCTTTTGATGAAACAAAACTTCGCTCAATCATTGAAAAAGTTGGTGGTGATGTTGAATCTCTGAAGCCTGCAGATGAGGGCAATGACACGGGAATGCGTAGTTCAAAGATTCCTGATGGCCCAGATTTTCAAGAACCACCAGACGACGAGACTCCCGAGCAATTTGATGGCTCATGGACTCCAGATGGTGAAGCGCAAGAACAATTTGATGGATTTTGGACGCCAGATGAAGAGCAATTGCGCGACCTAGACAAACGTTCTGGCCGTACCACTCCTCCTCCACCTCCAGTAAATATTGGACAAAAATATGTAATTTCACGCGATGACGACGGTGTCTATTTTGCAGAGAATATTTCAGCAGAAGATGTCTGGTCACTTCGTTCTGGCGCATCAACACCACCAAAGCGCCCATTCTTTGCTCCTCGCGGCGGCGGCAATCAGCCTGGCAATGGCGAAGGTTATTACTTCTCGACAAACGGCAAACGCTACTGGGGCAAGTATGGCGCAGCAGGAGCATTAGTACGTCGCAAGAATTCAGATGGAGAATACGAATATTTTCTGGCCAGGCGCGCCAAAGGCATGTCCGTTGGTGGCGGCAAGTGGTCATTCCCTGGAGGTGCGCACAAGGACAAGGATAATTCAAAACTCTCGGGTGCTACTGCAATCGAAGAATTTGGAGAAGAGGTTGGTGGAGATATTTCTTCACTCAAGCCGATTCACACCTACACGGACCAAGTTGCTCCCGACTGGAAATACGACACCTATGTGTTTGAGGTTGGACCGGATGAACTGGATGATTTGCGGTCAATGGACGGCGAAAGTACCGATACTGGCTGGTTTACGGCATCTGACATTATGCAAATGGCTGAAGAAGGCAAACTTCTGGAGTCATTTAAGCGTTCAGCAAAAGAAGTATTTGCCCTTTCTGGAGACGAAGTCAAAGGCAATAAAACTTCAAGAAAAATTAAAAAAGCATTTAAGAAAATCAGTGGCGAAAAAGTTACTTCTTGGCAAGAAAAGATAAAAAAATACGAACCGATTCAATCGGAAGATTATTTTGATATTAACGATGAAATACAGTCTGATTTTGGTATTTCTATTGGCCAAGTCATGCAAGACGAATATGATGAAGGCGCATCCATTAAGGAGATTGCAGAAAACTGGGGAATTTCAGCGCATGAAGTTGAAAAGTTGCTTAGTGAGAATAAAAAAGGTGGGATGTCGTCAACTTCTGTTGGTCAATTGATGCAGGACGAGTACGACGAAGGCGCATCAATAAAAGAAATTGCCGAAAATTGGACCATGACAACCCAAGAAGTTGAAGAATTCATGGGTCGCGCCAAACAGGGGGGGATGTCCTCTGCTCGAATTAACAGAGATTCACGGGGACGTGACGCGACACCGGCAAAAAAGAAAAAAATAGACTCCTTGATGGATTTTATTACGGATAAAGCGAGTCCTCTTGCGGTCATTGATGGATATGACAGGTTTGCCCAAAGACGAAAGGAAAAAAAGAATCCAAGTCTCACGGCTGAGCGTCTTGCACGGGAAGAAAAACTTAAGACGGGCATAGATAAGGCTGGTAAATCAGGCATACCTATTGCTACAAAAATGGCATTACCAGAGTACAAGACGCTTATGGAGAAAGTTTCCCTAAATGGAGAGACTGTTCTGGCAAGTACATCAGCGAGAACTGCCGAAGTTCAAAAACTTATCGACAATTTAGCATCAAAAGTTGATGGCGACTTGGATGGAATGGATTTCTCTAAAGGAAATTTCTCTGGTATTGACTTCAAAAATTACTCATTACGTAATGCAAGTTTCATGGGTTCTAATTTAGACAAAGCCAATTTTTCTGGATGCATCATTCAAGGTTCTACTTTTGAAGATGCTTCATTGATTGATGCAAATTTCAGCAACATAAGTCAAGCGTGGAACATTGATTTCTCGGGCGCGAATCTAACAAATGCAGATTTAACCAAACTCAATATGCACTCCGCCCTATTGAACGAAACAAACCTCGAAGGGGCAAAACTTGATGGAGTAAATCTAATCATGGCTGACATTAGGGATATGGATTTCTCTAATGCTCAAAGCATGAGAGGTGTCTTGCTAGAAGAAGTGCAAGGAGAGGGTGCAAACTTTAGTGGCCTCGATATGACTAACTCGTCCCTTGTATCCGCCAATTTTACAAACGTCAATTTTAGTAATGCAAATCTAACCAATTCAGATTTAAGAAACGCAAGGCTAGATAACGCTGATTTTAGTGGCGCAAATATAGATGGCGTTGAACTCAAGAAACCAGGTTTATCTCCGTCAAGTATGGATGGAACAATATTTGACGACGCTGCAAGTATCGCCAAAGATAAAGATTCCACAGGAATAGCATCGCCTGCTCGACGTGAGGCGGATGGCAAAAAACCGAGCAAGGGAATGCGGTCCGAAACAAAGGTGCCAGGCAATAAAGAAAATTCAGGACTATCAGATGATGAATTGACATCAAAACTTGATGAAAACGTAAATGCACTCAATGAACTGGAAACTCTTCTTGACGATGGGGAAATTGACCTTGCCGAGTACAGGAAGCGCCAAGTCCCATTACGTAAAGAAGCAGCAGAATTAGGGGCAGAGAAAAAGCGACGTTCTGGAAAGACGCCACAAATAGCCGAAGCGGGCGCTACAAGGCGAGAAAAAGTTATGGAACGTGGCGATGGAATGATTAAGCGCGATGAGCGAGGTAATCCATCTGAATGGAACGGTCAAAAATTCCTAGACGGAGAAGCAGAAAAACGCAGACAGGCAATTATTGAACTTGGATTCACAGAGCAAGAGGCGGACACCCTTCTTGGGCCTCGTCAAAGTCCACAGAAATCTGGAATGGGAAGTCGTAGTAACGCCAAGGCCAAGCCATCGTTCACGCTTACTCCAGCAAATTTGTTCGTCAAACGCGAAACGCCACGGACAAAGGGACCGGTCCCAGAATTAAATGGATGGTCGGATAGAGAATTGTCCGAAGCCCTATCCATGTACGATATTCGCGCACCTCGTGAATGGGACAAGGAACGCGGTTCGTTTATTCCTTTGTGGTTCCCTTCAAAAGAGTCATTGGTTCGCGAGTTCGACAGCCGCGGATACAACGTGTACCTTGGCACATCTAACTCAAGACGCTATAACGACTTGGTTTATTCTGTCCCAGCAAAAGATAATGCAACTCCAGAAGAAATGCGTAGGAGAATATGGAAGCCATCAGGATTGCTTACACAGGCAATACGTAATGGCGAAGAAGAGACCGGGCAAGTTTTCCCATTAAAGTCGAAAATTAGAAACTGGGAGTTTGCGGCACAAGTGGCAGATATGACCGATGCCGAAGTTCGCTCTTTGGACGTTGAGTTTGATAACGAACGCGCTAATAAATTGACTGACGCGCGAACAGGCCTAATATCTAAGGAACAATTCAATAAGTGGTACGAGCAAGAATTAACCCCCCTTAGACGCGTTCTTTCCGCTGAAATGACACGTCGTTCATTAAGGAATGCCGTAGATGGTAAACAGAAAATAGAATCTGTTTTTGGCACTGGATTGACTCCAAAAGAGTACGCATTCCTATCAAAGGACCCATTGCTATTTACTCGCGCTGCGGGAATGATGTCACGTAGTGGCGGTTCAATAATTGACAAGATGGTTAAGTCTGGAGAAATATCCCAAGATGATATTGATTTCATGCAGCAATATCATGAATTGAGAGACAGGCTTAATTTTGAATTAATTGACGAATTGACTAATTTATTTGGAGCCCATCCAGATGACGTCGATTGGGACTCGCTTGATTCTGAAACTAAGTCAAAGTCGCTAGATATCCACAACAAGTGGATGAGGAAATATTCTGCGTCGTTATCTCAATTGGGTGAAGGTGAGAAGAAAAATCGCAACGAACTTGCACGTATGGGTTTTGACGATGGAGAAATTGATGACATCATGGCCGGAAGCATGTCTTCTGGAACATCTGTTGGTCAATTGATGCAGGACGAATACGACGAAGGCGCAACTCTTAAGGATATTGCCAATAATTGGGATATGACTGTCGAGCAAGTACAGAAGGCCATGAATAATTGGGCCTCTGGTGGCATGTCGTCCAAGCGTAAGTCAAACAGAAAAATAACGCCAAAGTGGTCCGAAGAAGATAGGCGTGCATTTAGCGAACAAAAACTTCGTTCCAAGAAAGTGCCGAAGAAGAAAAAGAAGGGTCCAGCGGCGAATGAATGGACCGAGCGTCGCGCTGGAAGGGAAATTAAGTCAACAACGCGCGCAAGTGATTCTCCGTATGGCAATGCTGCAAGAACTGCATCGTATTACGAGTCTCTCGCTAATCAATATTTTTCAGGAATTGCCGAATATGTTGGCGAAGACACCAGAATTACAAATGGCAATTACAACCCAAATATACCCACACTGGATGAGCCATTCTCGACAATTAGAACATCTCCGGTTAGTGCACTTAAGGATGGGGATTTTCTTCCCGATGGTTTTGATTCCCCGGATATGTGGTCAACCCCCACCAATCCCCGTTACAAAATTGTCTATTTGAGCAAGAACAAAGATGGTCAGATTGTATTTGGTGCTCGCGATTTACAAAATGGTGAATTGCTCGTCAAAAAAATGGGAGCAAATGAAGTTCTGCCAAATGTCATGCGCCAATCTGTCAATAAACGATTTGGCGGAATGTCTAGTTCTAGAAAAGTTGGAGATGTAAAACTTCATGCCAAGTTAGCGGACCAATTCAAATTAGAACAATTTGATGAAATTGAGAAAGACCTAAATAGTCTTCTTGAAGAAATTCGCTCAATTGACGAACAACTTAATATTCTTTTCAAAAATACCCAACGCCGATACGATGCTGGCCTGGAAGGTCCGTCAGACTATGACGAAAAACGCTATGGCGACCTAGAGGATATGCGTTCAAGCCTGGAAGACACGGTCGGCGAATATGTGAAATTTGCCGAATTCGTTGCGCAAGAAAATATTATGCGTCGTCGCAATAAGGCTGCAGTAAAACTTGCAAAAGAAAAAGTTCAAAATGCACTAAAAAAACAGGAGTCTCCAAGCGGTAATCCATTTGAGATGAATGACATTGATACTCGTAGGCTTTTTGAACTTGGAGTGACGGAAGCAGACGTTGCTGACATATTGGATTCATTTGACATTGATGACCGAGAGATGGAAAGAGTATTTACCGCTGGTCGACCACCATTTACTGGGACAAAATTTGCTAAGCAAATTTCCAGCATTATAAATAGTCGCTCTTCACTAGAAGGTCCTGAATTTGAAGAATTTGACCCAGAAGACGAAGACGAACAAAGAGAGATTTCAAAACTTGCAAGAAGAATGATTAATTCTGCGGCAGACGATTCTGCTCGTCGTTCCAAAATCACCGACCGCTCAAAGACGATGATTGATGTTGGCGTATCCTCTTCGTCTTCTGGCGGCATGTCAAGCAAGACACCAATGGGTAAAGGGCTTGGCACCAGTAAGGTCCTCTACCCAACGCGACCAAATAAATTTATCGCAAAAGATGTTTCGTTTGTATTTTACGATGCCAATCGCGAAGAGTTGTCTGTTGGCTACAAAGATAAAAAGAAATATGTTTTTGGTGGCATTACTCCAGAAATGGTCAACGACATTGAGAATGGCAAAAATTCACTAATCGCTTCACTCAATGCCGTCAAGAAAGATGCGCGCTACACAATCAACCCAGATGGCACGGTCATGGGCTCGCCCCCGAATACCCTCAAGTTACTGAATCGCGACAAGGACAGACTTGAGTTAATTGGCGATGACCTCGAAGTCGTTGAGTCTGTTATTGACGGCCTAAAGAATGGCCAAAACGATATGACGCGCAAAATGCGCAGCGATAGAAGGAATCAAGCCATGTCAATGGCGTCCGGATTGGCTAAAAATAATGAATACGCAATGGCTTTCAATATCATGGATGCACTTGACGAGATAGATACGCGCACCAATGGCGCTGGGTATATGCCCAATGGGATGCGCTCGTACGCGGCAACGACACATCTGAGAGTCCAAGTTGGTCTATCACAGGATGAAGTTGGCGAAATCCGTGATGAAATACGCGCAATAATGCGTAAACATAACGGGAATTTCTTTATCAAGGATGGCCTATCTAAGTACGACGGCAATCTTGCTGCTGCACAAAAGAAAGAAGGACGTGCTCAACTAGTACTCCTTTTGCCCGAATACAACGCCATCATGAATTCCTATGAAGAATTAGCGAAAATTGACCCAGAATGGGCTTCTGTTATTGGGCCACACCCAATAGAACTTGCTGGCATTAGTAATGACGGGCGATTTGACACAGAGAAATTCAAGGAGACTGGAGATTTTGCCGGGAAACTCATTAATAATGGAGCACCAAGTGGAATCACTGTTGCCGAGCAGCGCGAATTGATTAATTGGGCAAGACGCCAGCCCGGTTTTAGAATTGTTCAAAGCATTGCCTCTTCATATGATGAAAAGAATGGCGCACTTACTGCGAACCAATGGCGCACACTCCGTTCGCTTTATAGCAACTATGGCAAGAATCAATACAATAGAGGCGGCTTAGAATCTAGAAGAAACTCTGTTGGCATGCGTTCAACTAGCAGCACCGATGGCCCTGTGCCCATGAATGCGGTTTCCGGAAATACCATGGGGAATTTTGTTCCGTATGGCGGACCAACCGAAGGCGGCTCACGCAACGCCGAAGTTATTCCCAATGTAGACATCAAAGGTAAGTCAATAGAACAAGCCGTCCCAGAAGGACTCAGCGATGAAGAAGCATTGGCACTCATAGAGAGCATCGGTGCATATCACCCCAAGGCGAACCCTGATGGAATCAAGGGACGAGAGTATGTCGAGCGTAGAACGCGCTTGCTGGATTCAATCGCAGAAACGCGAAGAATTACCGAACGACGAGCAGCACTTGAGCGCGCTCAGCAAAGTGGCCAAATAGGCGACGACGTCAACCTGCCAAGTCATTTAGAGTTTTGGCCATTGGTTTCAGAAGACACTAAGTCCAAGTTGAATACGGCTGCGCAAAACAAATATGGCGCTCAATTCATAGACCTAGAACCATACCAAATGGAAGATGTATTGGTTTTTGAAACAGGCGCATCTGGTTACTACTCCGCTGGGACTTTTAAGCAAATTAAAAAGCGACCAAACGCCATTGATATGGAGGACTGGGAACGCTTGCTCCTTCCAGTTCATCAGCGTGTCAGCGAAATAGATGAAGAAGAAAAAATAAAGCGCGAGGCTGCTCGACTTGAAGCCGATAATAGTCCATCGCTCGAAGACATGTTAGACGACCCCAATATTGCCCCAGAACGCAAAGCCCGAATTGAAGGCATCCTTGCAATGCGGCGCGAGTCGGAGCGAAAGTGGAAAGAGTCTGCACAAACCTCTTCGGCAAAACGCAGAAGTGCTGCAAAGAAGGAAATAAAACTTCAAAAATATGAAACCATTGATGATGTTGGGCGAGACTCAGTTAAAAATATTGAGACAATGGCCAAGGCTAAGTATGGGTCTAAGTTTGATTCCCTCACTCCCGTACAACAAAAAGATGTACTTGACTCTTACGCCAAGGAAAGATTTGGCGTTGAGCATTACAGGAACATTGAACAGTCAGTCCAGAAGGCGCAGTCAATGGCCGAACGTTTCTCTCAACAAGAAAGAATTGACGGAGAACACCTAGCGGCATGGGATTCAATTACTGATTTCTTCAACTCATCAGAGCAACCTTCATTCACTGGCGAAAAAATAGATTCTTTACGTGAACTACTAGACAATTATCCAATTGAAAATGAAAATTCAACCGATGCCGAATTATTGTTGAGCAATAAGATTGAAGATATTTCTTCACTTATTGACGAAATGGAAATGTCTTATGATGACGAAAACATAACCATACCTACTGGCCGTACCGGTGGAATGGCTTCAAGCAAAAAATTCACTCCTCGTGGAGTGGAGGTTGAGCGAGATGAATCATCTTCACGTATTGGTGGCATGTCATCTCTATTTAACAGAAATAAGCCAGACAAAACAGAAACAGATACTGGCACGGTGAAGGCTCCAGATAAGCCTTCAAAGCCAGAACGCAAGAAGCCAATTGTTACAGATGGATGGAAAAAAGTTGGTGGCCAAGGTGGCTCCAATCCGGGCGGGTTCTTCGAAGACGAGAATGGCGTTCGTCATTACGTAAAGACGCCGCCAAGTCTTTCTCATATTGAAAGTGAAGTGCTTGCGGCTGAATTATACAAACTGCTTGGTCTTGGGGTTCCACAAATTTCTCAGGGTTCATTTCAGGGCAAGCCTGTCGTCGTATCGACACTTATTAGTGAACCAAGCAGGCCAATCACTGGAGCCATGGGCGATGGTAGCAAGCAATGGCAGGCGAAAGTTATTGAAGGGTTCGTGGGCGACGCATGGCTCGCCAATTGGGACGCAACCCTGAACGACAACGTTCGTGCTGACAAAAATGGAAATCCCATTCGTGTTGACAATGGTGGTTCTATGAAATGGAGAGCGCGAGGAGGGCCCAAGGGCGCAGCATGGGGCACTACTGTTGGTGAAATTGATTCGCTAAGAGGGACGAATCCTTCGGCGCCTGTATATAGGCAAATAACCGACCAGCAAATCAAAGACCAGGTTGCAAAACTTGAAGCAATTTCTCCTGAAACAATCAAAGCAACTGTGGCCTCAATAGTGTCCGACCCCGCCGAAGCAAAAGAATTAACAGACACGCTGTTGGCAAGAAGGCAAGACCTCATTAATCGTTTCGGCAAGGGGCGTAGTGCGGGCATGTCTTCACGCACTGCACTAAAACCAATGCCAGAATTTGGTTCTTCAAAATTTATGGATTCCTTGCCAGCAACACTAAGGGACCTTTCTGACGAGGAACTTATGCAAATGTGGGACTCCATGAAGCCGTTCGTCAACCTACAGCAGTACGAGATGGGCGAGAATGCGAAGAATTTGAATATCCGAATGGAGAAAATTAAAACAGATATTCGTAAGAGAATTAAGAGTGAAGTTTCCTTAAGGAATGGTGCTCCTGAGTCTCGTTCTGAAAAAATCAAACAGGGTTCTGCCGAAGAAATGGCTCGTGCTTCTGCCGAAAGAAAAAATCGTTCAGAAATCATCAAAAATGCATTGACTAATCGTTCCGACGCCATCAAGAAGTATTACTCGTCAACACGAATGCAAGATGACCAGCACACGGCAATATGGGACGACGTGGATGAGGCGTTGACCGCAGGCGAAGACGGCGACCTTACGCAGTCCAAATTTGACTCAATGATTCAAATTTTAGATGAATATATTTCAGCCAACAAGAACAACGTTTCAAAGAATGAACAGAGACGCAATGTCATGCAGGCAGAAAAGATGCGTGACTCACTATCTCGCCTAGCAGAACAATACGCAAATGACCCATACATGAGAGATGGCAATGAGGCGCAGAGTGAGCCCACAGTTCAAAGAATTGCCCGAAGTGGGGCGAATATTGGAAATCCTGCAGAGGAAAACAATAACCCTCCTTCACGCATCTCTATGGCCCCAACTAGGACAACCGCACAGTATGTGAGTGCACGCAAGAACGAGTCAAGAACAGAGGGCATGCGCTCTTCGACTGGGATGTCATCAAAGACGGGTCGAGCCGAAATCCGTGGTGAGGCAAGTTTCTTTAAATCAATCCAGGACATGCTTTCCCATGAAGCAGGAAAATCAGATGATGCCAAGGCGTCCTCTGCCCTGCGCATGCTGGCCACAATAATGACAAGACAAAAATCTGGCTTAATCTCCGACAAGAGAACCAATGCTGGGGCAATATATTTAATGCAGGATGAATTAGACAACATATTAGATGCATTATTCATCGCAATAGATAGACAGGTCGGTCGAGATAATGCCGATAGGGCAAAATTGCTATCAGATTTTGCCGACATGCTAGCGAAAGCAGGAATGGCTACCTTTATTGACAAGTCGGTTCCAGAAGTAAATTCTCGGACAATAACAAAATTCAATAGCGAGGGGAGAGAAGTGGAAATACCCCTAAATGAATAATCATAAAATATTATTCATTTACGCTACTCGATATAGGGTATACTAAAATCACGTAATCAAATATGGCCAAACAATTCAAATACTTCTGCATGGTGAACCAAGAAAAGGCTATTATGCCATGTAGTGGTTGTAGTAGCCCAAATGGCTGCCTCTTAGAAACCATGCAATACAAGGAGTCGACAACGATGAACTACGACGATAAAGCAATAGTCAAGATTGAAAGCGACGGCAGTGTTGCCAAGTGCGCTAAGGGTCTTGCCGGAAGCGAGTGTGGCTTTAAGGCTGGCTCAAAGGTTTGTGGTAAGTGTGGTGCTATGGCTGTCCAAATCAAGATGGTTCCTGTTGACGACATGGACGACGAAGAGATGATGGACGACGAAGAGATGATGACCGAGCAGCAGAAAATGATGATGCGCCGTCGTAAGGGCATGGGTATGCCCATGGACCCAACTGAAGACGAAGAAACCGTTGCCGAAGACATGGAATCAATGGATGAAGAAGAGGAAATGGCTACTGGCAAGATGTGGGGCGGAAAGCCGTACCGCAAAGGCATGCGTATGCCCGCTCCCGAAATCATGGATGATGAAATGATGGACGACGAAGAAGAAATGGACTACCCCGCTGGCAAGAATTACATGCAGCAGGTCGGCGCTGGGAAAATTGGCCCAATGCGCAAGGGTACGCCCGCTTCCGAAATCATGGATGACGAATACATAGACGATG
>Ga0209770_10001649_pt1 | contig 11486 bp, 10 predicted proteins | sample LauGreSu1BDMLBDD_2_FD_187572 | JGI IMG/M metagenome (GOLD analysis project Ga0209770, IMG submission 187572) | Freshwater lake microbial communities from Lake Michigan, USA - Su13.BD.MLB.DD (SPAdes) (version 2) | ecosystem: Environmental > Aquatic > Freshwater > Lake | place: Lake Michigan, USA...
TATATATGAAAACACGCATATATATTTTAGCTTATAACGATAAAACTTTTGAATATGCCTCTAATTTTTATCAAAAATATGAATGGGCTAAAGTTATACGTATAAAAACTACTGTTTTATTTGAAAGTATTATATTTGATGAATGGCTATTAGACAATTATGACGATTGGAAAGATTTCGATAATATTGGGTTTATATCTTGGAAAGCTAATCAAAAAATATGTATAAATGCATTAGATAATGTTATTAAACAATTAAATGAAAACGATTATGATTATGATATTAAACCATTATATATATTAGAATTTAATGAATTAATATTAGAAGTTAATATAATTAATTATAGAATAGTTGATATTATATGTACTAAATTAAATTATCCTCATAAATTTGTATATGGTAAATTTATTAAATTTTATTGTAATTATTGGATTACTAAAAGAGATACACTTTTAGAATTTATTAAATTTTTTAAAAAATGCAAAGAAATTATTGATACTGACGAAGAAATACAATCTATTATATGGCATGACGCGCGTCATTCTGGATTAAGTGAAGAAGAATTACTTAAGATTTTCAATAAACCTCATTATTGTTATCATCCGTTTGTTTGTGAAAAATTAGCATGGTTTTTTTTCCACGGCAAAAAATTTATTTGAATCAATATAAATATTTAATATATATAAATGATTAAATGATTATAACTATACTTACCGGCGGTTCTGGTAGTGAAAATATTCAAAATGATTTTTATAAAATCAATAAAAATTTATCATTAAATTTAATTATTAATGGCTATGATGATGGTAAATCTACGGGTATTTTACGAAATACTTTTAAAGGTATTTTGGGTATATCCGATTTTAGAAAAAATCAAATTTTAGAATATAAAATAAGATATGGAAATAATAAAATATATAATTTATTAAATCATAGGTTTACGATTAATCATAATCCTCATAAATATATTATCGATCTTATTAATACAACTTTTATGGATGATGATTATAATTATGATATATATAATTTTTTAATATTCAATACCAATCATTATTTTAAAATAGTGAATAATAATATAATATATGATGATTTTAATTTTATGAATATTATATATTGTTCTTTACTTCATAAAAATAATAATAATATGATTACTGTTTGCAAAATTATAAAAAAAGTTTTGAAATTAAAAAATAATATATTTATAAATTCGAATAAAAATTTAATTTTAAATGCTATTACTAAAAATAATAATAGATTGTTGGATGAAGCTTCTATAGTTAATTTTAATGATAATAATGATAAAATTATAGATATTTGTTTTAATAATAATATTCCAAATCTAAATTATAAAACTAAAAAATTGTTATTAAAATCTGATATAATTATATGTTCTTGTGGAACTCAATTTAGCAGTCTCATACCAACCTATAAAACAAATGGATTTAAGAAAACTTTAAAGAAGTCAAAAGCATGTAAATATTTAATTATGAATTGTGATTATGATAATGATATTATTAATTATAGCGGGGATGAATTATTGGACAAAATTAATGAATATATTTCATTAGATGATTTTAAGATTATTGTATCTAATGATATTCATAATAATCTTATTCCAACAACTACTAAATATAATTGTATAAATATAGCTAAATTAATTAATAACAATAAACATAATGGATTTCTATTATGGAAATATATATTATTTGATTATTTTAAATTTTATTATAATAGTCATTATATATTTGATTATGATTATACTATTTTTGATGACAATAATATGTGTATTTCTTTGGATAATATTAAATTATTGGAAAAAATAAATAATGCAATCGTTGTTAGTAATAATTGTATTACTAATTTATTAACTATACCTTCTAATATTGATACATATACCAATTTTGCAAATATTAAAAATAATAAAATTATTAATGATGCATTTATTTTAAATGATAATGATGTGTCATTCATTTATAATATTATTTCAAAGTTGGATTGTTGTTGTTGTTTAAAAATAACAAATAGAAAAAATATTTCGATCGCAATAAAACCCATTATTAATAGAGATTTATTTATAAATTTATTTGATTCGTATTTATGCGATACAGATTTAAAAATTATTAAAACTGGTAAAACAACTATCGAAATATTGAAAAAAGGATTATCCAAAAGAAATTTATTTATTGATAATAATTATTTTAATAATAAATACACATATATAACTGATATTAATGATATTGATTATAATTATGAAACAGATAAAAATTTATATTTACAAGTTTCTAATATAAATACTACAAATCTTTTTTTAAATTCTATAATACTTAATCAAAAATATGATTTTTGCATTATTGTTGCTGGTATAAATACTAGATTTAATAATAATTTTCCCAAATGTCTTATTAATATTAATGATAATAAAACAGTATTAGAAGATATTATTGATAAGATTTTACCATTTGCTAATAAAATATTTATATGTTGCAATAATTATTATAAAGATTATTTTTTAAAGTTTGATAAAAATCATAATAATATAAAATTTGTTTATTATAATTCAGTTGATAATTTGCAAAATTATCCAAAAGGTAATGGTGAAACTATTTATCAATTATTGAATAATGAAATTTTGACAGATAAAATATTTATTATGTGGGGTGATATTATCATTTCAAATGAAACTATTATAAGTGAAATGTATAATTTACAATTTGATAATGATTTTTTAATACCTGCTATTTATGAAAAAACACCATATGCATATTTAATTACAAATGATAATAATACGGTAAATGATATTAAATATTATCAATATGAGCCGATTGATTATGGTTTTCACGATCAATCTATATTTTTATGCAATACATGTATATTAAAAGATAACTTAATATTAAAAGATAATACTGAAAATTTCTTTTTAGATATAATTAAACAATTAAATAATGTTAAATATTATGAAACTAAATATCCAATATACGGTTATAATACTATCGACGAATTTAATTTAATTATTGATAAATTTATATAAAGCAAATATATAAATTATTTTTATAATGGATGCGTATTATAATAATTGTAAATTTTATAATGAAAATAATGGATTATTAGATGATTTTTCTAGAAGTGTTGGAGAAGGTAGTAGATTTTTAATTAATAAATATATTGAACCTGATATGAAAGTTTTGGAATTGGGTGCTAGATACGGGACTGTTAGTGTTTGTTTGGATTTTTTATTAAACAATCCAACAAAACAATTATTATGCGTCGATCCTGATATGACTGTTAAAGACTGTTTACAAATAAATAAAGATATTAATGGTTGTACGTTTAATATATATAATGGCACTATTTCAAAAAAAGAATTGTATGTGTGTTATAATGGCTGTTGTTGGGAATCAAAAACATATGTCAATCCACCTGCTAATTTAAAATCAATCAAAACTAACACATTATCTCTTGACAAAATTCAAGAATTATATGATATTAAATTTGATTGTGTTTTAGCAGATTGTGAAGGATTTTTATTAGAATTTATAAATGAAAATCCGGACTTTTTTGATAATATTAAATGTCTTATTTATGAAGAAGACTGTAGTAAAAAAAACCCAATTAATAATGATTATATTGATTATGGTGAAGTTGAAAATTTTTTAATAAGTAAGAATTTTTATTTAGCAGAAGTATATACTGATAAAATTGGATTAGATAATAAAGTTTGGTTAAAAAATAAAGATAATTTTCATATATTTATTGCTTCATGTTATGAAGGTTTAGATATTCAAGTTCCTAGATTAATTAAAAATATTATTAAATCTAATATTCCTGTAAATTTTGTTCATTTTATTGTTGGTGGCTGTCCTGAAGAAAAAACTTATTATATAGATGGTATTGAAATTGTTACTGTTAAATATAGGTGTTTTGAATTTACACCTCATATTTATTTAGTTAATAATCCAGATAAATATGATTTTGATTATGCTTTTTATACACATGATACAGTAGAATTTGGAATAAATTTTTATAATACTGTTAAAAATGACGTATGTTTCTTACGCGAACAGAAAAAATATGATACTATTAAAATTGAATGTAAAAATATATATTCTTCAAATATTGGTATTTATTCTAAAAGAATTATTTTATTAAATAAAGAAATATTATTATCAATATCATTAAATTCGAATGAATATAATGATTTATTTAATTTAAAAAAGAAATTACAAAGATATGAAGATTTTATATTAAATCAAAACTTTTATAATAATAACGATGGTTGTATAAATGTAGAACAAAAAATGACAGGTATAAATGGAACTGTTTCTAATGGCACTATTAGATATTTTAAACGCATCGATTTAATTAAATATCAAATGAATGCTAATAGTATTCAATCTATTGATATTTGTAAAATTTAAAGATTATGGCGAATAATTAATTTTATTCAAATAATTTCTTATTTGATATATTAATTCACTATAACATCCTTTACCTCTAATAAATATTTTTGCTTTAACTGCACAGCATAAATCAATATCTGCGTGATTTCCATCAAAATGTTCACCATTTAATTCGTTTAATACATCATTTAAATATTTATTAGATAATAAAATACCATTATCTAATTTTGAAACATTTACCAATTATATATATTTTGTTATATGGTTCTTTTTAATTGTTCATGATATTTATCACCAACTATAACATCTCTTAATCTTAAATGTACTACTACACTATCTTCAATATCTAATGGTAATAAATCATTATATTTTTCTATAAATTTATTAACTATTTTTGTAATGTTTTCAATTTTATTTATTGAAATATTTGAGGATATATATTCATAACCTATGCTATTTGGATTATTATTACATAAATATGATTTATTATAGTCTGTTAATTCTAATAATACTAAGTCTCCTAATTTATATGATGATAATTTAATATTATTTTTGCGGATATTATTTAAGAATTAATATTTATTATAATTATAATATGGCGAAAATATTAATAACTGGTGGTTGTGGGTTTATTGGGTCACATTTGGTTGATAAATTAATATTAGAAGGTTTTAATGTAAGTATATTAGATATTAATAAAAAATTTGTAAATAAATTAGCAACTTATTATATTGCTGATATTAATAATATAAATTCTATTGAAACTGTTTTCGATGAGGTAAAACCGGACTTTTGTATTCATTTAGCTGGTATATTAGGTACTACTGAAACTTGGAATTATCCTAATGATACTGTTTTAACAAATATAATAGGTTCCAATAATATTTATGAATTGTGTGGAAAATATAAATGCAATATTATAACTGTTGACGTAGGGTCAAAATGGTTATCACCATATACTATTAGTAAAACTTGTTCGGCTGATTTTGCCTTAGCTTTTGCAAATAAATATAAAATAAAATGCGGGTTATTAAGAATATTCAACGTATATGGACCTCGTCAAAGTACTAAAATAATTAAAGTAGCGCCGATGTTTATATATAAATCACTAAAAAATGAATCGTTAGATGTTTGGGGTAATAAACAATTAGATTTAATATATGTTACAGATGTTGCTGATGCTTTTTATAAAGCTGTTATACATATTGATAAAATAAATAAACGACGAGATATATTTATAGGTTCTGGAAAACAATTATTAACATCAGAATTTGCAGAATTAGTTATTAAAAATATTGATAAAGGATTTATAAATATAACTGATAATAGATTGGGTGAAGAAAATATAGATTCGGGATATATGAATAATAATTATTCTAAAGAATTACTAGAATGGGAACCTAAAATAAATTTAGAAGATGGTATTAAATATACAATTGATTATTATGTTGAAAATGATATTGAAAATACATTTACTGTTTTATAATTTTCAACAAAATTATTTATTTTTTTTATAGATAATTCTTTATTATATATATAATTTTTTTCAAAATAACTACTACATATATTCATTATTTTAGGCTGTCTTTTTTTTAAATTGATTATATTATTTTTATATTCTATTTGTAAATCATTTATTATTTTATAATCTGTAAATATAGTTGTTATTATATCTTTTACTGTTATTGGTTCTGAAACTAAATTTAATATTTTTATATTATTATTACATACATAATCTATATCATCTTTAATAGTCGATAAATCATAAAATTGTAATGTATCATATATACATATATTTTCTAAATAATTTTGGTTTAATAAATCATATAATATACCTTTGTTTAACTTATCACCATATATACTTGGCAATCTTAATATATGATAATTTTCATAAGTATCTATTATAAATTTTTCAAATATTAATCTATGTTTTCCATAATAATCTATACTATTTTTAATATCTAAATTCTCATATTCTGTAAATTTACTATTTAAATCTGGATAAACATTAATAGTTGATATTAATATAAATTTATTGCATTTTATTTTTTTTAATTTTGTTAAAAAAAAATTAACATTTTCTTCATCCTTTATATTATTTTTATTAGCATTTCCAACATGTCCTGTTAATCCACAAAATAATATTATATTATAATTATCATTAATTGTATCTATATTTGTAGTATTATAATATTCATCAAATATATTATATGTTTTAATTATATTAGTCCCTACAGTACCAGTATAACCAATAATACAATTTTTCATTTAATACTAACTTGAGATTTAAAAATGTATTAAAATTTTTCATTTTACATAAAAAATGATTCTTTCTTTTTAATTGTCTTTCATCTCTAAGATCAAAACTATTGCTATGATTGATACCGCTGAACTTATTCGCCGTATTACCGAATATATCAACTCTCAACCTGATGACATTTCTAAGAAAGAACTCAAGAAAGCCATCAGCGACATTTATGACGAGTTGACCAAAACGGTTAAGAAGACGAAGAAATCCGCGAAAGCTGCTAGCAGCGATAGTGATAGCGACGAGAAACCAGAGAAGAAGAAACGTGCATTAACCAAGTATAATGCATTCATCAAGGAGCAAATGGCAGTTTTGAAGCAAAACGAAACGCCTGAAACCAAAATGAATGCAAAGGAAAAGATGTTGCACATTTCAAAACTGTGGCAGGATGCGAAAGACGCGAAGAATGATGAGGTTGTTGAAGAAGCGGATGGCGAGGCTGGCGAAGCGAAAACAAAAAAGCCTAAAGATAAGGCTTCGAGTGTTGGGAAGAAATCAAACGATGAGGCTGTTGAAGAGGCGGGTGGTGAGGTTGGAGAAGCAGATGGTGATGAAAAGCCTAAAGATAAGGCTTCGCGTGGTGTGAAGAAAGGAAAGTAAATGAATAATATAAATGGCAAAAAGAAATTTTTGTCATTTTAATAATAAATATTATTTTCATTTAAATAATTTTTTATTTCTTTTATTGTAAATTCATAAATTAACTTATTTTTGGTTTTTGTGTCTTTTAAAATTTTACTAATTAATGTTATTTTTTTCTTTTTTAAAATTAAAATTAAAATTTTTTCTTCTGTTAAAGAAGATGATGAAAATGTATGTAATATATTATTTTAATATGTTCATTTAATCCAAATCCAATAAATTCTAAACCAAAAGAGTTTAATTTAAACATAGGTGTAGTATCTAATTTATTAATATACTCATCTATTTTTAATAAAGGTTTTGATTTTAATAATTGTTTAATTGTTAATTTTTGAAACATAACAGGTACTTGTTGTCTTTCTGTAGTTTTATTAACTAAAATATCTTTACTACCACCCATTTTAGCAACTGATAGGTATGAAATATCAGTATCAATTAATACTTTATTAAGTGCATTTAAACCAATAACATATGGTGAACTTAGTTTTGTAAAATATTCATTAACACCTTTCAATAATATTTCATTAAATATTTTATTAATATTAGATGCTATTATACTTGCTATTTTATCATAAAATTTAATAATATTAGATTCATTTATTTGTTTAGATAAATGAATAGCATAATAAATAATATTCTGATACAAAATGCAGACATTTTTTAATTCATTAACATCTACTGAACCATGTTTAATTCTAAATTCAATAGTATAAGGGCGTTTAGGAACTGGATTTCCATTTTTTTCATGAAAAACAATATCATATAAATTAACAATATTTATCCAATATGGTCTATAATTAAATAATTTTTTAATAGTTTCAGATGAACCATCATTATAAGCACCTTCATAAAAAATAGTAAAAATATTTTGTAATGTATCATTATAATCTTCTGCGTTTATTTCATAATATGCAGTATATAAACTATTGTTAATATTAAGTTTTTTACAATATATATTATTTGAACGAGTTTTTAAAAATAAATTATAAATTTTATCTTGAAAAATATGACATATTGATAGTAGACTAATTACAAAATTAATATCAGGTTTAATAAACTCATTATCTTTATTTAAAGAAATATGAACATGTTGTGAAGTTTTAGAACAATTTAATATTGATTTTTTTTATAATTGTATCATCAAAAAATATAGATAATTTATCAATATCATCAATACTTTAAAAAAACTGGTGTGATAAATTCACAATTATTTAATAAATATTTATAATCAACAACTTTACCAGAAATAATATCTTTATATAAAATAGTTTTATTACATTTAACACTACCATCATAAGTTAATAATAAATTTATTTCATCAGAATTAGATTCTATAGTATAAAAAGAATCAACATCTGTTTTAAATAATTTAATTTTAGAATGAGTTAATTTTAATTTATTATCAAAATTATTATAAAAATTATCAACATTATCCATTAACATATCAACAATATCATAACTACTATATTTATAATTGAATTTTTTTTCATTACTTAATCTATGTTTAATAATTAGTAATGCTAAATTTAAAAACTCATTCATATTATCTATAAATGTTCTTAATTCATCTGAAAGTAAAGTAGTATCTGGATTATGTTTTACCGAATCTATAAGCGAATTTATTTTTTTGTTTAAATATGACGCTGCATTCGTATATTCATAATCGTTATACAAGTTTTAATATATTACATTTTTTTATTTTTTCTATATAAGAGTAAATTTCATCCTTATATTCTTGACTATTAATTTTATTTAAATATGCTTCATTTATTAATAGGTATTCTCCGTCATATATTTGTTCCACATTACGGTTATATATACGAATACTATAATTTAATATTTCTATAAAATATGATATTATTTTAGTTTTCATAGTAGATATATTACAAAATCGAATAAAATAAACATAAGCATCAAAATTATCAATTAATTCAAATACACATTCTATTTCTACCCCAAATTTTAACTTTATATCTGATTGTTCTTCTTTTGTTATAACCACATCATGTAATAGTGTTTTTTTTGTTTTTTTGAAGGCGATGAATGTCCTGATTTTGATATTACAGTATCCATTTTAATACTATTTATATTATATTTTTTAATTATAGTATTAATAAATGGAAGACGTTAAACATATATCAACATATGATTGTTTTTATTTAATTGACAATAATAATGATGATTCTAAAATATTATTAGGTAATATTATATATTGTGTTAATCATATTATAAATAAATTATCAGATAATACTAAATCTAGTAGTAAATCTAGTAGTAAATCTAGTAAAATATCTAATTTAATTGAGTTTTATGAGATATATACTAAAAAATATAATAGTAATAGTAAAACGACATATAATATAAAAAAAGATAAAATTTTAAAAACTTATATGAATTTTGATGAAACTAAATATACTAAATCTAAAAAAGTTAAAGAATATTTAGATATGCTAAAACCAACGCAAAATGGATATGGTGATATTCCTAAAACTATTGATAAATATTTTAATAAAAGTAGTAAAAAAATTCATCCTGATTTTATTCGCAATTCAAAAATAATAAAAGGAGGTGATTCATTAAGTTATACAAATCAAATTTGCATACCTGCATTATTAGAATTTTGTCAATATCATGGAACTTTTATTGGACCTACTGATTATGATGATATTAAACCATTATTAGTATCATTATATCATTTAGTTAATCAAAGTTATAATTATGTTGCATTATATTATTTTATTGCAAATAATGATCAAAATTTATTTTATAGACATGTTATAGATTTTAATAATTATGATATAGATCAATATAATGTGGTAGAATATAATCAACATCATCCATATTATCATACTCAATTTATTAGAGAATGTAATTTTAAAGAGTATAATAAAGAAATCATACTTTCATATGAAATATTTCAATATTATTATCGAGATAATTTACAAAATTATATTAATCTACAAATGCAATATATTAGTACTTTAACAAATGCTGAAAAAAATATAATTAAAGATTACACAAGACCTAGAACATTTAATTTTTTGAATGAATATATTATAAATCCAACACCTGGATTTACAACAAGATATTTACAAAAATGGAATTTACATTCTGTTAATACTAGATTAGGTAATTCATTCTGTGATATAATTTGCGCTGTTTTACCACGTATAAATATTAATGATATTAAAGATGCTGGATATTATGATAATGCTCATATATCTTATAATACTATTACTGAATACGAATGGCATATAATATTACAATTATATTTGATTGAATTAAATAGAATAATATTAGGCGCGCCAGCTACTACAACTAATTTATTCTGTTTTAGAGGCTCTAAAACTGATTATGTTGTACAAAATAATACTTATACAACACCATACGAAGTTATTAATGTTCATCTTTCAAATTCAAGACCATCTTCTATATCATTTAGTTTTGATGCTGCTAAATTTTTTTATAATACTGGTTCATATAATACTAGTATTATGTATAGAGTGTTAGTTACACCTGGTTGTAAGTTATTATTCGCATCTCCATTATCTCATATTACTACCGTCGGTGAAATGGAATTTATAGTACCAATACATCATGTATTTGCAAGTATTGATTTATTTACAACAGTAGAAGCTTATAATAGTTTCAATAATAAACATAATATATGTTTAAATCCAAATGATAAAATAAATTCAAAAGATATTATTTTATTACCAATATAAAAATGTTTTAATTTTTATTAAATTTAATAAAATTTGATTGTCATTTATTATATTATTTTTAGCGGGGATTGTTAGGGGTAATATGTAGTGAGCAGAGACTACATAACAAATGAATGATTGTCATAAGACATAAAATGGATGTAAGATAAAATAAGCCTAATAAATTTTGGCATTTATAATAAATTTTTAAAAGTATTTTTATTTTTATAAAATGACAAAAATTTCTTTTTGCCATTTATATCTTTTTTTCCATTTTATTCCCACTCCGGCATTCCGAACTTCCCAATCTCCTCGATTTCTTTCCTGATTTTCTCCCGCATAGTGATCGCTTTCCACTCCTTATTGAACTTCTTAGTCAAGATTTTGCGTCCGTCATGATTGATTTTATGAAGGAAGCCACAATCTTTTTCGAAA
>Ga0209770_10001650_pt1 | contig 11480 bp, 14 predicted proteins | sample LauGreSu1BDMLBDD_2_FD_187572 | JGI IMG/M metagenome (GOLD analysis project Ga0209770, IMG submission 187572) | Freshwater lake microbial communities from Lake Michigan, USA - Su13.BD.MLB.DD (SPAdes) (version 2) | ecosystem: Environmental > Aquatic > Freshwater > Lake | place: Lake Michigan, USA...
TGAGAGGCTATTGAGAGGCTATTGAGAGGCTACCGAGAGGCTACCGAGAGGCTACCGAGAGGCAAAAATATAAAAAGATATATAATATGATATATAGTATGTTATAGTATGTGCGCGTAATAGTGTGTAAGAGATAATATGGAGATATTTAGATGCTGTATAATATGCGGTATTTAAACTTGGAGGATTCCAGAGATTCATATACGGGTATTACGATGTATTTGCATATCTTATTGTCATTTTTGATATACATCGCGTTTATAGAGGCTATATTGGCTTCTGTGTGTCTATCTTCTGGCTTTAATTCATCTTGCTTCTTACCATTGTATTTTCTGAGATATTTTGTAATATAATAGCCTTCAATATCGCAGAAATATTTGCCAGGGTCTTCCTCGAGCTCTATTTTAATATGGAAGATATCACACAGCATTTTAGATACTTCTGGCATACTATCGGCAAACTTAGGGAACTCAAAGTATTCGGCATCTTTCTCTTCAAAATTATTCTTAAGCTGATATACTCCCGTTATTTTATCGCCATTATTGAAAGGCTCCAGGTATTTATTGGCGTCCAATTTCTTGCCCCCGTGCTTCGCAATGACATTCTTAGCACATTCCTCCATCACCTGGCATATATTTTTACACCTTTTCGTTGAATATACATCAGTCGCCTTTTTGCGCTTATCCCAATTCCTGAATCGCCCCGTAATTCTACCAAACAATTGATACATAGTGTCATTCAATATATTATCATAGCCAAATATAGCAGCCGTGAAGCTTCCGAGCTTCTCAGATACAAGCGTCTGACCCATACCTACACAGACGAAGCCAATATATACAAGAGGCCTATCGCTGATATTATTAGCCTCCATATAATTCGCTATTAAATCTCCCAGCTCGCCTTCTTTCAATACGATGGGTTGCGTTATCGTATCGCCATCCTCGTTTTTATATTGAATGCTCTTTTCAGCACTATTAAGAAGTATAATAACACACGAAGGCTCGTGTTTAAATAGGCACTCTCTTAAATAACTGTGGGTAATCCTTCGCAAATTAGCAGGTATAAATACGCGGCTATATTTACTCAATATTTCCGGATACTTTTTGAGAGTATCCTTGATAAAATTCATAGTAAATATTTCGTTATCCCTCAAGCCCGCATCAGCATAATCTGCATTCTTGGTACTTTTATATGCACTATCATTGTCTCCGTAGCATATAAAGTTAATATCATTGTAGCCTATATAATCCGTGTCATAATAGTTATCTATATGCAATATATTGATGTTAGACCAGAAACTCATCTTATTGTCGCTCCAGATATTATTGGGTGATGCGGACATCGCATACATCGCTGATACTATCTCCAAATCATTGATAGTCTCAATATGCTTGCGAATATTACAAGCAGTATTCTTAATATATTTATGGAGCTCGTCAAAATACACGAAGACACGCTTGACAGCTGTATTGCCCTCGCCGAGCCTATATATAGTATCAAAGCAATCGTTGAATCTCTTGGTATTACTGCACGCTATTACAATCCGCGGCATTTCCCATTCAGCATCCTCAGTCTCTACGGTATCCTCGGTATCTCTGTCCTCTCTGGACTTCTTTGTCTTATTTGTCTTCTTAGGCTTTGCCTCGGGTTCACTGAAGATATGTTCGGTCTGTTTGATGTGTCTGTAATCTCCCTTATATACTGACGCAAATACGCATACCGAACCATCTCCATATTTATTATTGACTTCGCTCAGCCTGTTAGAGAATTGCTTATTATTCAGCAGAGTATTCATAGTAAGTACGATGTGAATGCTACGCCCCTGCGCTTCGTCTTGTTTCAGACTCTCCATAATTTTATTGACTATGACGAATGTCTTTCCCATCTGCGTAGGAAGAACACAGAGGTTAAACTTGTTATGCTCGCGATGCTCTCGGTGTTCCATTGCCGTAGCCTCCGTAGCCTCTCAAGTTTAGATAAGAGTTTTTAAACCAAGAACTTTTCTAATAACACTTATATAGGTCTATTAGGCTTCTATGAGTCAATTTTTATGCCCGCCAGAACATATTTATTATGAGGCTATAAAAAAAATAAAAATAATATTTAGATGGATTATAAAAAGTTTGAGGAGAATATATATAAGTATATCATAGAATATAATAAAGGTCGGGCGAAGGCTATTAAGAAGGTGGAGAAAGTTCAAAAAACATTAAACTTTACAAATGAAGAAATATCGCAGATTATTACATCTTTTGATAATCTGTTGAGTAAAAATATATATAAATATTATTATAACAAAGCTTCTTTAATAGGTAAAAGCATATATGCAAAGAACGACGGAGCACCCAATGACAATGTTAAAACCTGTATATCTAAAATATACAAAATAAAGCCTCTTGAAATTATAAAAAGCTTATCGGGCAATACTTTTTCTACAAAAATAAACGGGAGAAATAAGATTATTAATTTTACGAACTATAACGATTATAGTATTGAGGAAAATTATAAAAACTTGGAGAAACGCAAGTTCATATATAATGAACTCGCGAAGAGAGAGCTAATACCGAAGATAAATGATATTATTATGTGTAATAATAAATGCGATAATTCAAAACCGCAGAGAGTTAAAACGGCAGATTCGGGATATTATATAATAGTATATGATAATCCGGCAGATTACAGACAATTAAATGCCGAAAATATAAACAAGTTATCTGCCGAAGACAAGAAAAAACTGCTTGTCAATTTGGAATTATTCGCGCAAAAAATACTTGATAATAAAATTATATCATATACCGAATTTGTTGGGGAATATTTTGAAGGAGGTATGAAATGGCTATTCTTTGACAATAACCTTAAAATAGTAATGATGATGACTGACAGTTTTGCAATGTATCAATTTAGTGATAAGGAGAAAGCTACTATGAATAAAAAGACCTTTTATAAAAAATTAACTAAGAAGCTTTTCGATAATGCCGAAAGAATTCAGGGCTTATATGTCAAAAAATATGTAATATTGCGATTATTACAGGAAAAACAATTAATTTTGTGAGGATAATGAAGGGCTGATTTTCTTATGGGAAATTAAAAATTGATAGCTACTCAGTTATTATTTTTATATATGATGGTTTCAAGCTATCTCGATCTCCTTGACGAAGATTTGATAACTAAGATTTTTGAGATGCTCGCGATGGCTATTGAGAAGGAGATTGTGGCAGCAGAGATTATGTTGGACGACATAGATGACCGTGTATGTGGAAATGATATAACCGATAAGTGGCTTCTCGGTTTAGATATTGTCAAAAAGCTGAATCCGCGAAAGTTCAGGATTATGGTAGATAATAAGGAATATACAGTTCCCTATGATGTATATTCAATAACCTACGGACACATCAAATATGATATCGCGGACCCTCATTTGAACTCAAATACGCATCTATTTACGAGGTATCCGCTTGATAATGTTATAGTAATCTTGAGACAAGATACGGGCGATGAATTGATAGACGACGAAACCGGCTATTTTGACTATGTGATATTACAGAGCCCCGTCCTTAAATCCCCTCTATACCTGGATATATTGAGAGAGACAAATAAACTATACTTGGAATTATCTACTATCCGCGATTACTACGGAGATGATAATATCTTATCGCGTACCTTTCATATAAACAACAAGAAGATGGCTTCAAGATATGACTCAAGTTGCTATAAATACTATAACATAACAGACGAGGATTTTGCAAAATACAACTATATAACAACAAATGTATTTGAATAAAACTCCAGACTGGGCGCGGTGTCTTTATGGGTATTCTCTGGTATTCTCTGTGTTTTTTGTTTTTTTGAGGTAAAAGGAAAAATGGCAATTTGAAAAACTTAATTATATATTATATATAAATAAAAAAATGATACTATATATATAGATTATAAAGGACATAATGGCGATTACATATAAGGCGAATGTTGTTGAGGATGTTCTCAAGGTTATGGAACATTTGAATGATACCAAAATATCTAAACCTATTATGACAATTTATGAGTTTGACAAAATAATTGCTTTGAGAACACAGCAAATTGCATCTGGTGCTCCGCTGTTTGTTAATGATATGACGACAGATGTCAAAAGCAATATGGAATTGCGTCAAATAGCCCTAAAAGAACTTACCGAAGGACGATTGCCTTTTATGGTTGAGAGAAAATTGCCTAACAACAAGAAGGAATATTATAGAGTTCGCGACCTTGATTTAGTAGCCGTCAGAGACCGTATTAGATAATCGGGAGGTAATAAAAATTGATATATAATTTTAATTACCCGAGGATATCATTAAGATTAAGCAACGCGAAAATGACAAGCTCGTTATTGATTGATGATGATATCTTGGATTATTTGAAGTGCCATATAGATTTTGGGGAATATGAAAAGATGAAGAAGGTATCGGTTAAGTATCGCAAGTTATTTGATTTGTCTCCGTTGCTATATAGTAAAAGCTATGATAAACTGCTATATATCAAGGGGATAACTGTTGAATTTATTCTTAAAATTATTGAAGGCAATATTAGGAAGAAATACAGGTTCAAGAAAAATAAGCAGATTATTAAAAAGCTAATGAAATATGAGGAATTAATTGGAATCGCTATATATAATAATTGTTCTTTTGTGATAGAGTATTTGATAGATATTATATATAATACATCTAAGAGAAAATGCGAGAATATCAAAAATACTATGCTTGATTTATATGAAAATGAAACCCTGTATTACAGAAATCTGGATATGTTCTGTTCAACACTCACAATTATTACCAAGTATTTTAAAAATGATACTGATTATTACTATAACGAGAACTTGGAACTGCTATATAAATTAAACATCGGTTTGCTATTATTTATAATTGTCAAGAAGTTTAGCCTCTATTCGCATATTATTGCTAATACTTCGCGTTCCAGTGTAATCAATTTATTCTCTATGCAGAACAAAAAGATTGACGAATATCTCGCAAATATCCGCGACGAACAACTATACGGTAATGAAAAATATTTCAAAAAATATTACATCAACACCATAATATATTTAATGAAAACACTATATATTGATATATCACCGGATAATACAGATACTGGCGATGAGAGCAACATAACTCATCGCATCCCTTGTATATATATGATTACTGATGAGAAGGATGTATCTTATGATATATAACAACGATGATTTATATATAAAAAATGATATCAAAGGTATTATATTTTTTATATTAAAAATGAGTGATTTGTTTTTACAAGATGATATCATAGATGTTTTGAAAGCTAAAATTGATATTAGAGATTATGGCAAATTGAAAAGGGTCTCTATGAAATATAAGAGATATTTTGATTTGAAGCCGTTGATAGATTCTAAGAAATACGAGGAGATTATGATTATATGCGGTTGTTCTGTTGAGATTCTAACAAATATAATAACAAGACATGTAATAGAAAAATATAATTATGAGGAGATTAAGGAAATTACACAGCAAATCTTGAAACACAGGGATAGATTTAGCTTATCATTGGATAACAAGGGACATTATATCTTGAAATCTCTGATAACACTCTATTATAATTGCTATAATAATAATTACAAGGGTATTATAATGTCGCTGTGGATTTTTCACAATATGTGTAATAAAAGGATGACTCTTGCAAATCTTGAATATTTCATTCAGCCTGTCATATCATATATTGAGGATGTGAATCGCGAAAATGTATTAGCTCAATTTAATATAAACGATTACGAAGATGATGATAATTACAATAATGTTAATAATCACAAAATCCTTATTTGCATAAACCTGAATATATATTTCTCAATTATTATGAAACGCCTGAAAATGATAATACCGGAAAATTCAGAAAAGAAAATAGATAGACAGATGATAGATGTTATTAACAGCGGCTTACGAGAAAATGTATTAGAATACATAGATTTCAACATAAACGCCCTCAGCTTCCCCGACTATTACATAAACTATGTCAAATACCTTTGTACTAATATAATGCTATAAAGCTATAATCTAATCCTATGATGCGAAAGCCACATTCAACAAGTTCCTCAAGTCCCGCAAGTCCCTATGTTTTGCCTTTTCTATAGCCTTGACAATAGCCTCTTAGTAGCCTCTCAATAATTATTATAAAAATACATAGAAGATTCAGAGCAATTATTGAGACACTAGAATATTTATATTTTTTTCATTTTTAAATTTGAGTACATCTCTTGATTTATTTTGTAATTTCTAAAAAACTTTTGAAATTTTTGAAAAAACAGAAAGATGTACTCAAATTTTAATTTTCAACTTTTAGAAAATCTTGGTTTCTTTTTGAGACATCATAATGGTATTATATATAGCTCAATAGCCTCTCAATAGCCTCTCAATAAAACCGCGTTGGGGGCGGTCTCCCCCATAGGTCTCCCCCATAGGGCTATTTTAGTGATACATAATATCTGTATTTCCATAGTTTCTTTTTGTTTTTATTTATAAAGCCCCTATATTTAGTGTTCAATATTTCACACCAGCTATCCTTAGAATAATTACTCATATTTAATATGTAATTTGATGAAGATATATAGGGTCTGCGCATAGTTTTTCCTCCTGTTGAAAAGAATACCATATCATAGACATTCTGATACATTACCCATTCATAAGAATCGCAAGAGAACTCCATAAACCATCTAAAGCCCTCGCTCGGTTTTATATTGCAGAGATTCATATAATTTCCTATAACCATTAAGCGTTTAATATGATGCAAATAGCCTGTATCAAATGCTTCGCGAATGCTGTCATCTACTGGGATAATCCCAGTATTTCCCGAATACCATTCTTTCCCGAGCAATTTATTATTTCCAAAATAATTTCCGGAAAAATCTACATATAAATAGCATAAATGCTGATACTCGCGCCAGAATAATTGTCTTATAAAGCCTTCGTAGCTATTCATAGGAATATCACGAGTCTTTCGCTCTCTTTCTAATATATCTATGATATCTCGCGGATTTATAAGGCCTATATTTATTAAAGCAGACATTAGAGAATGGCATAGATGCCTATTATTCTTATCTATATAATCCTGATAATTCCCGTAATTCTTCAGTTTATTTTTAATAAAATGTTCTAACCATTTTATAGAATCGGTGTGTGTTATAGGATATATAAAACCATTTTCTTTACCTAACATTCCGCAGTTATTTTTAAAATGCTTCTCGACATATTTAGAGGCTTCGTCAATATACTTAGATATATCTTTTCTCACTGCGACATCAGCGTAAGGCTGAGATACGCATATAATATTCTTCGGCTTCTGTCTATTAAGCTTATCCTGCGATTTAATTTTAGGTATTATATTAAGCTCCTTCTTTGACCACATATAAAAGGCGTTAAAGAAAAACTTGTCAGTTTTCTCACGATATCTATTGATATGTTCTCGTGTCATTAGTAAATTGGGCGTATCCTTATCATATATTATGGTGTTCCGCGGAAGCTTTAATATATCCGACTTATTTATTGGGTAATACAGCGTATATTGCTCTGTTTCCGCAAGTTTCTTGCCGAACTCCACATATACTACGGAATATCCATTCTTTTTCATTAAATCATATTGATATCTCATTGTCGCGCGATGTAGCAACAACTTCTTTTTATTATAATTATAATCTGTAAAAAAATGAGGGCATTCCCATAATATATACTTAAAAGACTTAGTAAAATGCTTGATATCAAATAGCTGATTCGGCAGAATTAGAAAAATCATTTGCTTGTTATTCTTATTCTTATTCTTATAAATCTTCTATTATTCATTTATTTTTTTAATAATACATTATCTATTTTAAGGGCGACGGCATCAACCGTATAATTATCATTATAATATTTCATATCCTTATCTTCTAATATCGGGCGATTAATAAACTCCAAGTATTTTGCATCATCGTTATCCAATTCAATAATTTCATTCATTAATTTTTCATAAGACTCTACGCTTTCATCTTCCAGGAATAGCATAGAGTTCCTATTAAATACCTTGTGTATATGCTTAGAACTCCAATATATAGGGATACTCCCTGCGATATAAGGATTTACTATCTTCTCCGTAGAATATGTCCCGAGCCTGTGATTTTCAAAGCATATAATAAACTTATAATTGCTTATGAATGCTCTGAACTCGTCGCTCCAATAATTGTGTTTTATTACATAATTGATATTATTGCAATATTTGCCACCAGAATCTACCTTTTTATAGCTATTTAAAAGATGGAACATCTTATTGCGCGTATTACAGGCATCGTTAGATACTATGAAACAACAGAACTTCTCGGGTATCTTTGTTATCGTAGGCCTATTGATTATCCTTTCCATAAAATTATTATTTTGTATATATACGGCATACAGGGGCAAATCTACGACATTTTTATGCGTTTCCGTGGAATACAAGAGGACATCGTACTTATCCGGATTAGATATATAGGGTTCGCCTGAATAAAATATCTTATATCTCCACATTTTTATATCAGCCAGCGTGGGACCGAAGACGGATTCAAATAGCACATTAGCTATATTTAAATTATCGGTAATCTTGAAATTACGCATAAAAGTCTTAGAAAATATATTTTCAAATATAGAAATATTGTTTGCATCCGTCTTATTTATAAAACCATACCAAAACGCATTAACATATATATAATATTCCGTAGGCCCCATAGGCTCCGTAGGCTCCGCGGACTTCGCTTCCTTAACAATCTCCATAATGCCAATATGTATCTTAAATATACTATAATATAGCTGTGTTTATATGTCTATATCTATAATAATCTATAAAAATTGATTGTTATATTTAGATATTGTTATAATATAACTATGAACACGAATCCCTACATAACTCATTACATCAGCAATTCAATTGCTGTCCCTAATGCGCCTACTAAATCAAAGGAAGCAAGAAATTTGCTATATAACCATTTCACACCTCCAGGAATTAAACTGGCTATCTGCAAAGTCTTGAACTTCAATAGTTCCGAAAAAGAAGATAAATAGTAAAAATTGATTGCCTTCCATATCATATTATAACAACCTATTGCAGAATGAACACCCGCTCTCGTACCGCAACCGCCGTTTCTGTTACCGCCTCTCCTGTTGCCGCTACCGCCGGACAAGTAATGGATATGCCCGCAGAACAATTGTGTCCCTGTGGTGGCGGACAGTCGTGTATTGTTGATAGAAGATGGGTTGGCGACTGGGTGCACGAAGATGATGTATTTACAAATGCCAGGTTGCCTATTAGAAAAAACTGCTTCACAAACTTTACCGCAGCCCAAAAGAAGCTACTCTATTAGACTTGCGCGTCTTTGAGATGATAATGTAATTATGTAAATATGTAATATATGTATTTTTTATATTTTGCCGTAAAAAATGATAGAATAATTATGAAATATTATCTTATATGTAAGTAAAATATATAATGAGCAAGACTTTCTTATATCCTATTACTAAATATCCTGATGCTCACGATTTTGATAACAGTATATTTCGTATTGAAAAGATTATATTAGGAGATTACAATACTATTTCATCCAGAAATTATAACAGGACAACTAACTATTTTAGAAATAATAATATTACTGGGTTTAACAGGAAAAAATACAAGGTGTCCTCGCATATCCCTATGATACACGATACACTTAGCTATTATCATTTACAAAAGAATATGAATGCAACCTTTAAAATTGGAAAATATGCTTCTATTGATACTACGGATTTGATGTTGATGAGACAGCTAATTGATAAAAAACAGAGATACGACAGCTTACTATACAATTCCAATAAATACAGAAAGCCTATGGCACCCTCTTACAGATTTGAATTATAATAGCGCAACAATTATCATATAAAATATATGTGCTATATAATTAGTAATTGATGCTAACGAACTTTGAAGCCCTCTATGATGTTATGGAGAGTATTGATAAAAAATATATATTCACATACACGCTCTATGATAAAAAAATAACTAAAAAATACTTTGCTACTTGGAAGGACTATCGCCGGCGCGCAGCCCAGAGCTCAGCCCAGAGCGCAGCTCGGGACGCATCTTTTTAGGAAGCAATATATCTATAATTATCAATAATTCTAACGCGTATTCTGTGGCATTTCTAATATATCCACATTTCTTCCTTAATATTCCTAGCGTCCTTATACCTCTATATTTTTTATTATATATACAAGGTATTAAATGATATGCTTGGTTAATATCAGCCACGAGAAGCATATAAAATATGTATTTAATTATATTCATATTTTGTTCTAATTTATATTACTATTTATAAAAAATGATTGCTTATATATGTGTTATTATTTGCCATCTCAGCCAGCCAGCAAGCAGCCAGCCAGCAGCCAGCAAGCAGTCAGCAAGCAGTCAGCAAGCAGTCAGCAAGCAGTCAGCAAGCAGTCAGCAAGCAGTCAGCAAGCAGTCAGCAAGCAGTCAGCAAGCAGTCAGCAAGCAGTCAGCAAGCAGTCAGCAAGCAAGCGAAATGTCTGCGGAACAGAAGAACTTTGTCGTAGGCTTCCGTAATGATAGTGCCAATATCAACGCCATTATGGAGGGAGGTTATGGAAAGAATATTATGGATATTATGGTAGCCATCAATTCGTGCGGCGATTTTGAGGAGGCTAAGAAGCAGAAGATCCCTTGTATCCAGGACTATATCTACAAAAATATGCAGCATATTGACTTCCTCGTCTATTTGTACGGGCACTCGCTCGTTATCCAGGACTATATCAATAGGTTTGGGCCAATTGAATATTCGCCTATTCTTGATGTGGATTTCGCGACTATCGTTATTGACAATATCATCATCATTTATGAGGCTCGCCAGTTCCCCGAAAATACCACTCCAAAATCCCTCGTTGATTCCTCCGTCCAGTACGATTCTCAGGACGCTGTTGTATCTGACGAGGCTCCTGATGCCTACGACAGCTACGGCAGCCAAAGCAGCTATTCGGGCGGCGAAGAAGAAGAGTTGCCATCTACATCTCAGCTAATCAATCCAGATGCCGATATCACCGAGTTTCTCTCTGAATTGTAAATAAAGGCTTGAAGTTATGATGGCGGATTATATATTATATATTTTTTATTTTTTTAGTAAGTATAAAAGGATATGAAAAATCCCCCTAAAAAGAAAAATAAGCTTATGTTGAATAATATTGAGGAGCTTTTGATTAGAGAGTATTATTTGAAATATTTGCCGAATAGCGGGGAGCCTTTCAATAAGCCTAATACTATATATGACAAGGAAATCCTTAATTATAGCAAAATAATGCGATAGTTACGATAGTTACGATAGTTACGATAGTTACGATAGTTACGATAGTTACGATAGTTACGATAGTTACGATAGTTACGATAGTTACGATAGTTACGATAGTTACGATAGTTACGATAGTTACGATAGTTAC
>Ga0209770_10001652_pt1 | contig 11472 bp, 10 predicted proteins | sample LauGreSu1BDMLBDD_2_FD_187572 | JGI IMG/M metagenome (GOLD analysis project Ga0209770, IMG submission 187572) | Freshwater lake microbial communities from Lake Michigan, USA - Su13.BD.MLB.DD (SPAdes) (version 2) | ecosystem: Environmental > Aquatic > Freshwater > Lake | place: Lake Michigan, USA...
TCCCGAGGCTCTACGTGAAGCCACTGCATTCGTAATGCGCGAGTTAACAAATCTTCTGGAAGAGCTACGAGGTGAAAAACGCCCTGTAGAGATCTTTGATCCTCACAACTCAAGCCTTCCTCGGACTGGAAACTTTAAGAAGGCCAAGAAGAAGTGAGCAAGGTAGTTGTTCTTGGTGCAGGGCAATGGGGAACAACCATGGCACAGGTTTTGTGTGATGCTGGAAATCATGTCTTGATGTGGGGACGCAGCCAAGAGCTGGTCGATGAGGTTAATCAGAAGCACACCAATTCAAAGTATCTAGATGAAAACCTTTTACCGATTGGCTTACGGGCAACAACTAGCCTTTCCGAAGCCTTTGAGTACTCAAGTATTTATGTGCTGGCTGTGCCTGCGCAAACTCTTCGTGAAAATTTAAACGCATGGAAATCAATGGTTCAGCCAAACGCCTTGTTTGTAAGCACCTTAAAGGGAATTGAAGTAAGCACGATGTCACGTATGACAGAGATTATTTCTGAGGTCATGGAGACTGAAAATATCGCAATTATTACCGGCCCAAATCTGGCTAATGAGCTTGTGTTACGCCAGCCGGCAGGAGCAGTTGCCGCCGCTTCATCAATTGCTGTGGCTGAGAAGGTACAGCAGCTTTTCACAACTCCGTATTACCGTGTTTACACATCTGTCGATGTTTTGGGTTGCGAGTTAGCTGGAGCAATTAAGAGCGTGATTGCACTTGCTGTAGGTATCTCGATCGGCATGGGGTATGGAGAAAACACCCAAGCGATGCTCATTACACGTGGACTTAATGAGGTTGCGCGTTTATGTGCAGCACATAATGCAGATCCCCTCAGCGCAGCGGGGTTGGCTGGCATGGGGGATTTAGTTGCAAGTTGTGGATCCCCATTGTCGCGCAATCGCACCTTTGGTGAGGTTCTAGGAAAAAGTGGCTCTATGGATGTTGCGCGAACCCAGGTAGCAAAAACCGTGGAAGGGGTTGCATCATCTAGTGCGGTTCTTGAAATTGCCCATCGCGTAGGCATAGAAGTACCTGTCATCGAGGCGGTAGCAGATGTTGTTTCAGGTTTGCTCACTCCAGAAAAAGCTTTAGATCGGCTTATGGAGATTACAACTAAAGCGGAAAACTTTATTCGATGAGCAAATTAACGGTTGCGATTATCTGTGGTGGCCCCAGCAGCGAGCATGAGGTGTCATGTGTTTCAGGTGGGGGAGTTTTAAAGGGTTTAGACAAGAAACTCTTTCAACCAATCTTGATTGGAATTACCAAGGCGGGTAAATGGGTTGCACTTGACGAGCACTATCCCTTGACGATTAAAAATAAGGTGATGCCTACCATTGAAGATAATGGAACAACTGTCCAGCTTTCAGCTGGCGGATTAGTTATTGATGGCGCTTTTGTTGGAATCGATTGTGTTTTTTCTATTCTTCATGGCGAATTTGGCGAAGATGGCAAAATTCAGCAACTTCTGGAAGATGCTGAAATTCCTTATGTAGGTAGCGGAGTTAAGGCATCTGCAGATGCGATGGACAAGGCGCGAGCAAAAGAGTTGTTTGTCGCAGCAGGATTAAAAGTCGCACCTGGTCAAGTTATGGTCAAAGGCCAAAACCTTCCAGATGCTCAAGCAATCACATATCCAGTTTTTGTTAAACCATCCAGCGGCGGATCTAGTCGAGGCACACATAAGGTGAAATCTGCCGACAAATTAGCCGCTGCGATTGCCGATGCTTTCCTATATGACGACAAGGTTTTGATTGAAAACGCCATTAATGGCCGCGAAATCGAGTGCGCTGTTCTGGAACGGGATGGAACAAGTTACGCCTCAGTTATTGGCGAGATCGTTGTAAACCCACAGTTTGAGTTTTATGACTTTGAGGCGAAGTATTTAGATGATGCAACAACTGTAAAGATTCCGGCAGATATTTCAGAAGAGGATTCTCAGGCGATCCAGATTGCAGCGATGCAGGCATTTGATGCGCTGGGTTGTGCTGGCCTTGCCCGTTGTGACTTTTTTTACACCGATCACAACGAGATCATTATTAATGAGATCAATACATTGCCAGGATTTACAGGAACCAGCGTTTATCCAAAGTTATGGCAGGCCACTGGGGTTGAGTATTCAGATTTGATTAGCGCGCTGATTGATTCAGCGATCAATAAAGCAAATTAAGAAGTAAAGCGCGAATTAGCTCAGGTGAGTTACTGGGCAGGTCAAGGTACGTGTGATTCCAGGTACCGCTTGAACCTTAGAGAGAACTAGACGACCAAACTCTTCCATGCTTGAAGCTTCGGCACGCATGATTACATCGTATGGACCAGTAACGCCTTCAGATAATGTAACGCCGGCGATCTTTGCAACAGCATCAGCAACACCTGTTGCCTTGCCAACTTCGGTTTGAATCAAGATGAAAGCCTGTACTGACATGAGATGTCCTTTCTGGTCAATGGCTAAACGCTACCGCAGATAAGCCCTGACGAGGTAGTCGATTAGGCTATGAGGCATGAACTTCGATGAGGCCCAGGTAATTGCAGCCCTTGCTCGCATATTTGGCAGCTCGCAACGTGGGGTTGAGATCGGTATCGGGGATGATGCAGCGGTTGTGAAGACATCGGAACGAACAGCAATCACCACAGATATCGCCATCGAAGGAACTCATTTCAATACTGCATGGAGCAGCGCCTTTGATATCGGACGCAAGATAACCGCTGCAAACCTTGCCGATGTTTATGCAATGGGTGGCTCTCCTAGATTTCTTGTCGCTGCGGTAACTCTTACTGGGGAAGAGTCAATGGAATGGATTGAAGAACTGGCTGAAGGTATCGCCCATGAAGCAAGCAGCTGCGGCGCATATGTTGTTGGGGGAGATTTAGCCAAGGGTCCATGCAAAGTTATTTCCATTACTGCGATCGGACAAATCGATACTGCGATAACACGTTCAGGTGCACAGATCGGCGATTCAATTTATATTTCATCATTGCCTGGTTGGTCTGCAGCCGGTCTTGCAATTATTGAAAAAGATTTAGAGAGTGATATTGCCGTCCACGCGGTAGCAGAGTTTTCTGCTCCAACAGTTGATTACTCTGCTGCAGTGCAATTCTCTAATGGGAAAGCCAATGCAATGTGTGACATAAGTGATGCCCTTGTAATCCAGGCTGAGCAGATAGCGCAAGCTTCAGGCGTGCAGCTAGCTATTGAGAAAGATTTGATCAGCACCCACCCCGAGTTTGGAACCTTAAGCGAGCTCGCTGAATCGGTAGGTATCGATGTGTGGCAATGGATCTTGGCAGGAGGTGAGGATCATGTATTCCTTGCTACAGGTAAGGAGCTTGGAGGGTTTCAAATCGGATCTGTGCACAGTGGTGCAGGCGTTACCGGTGTGGAAATGAAAAAAGCGCCAGATACCTGGCGCCATTTTCAATAAAAACTAATTAACCGTTAGCGAGTTACTTTTCCAGCCTTGAGGCATGAAGTACAAACATTCTGACGCTTTGCAGTTCCGCCTACGAGAGTGCGGACGCGCTGGATATTTGGATTCCAACGACGACGTGTCTTGACCTGTGAGTGAGAAACATTGTTTCCGAAGCTGGGCCCCTTGCCACAGATATCGCATGTTGATGCCACAGCGGTACTCCTTTTAGTTCAAATGGTTCCAATGGGAACAGGGCGTAAGGGTACCCTGAAGGCGGTCGAGGATGCCAATTCCCAGCTCGCGTGAGCAACTCTTATGCGCAGGTAGGAGGAATTAAGCCAGTTGCGAGGGAGAATGCTCGCGTGGCTACATTAGAGAGCAAGGTCTCGGCGGTTGTTGGTGACCGCACCGCCAAAGTTCTCTCCACGGTTTTTGGAGTATCGACGGTGGGCGATCTCATGCGTCATTACCCCCGCAGGTACATGGTCAGAGGAGAACTCTCTGACATCTCAGAGCTTCGCGAAGGTGATGAAACCACCATCTTGGCTCAGATTTATTCGACAACTAATCGACCGTTGCGCGGTCGAAAGGGGAGCATTCTTGAGGTTGTTGTAACCGATGGAACCGACAAGTTATCTCTCACCTTCTTTAATCAAGCCTGGCGTGAAAAGGATTTAAAGGTAGGGCGTCAAGGTTTGTTTGCTGGAAAAATCGGAGTCTTTAACAACAAGAAGCAGTTGGCTCATCCTGATTATGAGTTAATTCCCGATGGTTCAGATGTTGATACCGCAATTGAAGGCTTTGCCGGAAAGTTTCTTCCTGTTTATCCCGCCTCCTCAAAGCTTCCATCATGGAAAATCTCTCAGTGCGCGCAACTGGCAATCGGAGCTTTAGATGAGATTCAAGATTTTTTGCCAGAAAGTATCCGCGAAAAACATCAGTACCCAACATTGCATCAAGCCTTAGTCCAACTACATCAACCTGCAGATCTAGATCATGCCGAAACTGCTCGTGAGCGACTTACCTATGATGAAGCATTTCTTCTTCAATCCTTATTGGTTATGCGTCGAAATGAGTTGAAGAAACTCAATTCGACATCAAGAAAAAGGATTACCGGTGGCTTACTTGACTCCTTTGATAAATCACTTCCATTTGAGTTAACCGCAGGTCAAGTAGCAGTGTGTAAAGAGATCGAAAGCGATTTGGCACAACCCCACCCGATGCATCGATTGCTGCAAGGTGAGGTTGGTTCAGGTAAGACAATTGTTGCCCTCAGAGCAATGCTCGCTGTTGTAGATAGCGGGGGACAAGCTGCACTACTTGCACCTACCGAAGTTCTTGCAGCGCAGCATCTACGAACTATCCAGCGGCAATTAGGAGCTTTGGCGCAAGGTGGAATGTTAGGCGGATCAGAGTTAGGAACACAGGTAACGCTCATTACTGGATCCCAATCGGCGCAAGCACGTAAAGAGGCGCTTGCAAAGGCGGCTGATGGAAGCGCAGGGATAGTTATCGGCACCCACGCCTTATTAGGTGAATCTGTTGTGTTTAAGGATCTTGGATTAATTGTTGTTGATGAGCAGCATAGATTTGGTGTCGAACAACGTGATGCATTAAAGGAAAAAGCTGTACTTCCTCCGCACCTGCTTGTCATGACTGCAACGCCTATTCCGCGCACCGTTGCGATGACAGTGTTTGGTGACTTAGATGTTTCAACACTTCGCGAACTGCCTTTAGGTCGTCAACCAATTACAACCCATGTAATTCCGGTAAAGGAAAAACCAAATTATCTAGAGCGTGCTTGGCAACGTATTCGCGAGGAGGTTTCTCAAGGTCACCAGGCTTACATCGTGGCGCCACGCATTTCAGCTGATCCAGATGCTGGAAAAGATGCAGATTTAGATTTTCTCTTCGGTGAAGAATCAGATGAGATTTCATCGGTTGAAGAGCTCGCCCCAATGCTTCATGCCGGAGCGTTACAAGGGTTAAAAATCGCCATTTTGCATGGTCGTCTCTCATCAGATGAGAAAGAGGCAACGATGCAGGCCTTCTCTAAGGGTGAGATCGATGTTTTGGTTTCAACAACCGTCATTGAAGTTGGAGTTGATGTTCCTAACGCAACAATTATGGTGATCATGGATGCTGATCGCTTTGGTGTTTCACAACTACATCAATTGAGAGGACGAGTTGGACGTGGTACTTCACCGGGGCTGTGCCTGTTGGTATCGCATTGTGAGGATCTCACACCGGCTCGCGAGCGACTCAACGCCGTTGCTGCAACACTAGATGGATTTGAACTCTCTCGTATCGATCTTGAGCAGAGAAGAGAAGGAGATGTGTTGGGTGCTAATCAATCAGGAACCCAGTCACATTTGCGCTTATTGCGCGTTTTGCGAGATGAAACATTAATTGAGCAGGCCCGTGAGGATGCTGAACTTCTTATCGCAAAGGACAATGATTTAAAGGGCTATCCTGTGCTTAGGAAAGAGCTTGCACAGTTGCAGCGGGATCAAGCTATCGATTACTTAGATAAGGGTTAGAAAATTGAGAATCATCGCAGGAGTTGCACGGGGAAGAACTTTAGGCTCTGTTGCCGGTGCAACCCGTCCAACCTCTGATCGAGCTCGCGAGGGTCTCTTTTCATCCCTCACCTCTGAGTTTGGAAGTTTTGAAGGCGTGCATGTTCTGGATCTTTTTGGTGGTTCAGGAGCTATTGCTTTGGAATCACTCTCACGTGGTGCGACCTTAGTTCATGTTGTTGAAAAAGATGATGAAGCACAAAAAACAATCGAAATAAATTATGAACTAGTCAAGAAATCCAATCCAGCTGGAAAGTTCCAGCTTTTTGGAATGAGTGCAGAACGTTTCTTGAAGGACCTTCCAAAATCAAAGTACCACCTCGTGTATATCGATCCACCTTATGATTTCAGCAATCAAGCCGTTGAAGATCTTTTATCTGCTTTGCATGATGGAGAGTTCTTGAGTAGCGATGCCTTCATTGCAGTAGAGCGAACTTCACGAGGAGCTCAATTCATTTGGCCTGATGCTTTTACACCCGCGCGTGAGCGAAATTATGGGCAGGCCACCATTTATTACGGCAATTATCAGCCTTAAGAATGGATTACTTGGCCTCATCTTGCTAGCGTTTGGGGCATGAAGCGCGCGGTATGCCCAGGATCTTTTGACCCAATCACTTATGGTCATCTCGACATCATCGAACGTGCCGCCCAGCAATTTGATCATGTAGTTGTTGCGGTCTTGGAGAACAGAACAAAGTCCAGTCTATTTACTGTGCAAGAACGAATCTCGATGATCTCTGAAGTTACAGCTAAGTATCCAAATGTATCGGTTGATTCATGGAGCGGCCTTCTTGTTGACTACTGCAAGAGCAACTCAATTCAAGCAATTGTTAAAGGGCTTCGAGCGGTTACAGATTTTGATTATGAGCTTCAAATGGCACAGGTAAATCTGCAAGGCTCAGGGGTTGAGACCATGTTTATGGCAACAGCACCAGCACACTCATTCCTTTCTTCATCTTTAGTAAAAGAGTTAGCTCATTACAACGGCGATGTTTCAACCATGGTTCCTCCATCGGTCAATGAAGCACTTAAGTTACGAATAGCAGGGAAGTAACAATGGACTCAGTAGACAAATTAACCGCCGCGATCACTATGGTCGAAGAGGCCAGAAGCGTTCCACTTTCTGCCAGCTGCGTGGTCCATCGTGCTGAAATGCTTGAAGTTCTAGATGAAGCGCGCGAGTCGCTTCCCTCTGATTTTGAATCTGCTCAAAAAATCATCGAAGCACGTGATGCAATCATCGAAGAAGCACGTGTTAGCGCTGAACAAATGATCGCAATAGCTCGAGAAGATGTTGCACAAATGGTTGAGCAGACTTCAATTGTTCAGATTGCACGAGATGAAGCAAGAAAAATCCTTGAAGATGCCCGTGAAACCGCTGAGATTGAAAAGGCAGAGGTTGAGGAGTACATCGATGGACGCCTGGCAACTCTCGAAGTAATCCTGAACAAAACAATGGATGCAGTTTCTCGAGGCCGAGATCGCTTAGCTGGGGCAAACGATAAGGATGTTTTGTCTCAACTAGCTGATGAAAATTAATTTTTAGTAGTCCTTTATGAGTAAACAAGTAGATACCTTTGAGCTCAATACCTTTGAGCTTCCTCGTCGTGCGGGGGAGATGAAGGAGTATGAGCTCGATATTGTTGTGAAAGAAAAGTTCGGCGTTGATTTGATTGCGGTTCCAGCAGGTGATTTCATCGAAGTAGATGTGCGCCTGGAGTCAGTCACTGAAGGTGTCCTGCTAAGCGCTGATGTTTACGCTGTGGCAAAGGGCGAGTGCATTCGTTGCCTAGATCCTGTTGAGATTGTCATCGATCGAAAGATCCAAGAGCTGTATAACTACGAGCCAAGTAATGAACGTGGAAAGAGAAAGAAAAAGCAGGAAGAAACCCTTGAGGATTTAGATATCGAGGATGAGCTCATGATGGAGGGGGAGATCATGGATCTGGAGACCCCAATCCGTGATGCGGTAGTTCTCTCCCTGCCGATCAACCCTCTGTGTAGCCAAGATTGCCTTGGCCTATGCCCTGAGTGCGGGGGAAAGTGGGCCGATCTGCCTGAAGAGCATGCCCATGAGGTCATTGATGCTCGCTGGGCGGGGCTAGGCGGGCTTAACCTCGAGGATCCCGATTTCAAGATTTAGCCCTTTTGAGGGATACTTTCCCTCTGCAGCCACGCTGCTGCCAAATGATTGAGAAGAGGTTAGAAAAGTGCCAGTACCAAAGCGAAAGATGTCGCGTTCAAAGACGCGCTCACGACGTAGCCAGTGGAAAACTACTGCAGCAGCTCTTTCTACATGTGGTCAGTGCCAGCAACCTAAGTTGCAGCACACCGCTTGCCCAACATGCGGTACTTACAACCGTCGTCAGGTATTAGAGGTCTGATCTGAGCTCCATGCTCAGTGAGCAGCTGGGAGTAACACTCGATCCAGCTTTGCTTGAGTTGGCTTTTACACACCGATCATTTGCATATGAATCGGGAAGTAAAGAAACTAATGAACGTCTCGAATTCTTAGGTGATTCAGTTCTCGGTTTAATTGTCACCGAAGAGTTGTACAAACGCTATCCCGATTTCGATGAAAGCCGTTTATCTCCACTGCGTTCAGGCGTTGTGAATATGCGTGCGCTCGCAGATATTGCACGCGGCTTACAACTAGGTCAGTACATCCGCCTTGGAAAAGGTGAAGAAGTTACAAATGGTCGCGACAAGAATTCGTTGCTTGCAGATGCGTTAGAAGCACTGATCGGCGCTATTTATTTACAGTTTGGTTTCGCGCGATGCACTGAAATTGTGCGCGGGCTGATTACACCCACTATGGATTCAGCGGTTGCTCGCGGAGCAGGTCTTGACGGCAAGACCGCGTTACAAGAGCTCGCTGCAGCGCTGGGTAAGGGCACCCCGGAATACATAGTCAGTGAAGATGGTCCTGATCATGATAAAAACTTCACCGCCGTTGCGATGTTAGCCGGAGAAGCGTTAAGTCAGGGCACTGGAAAAAGTAAGCGAGAGGCTGAACAAGTTGCAGCCCGCGCGGCCTACGAGGCTTTAAAAACCGCCAATCCGCAAGGCTGAATTCGTCAAAATCACGCTCAATAGGCGATAGGTTTGCCGCGTGTATTTGAAGAGTATGACGCTTAAGGGCTTTAAGTCCTTCGCTTCGGCGACCACTCTTCGTCTCGAACCCGGCATCACCTGCGTGGTTGGTCCTAACGGTTCAGGTAAATCAAATGTTGTAGATGCCCTTACCTGGGTTATGGGTGAGCAAGGGGCAAAGTCACTTCGCGGCGGAAAGATGGAAGATGTCATCTTCGCGGGTACAAGTGGTCGAGCTCCACTTGGTCGCGCCGAAGTTTCACTGACAATTGATAATAGCGATGGTGCACTTCCAATTGATTACACCGAAGTCACTATTTCAAGAATCTTGTTTCGAAATGGACAAAGTGAATACCAAATTAATGGTGAAGCTTCACGATTACTAGATATTCAAGAATTACTGAGCGATTCAGGTATCGGTCGCGAAATGCATGTGATTGTTGGTCAAGGTCAACTCGATGCAATTTTGATGGCAACGCCTGAAGATCGTCGTGGTTTCATTGAAGAAGCTGCTGGCGTACTGAAGCATCGTAAGCGAAAAGAAAAAGCGCTTCGCAAATTAGATTCGATGCAAGCTAACCTTGCACGTGTTCAGGATTTAACTGTCGAGCTTCGACGCCAACTTCGACCATTAGGTAAGCAAGCAGAAGTTGCTAAGAAGGCAGCCACTATTCAAGCCGATCTACGCGATGCGAAACTTCGCTTGCTTGCTGATGACTTCATCTCTATGTCAAAAACTCTGGAACTTGAAGTTGCTGACGAGAACGCACTTCGTGAACGCAGATCTGCAGTTGAAAATGAACTGGACGCGGTCCGACGTCGTGAAGAAGCTTTAGATGCACAAGCTGCACACGAAAGCCCATTACTGGTTGCGGCACAGGAGACTTTTTACAATTTGAATTCTTTGCGGGAAAAATTCCGCGGAACCCAAAGCTTGGCGCAAGAGCGCTCTCGCTTCCTCAATGAAGAAGCAGAAGAGGCTCGTGCTTCAGGGCGAGATCCTGAGAGTTTGGATGCTGAAGCACGAACACTTCGTTTAGAAGAAACCCAACTTCGAGCAGATGTTCTTTCGGCGCAACAACATTTAGTTCAGGCAACAACCGCACTTGCTCAAGCAGAAACCGCACTTAAGAGCGATGAAGACACTATTGCTGCAGCCATGCGCGCAATTGCCGATGCACGAGAAGGAACTGCGCGCCAAGAAGGCCATATCAAGTCTTTAAATGCGCGACTCGAAGCTATCGCTGAAGAAATCCAACGTCTTACTAAGGCGCGCGATGATGCGCAGGCACGTGTTGATCAAGCCAAACAGCAGTACTCATCGCATGAACTTGAAATCGCCAGCGCAGATTCGGGCGAGCTTGGACTGGATTCACTGTATGAAAACTCAAAGTCACAATTAGAAAGTGCTAAAGCAAAGTACTCTGATTTAGTTGAAGCTGAACGTGCCGCCGATCGCGAACGAAACGCGGTGGAATCAAAGCTCGAAGCCATGAAGCTAACCTCTCAAACTCGCGATGGAGCATCAGCCTTACTTCGTGATTCTCGTGGGGTTTCGATTCTCGGAAGCATCGCGGGACTGATTGAAATCGATAACGGTTGGGAAGCAGCGGCAGCAGCAGCGCTAGGAAATCTGGCAGATGCAGTTGTGGTTAAGGATCTTTCCTCTGCCGTTACCGCTTTGACAACTTTGCGTAACGAGAATCTTGGCCAGGCAGATGTATTGGTATTTGAACCAGGACAGGGGGCAAACTCTGCGATTCCGTCTGGCCTCAATCCGCTTTCGGCACATATTCGCTCATCTTCAATTGGTGATCTGATCACATCGCTCTTGGCTTCAACAGTTGTTGCAGAAAACGCAAACGCTGCAGAAGCAATCTTAAGATCACATCCTTCGGTAACCGTTGTCACGCGTGATGGAGATGTTGTTTCCCGTGATCGTGCACGTGGTGGCTCCAAATCCTCTTCATCACTGATTGAAATCAAAGCGTTGATTGATGGTCTTGAGACAAAGTTGCAAGAGATTACTCACAATTGCGATCGCCTAAAGTTTGAAATTTCTACCGCCAATACCGAGGTTGCTTCACGCCAAGGTGATTTTGATGCAGCTCTTTCAAAGCTCAACGAATCAGATGCCCGAATCGCGGCCTTAACTGAACAGCTTGCGGTATCTGGGCAGAACATGAAATCTTCAATGGCTGAAGTCGAACGGCTAAATACCTCGATTAGCGAAGCCACTGCCGCCAAGTCTCGCGATGAAGGCGAAATCGCTATTGCACAATCCCAACTACAACAACGCGGGGAAGTAGCAGAGCCAGATCATTCTCGTACCGAAGTTCTTCGCAACCAAGTCTCGATCGCTCGTACCTCCGAA
>Ga0209770_10001656_pt1 | contig 11460 bp, 7 predicted proteins | sample LauGreSu1BDMLBDD_2_FD_187572 | JGI IMG/M metagenome (GOLD analysis project Ga0209770, IMG submission 187572) | Freshwater lake microbial communities from Lake Michigan, USA - Su13.BD.MLB.DD (SPAdes) (version 2) | ecosystem: Environmental > Aquatic > Freshwater > Lake | place: Lake Michigan, USA...
GAAGCGCGTGAAATCATTTCTGATTTGCAATTCACGGGCGCATACCGCGTCCCATTTCAATTCAGTCCACTGGTGCGACAACACTTGAAAGTTGGTGCGTTTATACAGTCGGCAGATGGCGTATTTGTGACAGACCAAGATGGCCAGCGTTTGTACGACCTCACAGGCTCTTATGGAGTTAATGTTTTTGGTGCAGACTTTTACAAAGAATGCATGAAGCTAGGTTCTGAAAAGGTGGAGGCTGTCGGGGCAACTTTAGGCGCCTACCATCCATGTGTTGCTTTTAACGTGAAGCGTCTGAAAGAAATTTCAGGGCTTGACCAAGTGTCCTTCCACATGTCGGGCACGGAAGCGGTCATGCAAGCTGTCAGGCTGGCCAGGTATCACACAGGCCGTAAAAACCTGGTTCGTTTTTGCGGGGCCTACCACGGCTGGTGGGAAGATGTTCAGCCTGGGCCTGGCAACCCCATGCCGCCTCGCGAAACATACACACTGAGGGACATGCATGAAAACTCTCTCAAAGTGCTGCGCACCAGAACGGACATTGCGTGTGTACTGATCAACCCCTTGCAAGCGCTTCATTTGAATCAAGGCGCTCCAGGTGATTCTTCTCTGGTTGATAGCAGCCGAAGAGCGACTTACGATCGGGAAGCTTATACAACTTGGCTGAAAAAACTCCGCGAAGTCTGCACTGAACGCAACATAGTGCTCATATTTGATGAGGTTTTCCTAGGATTCCGTTTGGCCAAAGGGGGTGCGCAAGCGTATTTTGGTGTCAAAGCAGACATGGTCACCTATGGCAAAACCTTGGGTGGAGGCTATCCAGTGGGTGTGGTGTGTGGCCGCGCTGATTTGATGAAGCGCTTTCGATCTGAAAGACCGGCCGACATTTGTTTTGCTCGCGGTACATTCAACGCCCATCCCCACGTCATGGGCGCGATGTCTGTCTTTTTAGAAAAAATTGAAACGCCAGAAATCGCTGCTGTCTACGACAATTTGGACAGCACTTGGAACCAAAGGCGCGAACGCTTCAATCAGGTCATGACTGAAAAAGGACTGCCCTTGCGAGCGGCCAACATGTCGAGTGTCTGGAGCTTGTATTACACGGACGCAAGCCGCTACAACTGGATGCTTCAGTATTACCTGCGCTCTGAGGGCTTGGCGCTCAGCTGGGTGGGAACTGGTCGTTTGATTTTCAGCTTGAACTATTCAGATGCAGACTTTGAAGAAGTTTTACGTCGTTTTGTGGCGGCTTGTGAATCTATGAAATCAGCACAGTGGTTTTGGGCGCCGCCTGAGCTGTCTAACAAGTTGATTCGCAGATCGATTCTGAAAGAAATGTTCCAAAAACGAGAGCTCGCGAAAATTTAAAAACGAAGTCCCAAGGTGAGGCTGGCTTCTTGGTAATTGATTTTCTGAGAAGCCTTGTCTTGCCTAGCGCTGGTGACGACATCTGAAAGATTCACGCGCCCCAATTTATAAGTTGTTCTTGCGAAATAGTCTTTCATAAAGTCAACTTCCAAGCCGCCCGCAATATCCAAGTTGGTGCCAGCCTGGCGCAATTCAATTGACAACTGCAATTTTGATCACTGTTTTGGGGCTTAGCACATACCCTGGGCATTCATACCTCTCAATGTCTTCGCCAGAAATAGGAAAGGCGCCGCAGTTCGATAATTTACGAAAGGGTGAGTTGTAGATGCCGCACTGGAATTTTTCTTCAGGTAATGGCTCTAGAAAAAAACACTGCTGATTCAAACAGCAACTGCCACATTGTGTGCAAGCGCCTGATATTTGACTTGATTCATTCAATCGAATTTCAAAAAAAGATTCAAAGTACCTTTGAACGGGTCCTTGTGAAAGAGCCTTGTGGTGAATTTTTAGCTTCTGAAGGGTTTCTCGGTAGTTAAAGAGGTACTTCGGTTTCAAAAAAATCAAACTGAAAAAAATAGGCAATACAGGTATTGAGAATTTGGCAAGAAGCAACAAGGCTTCGGTTGGAATGCGAATGAATGAATTTTTCAAAACAAAGTTGATTCAGTGACGATTGAGTGGAAAACCAATGAAAATTCTATGCCTTCCATATTTCAAAGCCATGACGATGCTTTGAAATTCAAATCAATTGGAACACTTGGGGCTTGCTTAGCGCTGAAAATACAAAACACCAATTTGGCCAGACGCAATCTCTCTAGCGCCTGAAACTTTCTTGAGTTCAGCGATGGGTTGAGAGACGGCGAAGGAAGAATACCAAGCCCAATGTTTTGAGATAGATTGCTTGAAGGTTAAGCCTGCGCTGACCTTCTCAAAGCCTGTAGGCACGAATTTGATGGTCCCTTGTTTGAATGGAGTCGCAGAATTGCGCCAATGTTCTGCTGTTGCCCAAGTGCTGTCAGCATGAAGAATCAACTCACTTTGCTGGAAAACTGGCCAAGCATAAGACAAACCAAGGCTCAGGGTTGTGCTGTCCCCTTTGTTCAGAATATCTTGCGTCCAATCTGCATTCAATCGCCAGCGTTGATTGATTTTTCGATGAAGCATCACGCGAGTTCGCAGAGTATTTTTACCGCCTTCAAAAACATCAAAGGACTCACCTGTGCTGACATTGTGTAAACGCATAGAAAGACCAATGTTCAAATCAGGCTTATCCATCACTTGATAACTGAGCGTTGGCTCACTTCCAAATTGACCTAAATTGCGCCATGCTCGACCATCGCCAATGCCCAGTTGCCACTTGCCATAGCGCAGTCCAATGACCGGCCTGACGCGCGCCGTATTTTGCCAATCACCCATGTCATTGGACTTCAGTCTTGTTCCGAGGGTGTAATACAGTTGATCAGACTCACTTGTGTTTGAGCTTGCTTCAACTGAGCTGGATTGGGCGTTAGCCAAACTGGGCAAGAGGCTCGTAGCCAGAATGCAGGCAAGGAGGCAAAGAGCAGCAGGGCGCATTTGTTTCGTGCCATGTATCGGGTTGATCATGAAGTGACTTTTTACGCCTGAGAGATTAAATTCGTGTGACAAATTTTTTTAATTCAAAAAATAATTTGTTTATAAATTTGACGATTCCTAAAAAATAAGATGATGCCACTGTGCTTAACTTGACGAATAGCCGTATTCAATTCACAGCCTTGTCATTTAAGGCATGGAAGATCTCACCTGTCTTTTTCATTACAGGTGTCTACTTTGAAACATATTCAACCCCGTCGCGACTTTCTCATTAGAGTGAGTTCTATTTCTGCCGTTTTAACAACTGGCGGCATCCTCAGCGCATGCGGAAGCAGCGACTCTCCCATGGTCAACTTTGACTATGGCGTTGCAAGCGGTGATCCACTGAGTGATCGTGTCATTTTGTGGACCCATGCCAAGTTTCAAGATCTGTCAGATGCTGTCAATCTGACATGGCAAGTGGCGGCAGATCTCGAGTTTTCAAAGATTCTTGTTTCAGGTGCAGCGCAAGCCAACTCAGATACAGGCTATACATGCAAAGTTGATGCTATGGGTCTTCTGCCGAATCAGACCTACTATTACCGCTTTAAAGCGGGTCTGCACACTTCCCCTGTTGGCAAAACAAAAACCTTGCCGATTGGCACTGTGAGCGATGTTAAATTGGCTGTCATGTCTTGCTCGAATTATCCATCAGGGTTCTTTAATGTTTATTCGGAAGTTGCGCGTTCAGATGCAGATGTCGCCATTCACTTGGGCGACTACATTTATGAATATGCGGCAACGGGTTATGCCTCTGAAAAAGCAGCAAGTTTGGGCCGTACTTCAGTTCCTGCCAACGAAATTTTGACTTTGAGTGACTATCGCTTGCGCCATGCGCAATACAAGTCTGATGCAGATTCAAAGCAGTTTCACGCAAGCAAGCCCTTGATTGCGGTTTGGGATGACCATGAGTTTACCAACGACACCTACAAAGACGGCGCAGAAAATCACACGCCAGCAACCGAAGGTCCTTTTGCAGCCCGCAAAGCAGCCGCCTTGCAGGCCTATCACGAATGGATGCCCATTCGCACAGGTGCAGATAAGAGCAAGATTTACAGAAGCTTTAACTTTGGTAACTTACTGAGCTTGCACATGCTCGATACGCGTTTAATTGGACGCGATCAACAAGTTGAAATTACCGATTTGATCAATCCAGCCAAGCAAGCAACTGCACTGGCAACATTGTCATCACCTACAAGACAATTGATGGGCACAGAGCAAGTTCAGTGGCTGCAGACTCAGATGGCTACTTCAACCGCAACTTGGCAAGTGCTTGGTCAGCAAGTCTTGATGGCCAGAATGGAATTTCCATTGACCATTCTGCAAGCATTGAATCCATCGGATACCAGCGCTCAAGCGCAAGCTGCCGGTCAAAAAGCCATCACCGACTACCTGACTGCCAAGGCCAAACAAGCGCAAGGCTACCCCATCACATCGACAGAAACAGCGTTGTTGAACCAACCCAAACTCGGTTACAACTTGGATGCGTGGGACGGCTATCCAGCTGCTCGTGAAATTCTCTTGTCGACAGCTGCACAGCTGAAAAAGCGCTTGGTGGTTTTGGCGGGTGATACTCACAATGCTTGGCACAGTGATTTGACACTGATGTCAGGACAGAAAGTAGGAGAAGAATTTGCAACTTCCAGCGTGAGCTCTCCTGGCCTAGAGGCCTATTTGTCACTGCCACCAGCCCAAGTCAAAGCCATTTTTGAAGGTGTGGTGAAGGATCTGAGGTGGATGGATTCATCACGCCGTGGTTACCTTAAATTAACAGTTTCAACGGGTCAAGTTCAAGGTGAGTGGTTGTTCATTGACACCATCTCAAGTAAAAACTACAAAGTGGATGTGCCAGTCGCAGCAGAAAAACGCGTTTACACGGCGTGATCAATTCACACTGAGAAGTCTTTGGACATGAAAAAACCGCTCTATTAGAGCGGTTTTTTTTGGAGTTCAAAGTATCAGTGGTACATCTGCTTTGGGTTGTTGTCCATTAACTCGCCTTTGAGCAAGTACAGGGGCGCTTTGTGATACAAAACAATATCGTGAAATGGGTCGGTGATGATTTTTGTCATCCACACCAAGCCTGTTTGCACATCTTTCAAGAAGAACAGATGAATGGTTCTGAAGAGCAAGCCTGCGACACCCAAAATAAGCCATGCTGCGCCTACTTGTCTGACCCATTCTGTCAACGTGTCCCAAGGCTCAATCATGCCAAACAAACCAGGCTCAACATAGAGCACCATGGGCAAAATGGCCCAGATGCTTAACAGCACAATTTTGCGGTTCAAGTTGTAGCCAACTTTGATTTCTTCCTTGTGTTCTTGGGTGGCTTGGTTAATTTCGTCGTAACCCAGTGGCTCGAAGAAGAAGTGGCCAGATTGACGTGTCGTCATAGACACCAACCAAGCGATCAATGCAGAAATGACGGGGTCAATCAGCAGAAATGCATAGGCAACCACAAAACTGATAGCACTGATGAAGTGCAATGATTGGTTGATTCGGCTGTGATGGTAGTAACGGTGGTCGTCAAAACGCTGAATTTTCAAGGCTTCGAAAAATGTAGTCACATCGTCTCCTGGTGAGAATTTGGGGGCAGCACGAATTGTGCATGAACGCATAATTCCCGCAAATCATGAAATTTCAATGACAAGATTCATTTGTCACTGAAATTTCATCATTTATTTTGTTGTTAACCTGATTGTCATCAAGTTGTTAAATCTAAGCCAGATGATCGAAGGATGGAAAATTCAATTGATTCACCCATCGTCCTTGAAGATTATCCAGCCACAAGGCCGTCATTGCGGATAGCAGTGGTGACAGAAACCTGGCCGCCTGAAGTCAATGGCGTTGCCATGACGCTGGCTAAATTGGTTCAAGGCCTGAGTCACCGCAATCACGATGTGCAATTGATCCGTCCGCGCCAAACAAAAACTGAATCCCCCTTGAATGACGCAAGCCTCGAAGAGGTTTTGATGCGTGGCATGCCAATTCCCAGGTATCCGGAATTGAAGTTGGGCTTGCCCAGCAAAAAAACACTGGTCAAAACTTGGACATTGAGACGGCCGGATGTGGTGCACATTGCAACTGAAGGCCCTTTGGGTTGGTCTGCACTGCAAGCTGCCAAAGTCTTAAAGCTGCCAGTGACCTCTGATTTCAGAACCAATTTTCAAAGCTATTCAAAACACTACGGTGTGGGATGGTTGCGCAAACCTATCGTTGCCTATTTGCGCAAATTTCACAACGCAACCGCTTGCACCATGGTGCCCACCAGAGAACTGATGCGCACCCTGAGTGAAAATGGATTCGCCAATCTCAAAGTTGTCTCCAGAGGTGTCGACACAAAATTGTTCAACATATCCAAACGCAGCACAAGCTTGAGAGCTTCATGGGGCGCCAAAGAAAACACCACGGTTCTGATTTCTGTTGGAAGAATGGCACCTGAAAAAAATTTAGACCAAGTTCTCAAGACTTATGAAGCGCTGAAGAACACGGGCAAAGCATTCAAGCTGGTCATGGTAGGTGATGGCCCCTTGAAAGAGCAATTTCAGCAGCGTTATCCAGAAATCATTTTCCCGGGCATGTTGTCACAGTCTAATTTGGCTGCCTACTATGCAAGTTCTGATTTGTTTGTCTTTCCGAGTCAAACTGAAACTTTTGGCAATGTGACTTTGGAAGCGCTGGCCAGTGGCATCCCTGTATTGGCATTTGATTGCGCTGCTGCCCGAGATTGGGTTCAAAGAGGCATCAATGGATGGTTGGTTGCAGAAAACAACCCAGATGGCTTTGCTGCCCAAGCTGTCTCTGTTGTTAACAACAAAGATGTGCTAGATCAAATTACACACAGCACCAGGCAGCAAGTGGTGCACTTAGACTGGGATCAAATTGCAGAGCAAGTTGAATCGGTTTTATGGGATGCCATTCGCATCAGGTAAATCATGCCCACGGTCATGACAGATCCCATGATGACCATCACCCCTTGAAGCGGTAATTCCAAAGCCAGCAATCCGCTGTAAACGGCCAGCATGATCATGACGCTGGCATTTTCATTAAAGCCTTGAACAGCAATCGATCGACCCGCTGTCAACAAAGTGTAGCCTCGGTTTTGCAGCAGCGCATTCATGGGCACCATCAGCATGCCCCCTGCAAAACCAGTGATCAACATCAACGGAATCGCAATCCAAAGTGAAGTTGAAAAGGCCAAAGCAGGCAATGACAAGCCCAGCCACAGCCCAAGCGGAAGGACCTTGTAAGCGTTTTGGAGGGCCACATAGTGCCCTGCCATGCCTGCGCCAAAAATGACCCCAAATGCCACGACAGCTTGAAGCAAACTGGCTTGCTCTAAGGGCATGTTCAGGGCTTCCTTGGCCCAAAGCAACACCGCAAATTGAACCACCGCACCAATGCCCCAAAAAAGTGTGGTGACGGCGAGTGAAAGCTTGCCCACAGGATCTTGCCAAAGGATGCGATTGCTTTGAATGAAGTTTTTGAACAGGGCAATCGGCCGCATACTTTCTTGCGCATATCGAATGTTGAGATTTGGAATGCCGAAGTTCAAAAGCCCAGCGATGCTGTAAATCACAATCAAAGAGAGCAGGGGACCTGCATATTGGGTTTCCAGACTGAGACCCAACAATTCAATGAAGGAAAGATTCAGGGCCGACATCCATACAAAGCTTTTAGAGGCGACAAGCAAGCCGCCACAAGCAGTTCCCAAGATGACAGCCATCACCACAGTCACTTCAAGCCAGCCATTTGCTTTGACCAATTTCTCGGGTGGCACAGTTTCAGTGACAAGGCCGTATTTTGCGGGCGCATAGGCAGATGCCGCCATGCCTGCAATGGCAAAAGCAAGCATGGGATGAAAGCTGGTGAAGATGAATGCCACGCCCACAACTTTGAGCGCGTTCATGCAAGCCATGAGCTTGGCTTTAGGAAAGGCGTCAGCCAAGGGCCCCATCAGGGGAGCCAAAAACACATAAGACAATGTGAACGAAAATTTGAGCAAGGGTGCCCACCACCCTGGGTATCCTTGCTCATGTAAAAAAGCAATGCCCAAAATCAGCAGCGCATTGTCTGCCAGACCTGAAGCGAATTGAGCGCTGATCAGGTAGAAGAAGCCTTTGGGCATTGTTTATGCCGAAGCAACTTCTTGTTGGATGTGAGTACCTGCTTTGAAGTTAAGCGCCAATTGGTTGCGACGACCAATGCCCTGGTATGCAATGCCCAAATCTTGGAGCATTTTGGGATCGTACAAATTGCGGCCATCTAAAATCAAGGGCTGATTCATGCACTCTTTGAGCATTTCAAAATCAGGGTGATGGAAAGTTTTCCATTCAGTCACAACCAAAAGTGCATCCGCGCTGTCGGCTGCTTCATAGGCTGTTTCGGCCAAGCTAAACCGACTTAAAGCTTCTGCATCTTGAATGTCATGTGACACAGCCTCTAATCCCTCTTTGGAAGCCAGAGGGTCAAAAGCGCTTACGGTGGCGCCCCGTTTCAACAATTCTTGAATGATGATGCGGCTAGGTGCTTCACGCATGTCGTCGGTATTGGGCTTGAATGACAAGCCCCAAATGGCAAATTTGAGGCCTCGGAGGTCTTGCCCAAAGTGATAAGTCAATCTGGAGACCAATAAGGTTTTTTGCTGATCATTCACGTTTTCAACAGCGCTGACCACTTTCATCTGACTACCGCAATCCAATGCCGTTTGAATCAGTGCGCGCGTGTCTTTAGGGAAGCAGCTGCCACCATAGCCTGTGCCAGCGTACAAGAAGTCGTGACCAATTCGCTGGTCAGCCCCGATGCCGCGGCGGATGCTGTCAATGTCTGCGCCTAGCAAGTCGGACAGGTTGGCAATCTCGTTCATGAAAGAGATTCGTGTTGCCAACATTGCATTGGCAGCGTATTTGGTGAGCTCAGCGCTGCGCACATCCATCCAAATGGTGCGAGCATGGTGCCTGTTGAAGCTGGAGTACAACAATTCCATTTTTTGATGCACAGTGTTGTAGTTGGGGCTGGCGTCTAGACCAATGACAATGCGATCGGGGTGCATGAAATCTTTGATCGCAGCGCCTTCTTTCAGGAATTCAGGATTTGAAATGACTTCAAAGAGTGACTCTTGGATACCCCGTTTGGTCAATTCGTCTTGCAAGCACTTTTGAACTCGGTATGCGGTACCCACGGGCACTGTCGATTTGTTCACAATGACTTTGAATTTTTTCAAATGGCGGCCAATTTGAGTGGCTACTGCCAAGACATGCTGCAAATCAGCCGAGCCATCTTCTTTGGAAGGGGTGCCCACTGCAATGAAAATGACTTCGCCGTGCTCAACCGCTTGAGCCATGTCAGTGGTGAAGTGAATTCGACCTTCTGCTCTGTTTCTGGCCATCAATTCTTGGAGCCCAGGTTCATAGATGGGCAGTCCGGCGGCATTCAGCGTAGCAACTTTTGCTGCATCGCTGTCTATGCACATCACCTGGTGACCAAGTTCTGCCAAACATCCGCCTGTCACCAAACCTACATAGCCTGCACCAACAATGGAAATTTTCATGAGTTTCTCCTAAAGAGAACTTCATTTTGGGCATTCAAGATTTCTTTGTCGTGACGGATTCATGTAATTTTCGTGACCATAAAGGCGGATGACAGCTCGTCTCAAAACATTCAGATGAATTTTGAAATTTCACCAAAGATTCACAACAAGGCTCTATAAACAAGTCATGAATACATTTCTCAAAACGGCTTTATTGGCCGTCAGCGCTGGTTTTCTTGGCTTGACCATCAGTACCCAAGTACGCTCTCAGGTCAGATGGGATCCCAATGAAGCAACACCTCTTGAACTCCAAGCATTTTTCAAAATGCCAATTGGCCCTAAGGGTCTAGAAGTTTCAGACAAGGTTCTGAAGGCATCTGGCCAAAAGGTTCGCTTGACGGGCTACATGGTTAAAAATGAATTGCCAATGCCAGGCGTTTTTATGCTTGCACCACGCCCCGTGCAAATGAGCGAGCATGCCGATGGTGATGCCAACGACTTACCCGCTTCGGTTTGTTGGGTTTACCTAGCCGATCAACAAAAAAATTGGCTCGTGCCACACGTTCCTGGTCTGTTGACTTTAGAAGGGCAGTTCACATTCAAACGCATTGAAGCGTCAGATGGATCGGTGGCATGGTTCCACTTGAACCTAGCGCCCGATGCAGTCAGCGCAGTCAGCACAGATGCCCGTTTATCTCAAGGTTCGGGTCCATTGCAACATTCACATTCCCACTGAAAGCACACGATGTTTCATTTGTCAAACTCGAAGTACGTGTTAAGTACATTGGCCGCCTTGACCTTTCTTGGTGCCGAAGTGATGGCAGCACCCCAAGTGACCCGATTGACCCCACCAAGTGAGCTGTTCACCAGTGGCAATGCTGCACCAGTGATTGCGCGGTTTTTACCTGACCAGCGTTTTGATTTGCAGGCTACCATCGTTCCAGACGCAGCTGATCAATCAATTACCAAAGCTGTTTTTTACATGGACGGTGTAGAAATCAAATTGCCAGTTTCTATGAAGTCTTGCGTAACAGGATGTCTGCCTAAAATTGAGAAAAATGCTGCCATCGTGTCACTCCGTGCGCTCTCAAATACAAAACCTGGTTTGCATGTTTTCACTGTTGAGGCGACTCAAAGTGATGGTCAAAGCATCAAAGCCAGTGGCAATTTTGAAATTGTCCCTTGGCAAGTGGGCGGTCAAAAAGTTAAAAATATCATCATCATGTTAGGTGATGGTATGGGCGCAGCCCAACGCACAGCCGCACGCATTGTTGCTCAAGGCTATGCGCAAGGAAAATCTAAATCGCCATTGGCCATGGACACCTTCCCGGTTTCTGGTCAAATTAAAACGGCCTCTTTGAACTCGCTGGTCACTGACTCAGCACCAGGCATGTCGGCTTATGTACTGGGTAATAAAAACAACAACAACGAAGAAGGTGTTTTCCCAGACGACACCATTGATCCTTTTGACAACCCTCGCATTGAGTACTTGAGTGAATATCTAAGCCGTACACAAGGCAAGGCGCTCGGCTTGGTGACAACGGCCGACGTATTTGATGCAACACCTGCTGCCAACGCCGTGCACACCAGCAACCGCGGCGCCGGCACTGGCATCGTTGACCAATACCTGGATGACCGAAAACTCACCGGTCTCTCGGTCTTGATGGGTGGCGGTCGGAAATGGTTCTTGCCTTCAACAGTGCCTGGCTCAGCAAGGTCTAACGGCAATGACTATGCCTTCTCAAGCTCAGACAGTCACACGGCTGATATTGTCAAAAGATGGGGTGCCGCGCCTGGCCAAATCGACAAAGACCGCGATTTGATCGCAGATTTTCAGTCGGCTGGCTTTAAATACGCATCTGACCTCACAAGCTTGTCAGCAGTGGATGTGAAGAGCACGGACAAGTTGTTGGGCCTTTTTTCATATTCAAACATGAATGTGGCGTTAG
>Ga0209770_10001657_pt1 | contig 11450 bp, 11 predicted proteins | sample LauGreSu1BDMLBDD_2_FD_187572 | JGI IMG/M metagenome (GOLD analysis project Ga0209770, IMG submission 187572) | Freshwater lake microbial communities from Lake Michigan, USA - Su13.BD.MLB.DD (SPAdes) (version 2) | ecosystem: Environmental > Aquatic > Freshwater > Lake | place: Lake Michigan, USA...
AACACCAACACCAACACCAACACAACACGAAGTAACTAATGAGTAAGTATACTATTCGCAAAGCAAAGCGAATATACAGGTAAGAAACTATGATAAATAATATGTTTCATATTGTGTATCATATAATACTAACACCTATTTTACAGGTAATATATCTTTTTTTTAAGCGACACACACTCTATGTTACTTTATATTTTTCCAAAGCATACTTTTTATATTTTTCACCGAATACATTACCTAGCATATCAATATATTGTGTTATAATAGTTCTATAGCTAGATACTGATGCAACTGAAGATATTTTTTCAACATTTTGAAGCAGTGTTTTAAATCCTTGTAATAATAATAGTAATGTATTTGTGTGTACATTGCTTTGAAGAGTAGTAAGCATATTGATCATACTTTTAAAAAAAGTGACATAATCGTAATTTGAATCTTTATGATTTTTATATTTTCTTACTTCTCCTTCTCCAAAGTCGATTATTTTTAAGGCATATGGATTCGACATAGACACCGATTCAATAAAATAAATACTATCAGCTTTAAGAGTCTTATGAAGTAAATTTGATTTTATCATTTTGTATATTCCTACTATAATATTTGTAATTAGGGTAAAAAGAATTGCGAGTTTATTATAGTCTATATCATCAATACGCGCAATATAAGATTCAAGATTTGTATCTCCCGAATATAGTATATTAAAAACAAAAAACTCGTCAACTTTATAGTCTGGTTTTGACAAAGAACATTTATCAAAGTCATCAGGAAGATTGTTTTTTGTCAATTCAAATGCGTTACTAAGAAGTGAATGGAATTTACCATCAGAGTCAATCGTTTTCATTTTTTTAAGAATTTTATATTCATGGCGAAATTCGTTAAATATATTATTTCTTAATACTATTTTTGAAACTATACTACTATTTTTTGTAAGGATATCCGGACGAAATACGCATCCATAGTTACCTTGACCTATGAGTGTTCCACCCTTTAAAGAAAACCGAGAGCGTTTATTTTTTTGCATATATCTTTGTCTTTTTGTTCTTGTTATTATTCTTCTTGTTCTTCTTGTTCTTCTTCTTGTTCCCATAATCGCGTGTATATAGTAGATATATATACACGTGATTATTTTCTTATTCACCATGTCACATTCAGTCGTTTCTTTTATTTTATACGATTCGTTTTTCTTTTGCACACATACATACACATACGCGCGTAAACCACGAAATTTTTATTTAGAGTTTTTATATTATTTAAATAATAACGCAGTATAAGCATTACTTCGAACATTTCTAGGTTTGAAAATAGTTTTGACATTAGTATTGAGGGCGGGAACATATTTATTACTTCTTATACCGCGTATTTTATAAACACTATCTTTTACCCATACATTTTGAAATCCGTTTAAAATATTTATAAATTTTCTATTTTTTAAATTCATCTTAATTTTTTCATAGTTGCATTTATCCGGATAATCGGCTTCAAATATAATTAATTCTATTTTATCATAAAATTCAGGATTTTCATCAAAAAATGTTTCTAAAAATCCTTCACAATCTGCTACAAGAACATTAAATTTCAAATTATATTTTTCTTCTATATCACTTAACGTATATGATGGTATATTTGTATCGTCTGTTTCTATAGACGTTGTTCCATAATTTGCATCTAAATTTGTTAAACCTAATTTCTTATTACTTATAAATCCTTTTACTATATTAAATTTACAATTATTTATCTTTTTATTTGTTTCCAAAACATCCCAAACTCGCATATCCGGTTCAACAACCACTTGGTTATATTTATTATCTAGTTTCGAATTTATTACACACGAAACAGATCCATACCTTGCTCCTAATTCTAAAACAACATCATTTTTTAAAATATATGTATTTGCTAAATATTGTTCATAAGCTTCAATATTTTTTGTATCTATATTTATTCCATTTTCATTTAATATTATCATTTATAATTAATGTATAAAAAAAAACAATGTATAAACCGCTATATAGAGGGGACACATATCTCTTTAAGTATATAAGTAATTAAAAATGTTATATTCCTAAACCTACTTAAATAACTTATACATCCCACGCCCAACAAATAATACCAACTAACTATTTTTATCTATTACTATTTCTTTTTCAATATGTTTTATGATTTTACGCTCATAGTTCTCATAGTTTTCAATCGGTTCGCATATCGAACGCACCATAGTCAAATATTCAATTTGTTTACTTTCTGTTTCTATCCAATCAGGGTTATCACTTGCCCATTGATGTAAAGCCGTTCTCTCTTTATCCGCAATTTTTACGATAGTATTTTTAATAGTTGTGTGATTCTCGTCTTTATGCCATTTATCTTCATCTTTGATATACATAGTGTCACGCTTAATATCCGTGCAATGAATAGGGCGCTTATATATATCCAATTCTTTGAGACCTTTTATCATAACATCCGTTATACCACGCGAAATCCCGTTCTTTTTTGAAAATAATAGGTCATCTAGTGTGATTTTTAACGAATCAATAAAATCGGATATGTTGAGAGCATCTTTGCACTTCTCGTTTAGAAAAACATTTAGGTTGAAATTATTGGTTGTGTTGTTTGTTGTGTTGTTTGTTATGTTACCTACTTTTGGTATTATGCTGTTTATCTGCTCTTGTTGCCCTTTTATTATCTTCATCATCTCACTATTATCTTTAATCAGTTTAAGAACGAGTTCATCTTTATTCATCATTTTTATACTTAATTCCATATTTTTGCAATCTTCAGACGATAACACGTCTGGTTCAGGTATATAGTCACATATTTTAACATGCTTCCATAATCCCGAGCGAGTATTATATTTTTTTTTACATTTATCACACACATTAGGCTGTGCGACTTTTTGCGACTTTTTTGTTTCCGTTGTTTCCAACGAGACCATAAGGTCGTGTTTCCTAGTAGAGACGTGTTTATCAAAATCACATTTTTTGCACGTAGTATAGTCACAAAGTTTACATGAAAAAATTGGCGACTTTTTGAGCGACTTTTTTGTTTCCATTTGTTTCCTAAAGTATATGGACATTTTTTTTTAAGTCAGTTTGCAAAATTTCTTAAAAAGTTATCGTAACAAATTTTTCAACTTAAAAAAGCAAATGAGAGCATTATGGTCTGAGTGAGATTTTCAACATTTTTTTCAAATCTATAACTGAAAAATCAAAATTGGACATTTATAAATGTCCTTTTTTCAAAATCTCAAAATACTTTTGAAAAAACATTACATCATCACTTCTTCAGCATCCGCTTGCGGCATTCCGCGGCCTTACCTTTATGGTGTGGAGATGCGCGAATCGTTTACCACAAATGACTGCATTATGCAGCGGTTTGCAAATCGGCAATTAGGTTCGCAAAAATGGTCGCAAAAGTTGGGAAGTCATTTTGGAGAATTCTTGGATAGTTGGTTTTTGGGGATGTTTTGAAAAAGGTTGTGGAAGTAGAAAAGATAGATTTTATTATTTTTAGTTTTATCCCCGAAAAAGGATGGGTTGACTTTTTGGGAGAAATGGTGGTGGTAGTTTTGAGGGGAGTTGAGAGAAACGAGAGAAACGAGAGAAACGAGAGAAACGAGAGAAACGAGAGAAACGAGAGAAACGAGAGAAACGAGAGAAACGAGAGAAAATAATTCATAATTCAGAAAATAAGAACTATGAATTATATATAAAAATATAAAACTATCGATAAAAAAATACTATAACAATTCTATATTCACAAAAATAGATGATTTTTCGCTCGTGTCATACATATTTTTTGATTGTATAATTGGGATTCCTTGTCCTTTTAATACATAGGTTTGATTATCTTTTATATATAACAAGCCTGCAGGAATTGAAAAATGTTTACTACCGATTTGAAACGACATCTGTTTCTTTTCTAGTAGTTCTGTAATTTTCATACGCAAATCTATATAAATATCGTTATTGGTATCAATGTAGATATGTGACGGAGTCGTTGGCATACAACGAACGATTAAATCAATCGATGTGTTTTGTTTTTCACCTACATTGTAATACAACTCGGTATGCCAAAGTGGAATGTAATATTTTTTACCATCGTGTTCTAATACGTATATATTATTTTCACCAAATAAGTCATCCAAAGATACAGAAATAATGACAAGATTATCCGACTCCATCTTTTTTCGTATGATCTTTTCAAATAACAGAAGTTTTTCATTGCTTATATGAAATACCGAATGATACTTGTGTATGATTTCGTATATCGTATAGGCAGTTTCTTTATCCATATCTTCAAACATTTTTAATGATAATTCGTGGCAATCTTCTACTATAATTTTTATAATCATATCTATCGTCACTTTTGCATTTTCTTGGGATATATTTGTATACATTTTTTGCAACAAAGACTGCGTAAATATTCTAAAAATAGACATATAACTTTCTTCTCCTGTAGTTGTTGACTCTTCATCGTCGGTTGAATCCATGTGAGAAGCACGAGAACCGAGAGAAACCGATAAATTATACAAATACAAGTATGCATTATTTAATTCCTTGAACTTTTCACACGATTCTTCGCTGTTATTATTTTTATCAGGATGATGTTTCATTGCATTTAACCTGTAACTTTTTTTTAATTCTTCGAGTGTATAATTTGTTTTTAAGTTTAATACATCAAGTGCATGTTTTATATCCATTTATGATAGTTATTAGATTATACATGTAATTTTCTAAATGGTAAATTGGTCTATAATTATTATTATAATATTGGAAAAAAATAAATGTTTTTAGTAGAACATCCGTAATATTATCCTTATTTAACACATTAGTCTTTATTAAACACGACAATATATACCATATACATTCATTTATGTCCAAATCGTATATCAATATTTCGTATAAAATATCACGAAACTTTAAAAAATTTATAGTGTCAGGATTTTGTATGGATTCTATAATATTATTACATATACATTCGTGTGGATTTGTTAACTCGTTTGTATCGACGATTACATTTTTAATATTTGACAAAGATGTTAAATTTTTATAGTTGTTAGATACTAAAATATACTCTTTTATTTTTGAATTACAAATAGTATCTACATTGATAGTATCTACATTGATAGTATCATTTTTAATAGTTTTTTTTTGTTTAATAGAGGGTTGAGGTATAGATGAATTATTAACGACCGATGAAGTCGGTGATGAAGTATTATTATTTTGAATATCAGTATTGCTTTTATAATCAATACTATGATTTTCATCAACTATATCAACATAGTGTGACTGAATTATACTATTTACTGAATTTGTTACATGCGGATACAAATAAACATTTTTATTTGTATGTATTGAGTTTACGCATTTATTATATAGTAGTAATGATGGTCTTGGGATGGAAATAATTTGAGAATTATTTAAAATATTATCCGGAATAAAACTAATATGTTCCGTAATAATTATGAAAAGTAGTTTTATCTTATTAAATAGTTGCGACTGCATATAACTATAAAAAATATCTAATAATTCACTATGTATTTTATGAAAATATTTACATAATATAATTCCTGTTGTATCTACGCGCGTTGAAACTACATCGATAATCTGGTTATAGATATCATTCCATAATACTTTTGAATTACAGCCCAGCAAAGACATGTCTACTTCAAAGTGAATATCACTTATTTTTATAATAAAGTTCTCCTTGTTAGAATTAATGGTTAGACGTTTTTCATATTTTAATTCACTATTACTATACCTTTTAATACATTGCAATGCTTGGGTATACTTTCCTACACCTTTAGGGCCATATAAAATTATATTTTTTAAATTTTTTACTTTATCAGGCAATGAATTTTTAAATATTTTTTCTATTTTTGGATGAAGAGATTTGTTATGATTTGATGCAATATAGTCTTCAAAGTGTGTTTCAAGAAATTTCATATTAATAGTTTGTATAGTTTTATTATCGGGTATTATTATAATTAAATGAATAGATTTAAATTATATTTCAATCTAATATTATAGATTTTGATATGAAATACTTAAATATATAGTAACTATTATAGTAGTGTAAATATCTGTCGATAATATATTTAATATTTAAGTATACATAAATGAAACTTGTAACCATTCATCCTGAAAATATAATAAAAGAATATATTTATTTTAACGAACCTATACAAAATAATATCATCAACGAAAGTCGGTATATTAGAATATTATACTCTACTCCTAACATAGTTTTTAATGGCATTCACGTTCTTATAAATTTATATATTGACAACATAGACAGACAATATAATAAAAATATTATTTATTATAATACAGATAAAAATATACCTGTTATAAATAGCATTAAAGAAATAGAAAAAAATATTTTAAAAAAATATAATTCATTAAAAAAACCATCTTACAAATTATCAGAACTTATGGATGGTGGTGTTATAAGATTATTTACTGATTCTATTGAAAAAAAAAAAGCAATGAATGTAATACTTAAAATATCAGGATTATGGGAAGACGATGAAAAACACGGAATTACATATAAGTTTTTATCAGTGTAAAAATAAATAATAATATGTTCAAAATATTTTATTAAAATACTTTATTAATATATTCCGATCGATAAAAGAAAGAAAACTATGAGGAATATATTAATAACCGGTGGTTGTGGATTTATTGGGTCAAATTTTATTAATTATATTTTAAAAAAATATCAAGACGTATACGTTATCAATTTAGACGCCATGTATTATTGTGCATCCGAATTCAACGTTGACAGAGAAATACGAGAATCCGACGTATACAAAAATAGATACAAGTTAATTAAAGGCAATCTATGTTCATATGACTTAGTAAACTACATAGTAAATGATTACAACATTGAATATATTATACATTTTGCAGCACAAAGTCATGTGCAAAATTCTTTTGAGGATGCATTGCAGTATACTAAAGACAACATAGTTGGAACGCATAATTTACTCGAAGTTTCAAGAAAATATGGAAAACTCAAAAAGTTCATACATGTTTCAACAGACGAAGTATATGGCGAATCTATGATTGAAAAATGCGAAAATAAAAAAACAGAAGAAAGTATTTTGTGTCCAACAAACCCGTATGCTGCTACAAAAGCAAGCGCTGAATTAATCGCGCAATCTTATTATCATTCTTTCAACATACCTATTATCATTACACGAGGTAATAATGTATATGGACCTAACCAATATCCGGAAAAAATAATACCACGTTTTATAAAACTTTTGAAAGAAAATAAGAAGGTAACTATTCAAGGCGATGGTTCAAATGTTAGGGGATTTATTCATGTTAAAGATGTAGTAAATGCATTCGATATTATACTGGAAAAAGGTATTGTCGGTGAAATATACAACATTGGATCAGACGACTATGAAGAATATTCTGTCTATCAGGTTGCAAAAATGTTAATCCAAAAAATAAAAAAAATAGATGATGAATATGGTGACGATGAAGGTAAATGCAATTACGACGAATATATTGAATATATAGAAGATAGACCTTTTAATGATAAAAGATACTATATAAGTAATGAAAAAATAAAAAAACTTGGGTGGAATATAGAGGAAAATTTTGATAAAGGAATTGATGAACTCATCGAGTTAGAATAGAATCAATCCTCTATAAAAACGATATAAAAGTAAAAACAAAAGTGTAACTATACACCACACTATACGAAAAAAAAAAACAATGAAAGTATTATTATATGGCAAGAACGGCTGGATCGGCGAAAAAGTATATAAGTTACTTATCCAAAAAGGTCATAGCGTCATTATTGGGAATGCAAGAGCAGAGAATAGCGAAAGTCTCGAAGAAGAAATAACTGCGATACAACCTACAAATATTATCTCGACGATTGGGAGAACGCACGGCAAAATAGGAGACAAAGAATATACAACGATTGACTACCTTGAACAACCTGGCAAAATAAAAGAAAATGTCCGCGATAATCTATTTTCGCCTGTTATGATTGCTCTGATATCCAAAAAGTATAACATCCACTATACATATTTAGGAACAGGATGTATTTTTACATACGATAGTGAACACCCCTTTGCAGAAGAATTAAACGGATTTAGAACTGATTCAAAACCCAATTTTTTTGGTTCTTCGTATTCGATAGTAAAAGGATATACGGATATGTTGATGAAGGTGTTTGACAATGTACTAAACGTGCGGATACGCATGCCGATAACGGATGAGATACATCCGCGTAATTTTATAACCAAGATTACGCGATATCAAAAAATATGTTCAATACACAATTCAATGTCGGTACTGCCGGAGTTGTTGCCGTTCATGATTGACATGTGTGAAAAAGGGACAACAGGAACTATGAATCTAACAAATCCTGGACTAATAAGCCACAATGAAATTTTAGAAATGTATAGAGAAATCGTAGATGCGAACTTCGAGTGGGATAATTTTGATGTGGAAGAACAACGTAAAATATTAGAAAGTGAACGTTCTAATAATTTCTTAGACACTTCTAGACTGGAGTCTTTGTATAAGGTGAAACATATCAAAGATGCAGTGAGGGACGTGTTGTATTACATGAAGGAGAAGGAGAAGGAGAATGAGGAAGAGAATGATGGAGATAAAGGAACCGAGGTTTAAAAACAAGTAGAAAATAGTCGAAGAATGACCTCCATAATACCGACACACAACCCGTTTAATATAAATAGTGTAACACTTAAATATAAAGTTCCAATAGATGGATCGGCAATAGGATTACTAACAGATGTCATACATGCCATATTTGCACGCAAGTAACTAAATATTAAAATAATCTGAAAAATAATTAAAACACTCGAATATCCGGAAAATTTATAATATTCTGGATCTACTTTTCTTTCATTTATCATAGTTGAATACGCCAATGATTGACGTATAATTACAAAAAATATAATCAAAAGTGCAATAATTTGAAAAAATGATGGATATAAATTAAAACATTTACCATTTGTCTTAAAAAAATAAGATATTACTGCAATTAAAAGTGAGAACAATGAAATAAATGATATTATATAGCCAATTGCGGTGGCAAAACCCGGACCTTGTTCATTACCAATTTTTAGTGAACTAAATGCTATTTTTATAAATACACCTACAAATGCTAAAAGAAGTGAAATATTAAAAATATAATATATACTTTTAAACCTCACGTCAATATTATCTAGACCTGTTAAAGAATTCATATTATATTATATTTATTATTTTACTATTTTGTATTATAATTCAATAAAGTAAATACTATAGAATATATAGTTATTTTTTATTATTTTAATTTAATATTTTATAATATAAAGTATTATAAAATAAATTATATTATAAGTAAATTATAAGTAACTATATAAATCAAATCAAGTCAAATGAGTGGCGCGCTGAACAGAAACGTGTATACAGAACATCCACTAATTGAAAGACAACAGACTTTTGTTCTAGAAAGAAAACTTGTTACTATACATTCAGAAGATAGAGATGTATGTGCATGGCCAAATTCATCTCTTTTTGAAATAACGTTGCCGCAACAAGTAACAAATGTTCAATCTATTCGTCTTATCGAATCAAATTTTCCTTCTGTAAATAATGTATTTTCAAACATAAATCAAAATACAAAACTGACATTTTATCTTAATTCTGTAGGGAATGAATATACTATAACTATAGATGAAGGATTTTATTCACCATTTCAACTCGTAAATGAGTTGACAAACAAAATGAATCAAGCAGTTAGTTCAACATATACCGAGTTTGTTGTAATTTATCATGAAGTGAATCAAAAAATATGGTTTGGAAATAAGAGTGAAACATTTACACTTATATTCAATAAAACCGAAAATTATTCAGTATCAAGTAACAACTATGAAAATTGCAAAGTATTACCACCTAATGATTTGTCAACATGCATGAGCACAAAATGGGGACTGCCGTATTATTTAGGATTTAATCGAGAAGAGTATAATAACCCCACATCGACAACTACCAACTTGAATTACGAATATAAAAAGGCAACAGATGCCGATTATACATGGCTTCAAGTTCCAGCATCGGGAACAGGCTACTACATCGTCGCTCCAAATGTAATTAGTATATTTGGAGAAACGGCATTTTATATGGATTTGTTTAAATACAACGATATGGACGAGTTAATGCCTTATCCTCGTAGAACAAACGCGGCTACTGATAATAGCTATGGCGGAAGAGTCAATAGTGCATTTGCAAAGATTCCAATATTAGGTATTCCTGTTTCGCAATATTTTGATTCACGAAATAGTATGTTGCAAAATATGTCGCAATTTTTTCCACCACTTGAACGTCTTTCTAAAATAAAAATTCGTCTTCGTTATCATGACGGGCGACTAGTCAACTTTAGCAACTGCGATTTTAATTTTACACTTGAGTTTGATTTATATCGGGATGAAATGGCGCGAGATTTGAAGTTACGTGTTCCTGCACAATATCAGTTATAGGGCGATACAACGTGATTGGACTATGCGAAATGATATGAATATATACTATGGTTCATATGTTCATATCATTTTTATATTATTATTTTAATTATATTATACCGCTGCTTCTGTGACAGGCGCAGGTGCATTCAATTTATTTTTACGCGTTCGTTGGCGTTTTTTACGCTCGCCGTTAGTATTGTTATTATTTTTTGAAATAGTTCGCTTTGCTTTTGCACGTGACTTACGTTTTTTACCGCCGCCAAAATCAAGATTTTCCAAATTACCACTAGGTGTAGCCTCGCCAGCACCAACGCCAGCACCGGGCATTGGTAAAGGAGACGATGAAGAATCGCTAGCTTCACGTGGAACAAGAGGAGCATCACTTGATGTATTTGTAACAATATTACCAGGTTCATTGAGAACGATGGGAGGAACAACTTTCTTTTTTTCTTCTTCTTGTTTTTTTCTTATGTCTTCTTCTTCTTTTTGTTTTCTTTTTATGTCTTCTTCTTCTTTCTCTTTTTTCTTTTTTTCCTCTTCTGAAGAATTCACTATTTCGTTAGATTTTACAGGAGGTGGTGGTGGTGGAGGTAAATTTTTAAGCTTGATTTTAAGCTCTTTTACACTAACTACCTTGGCATTTAACTCTTCTACTCCCTTGGCAATAGATTCGTATGTATCATTTATTTTATTCATTATTTCTTGTTGTTCGGTATTGTCTTTCATGCCCGAAACTTTATTAATTATATTTTTAAACCAAGACATTTTAATATTATATGTAATATGTTATACTTATATATATTAAATTATATTAAAATATAAAAATGATAGTATTATGATTTATTGAGAAGATAATATTCTACTAAATTTTAATATTATGTGTAGTTTGAATCCACTGACTCAAAATTTCCAATGAACAAGTTTTATAATCTTCTTTAAATCCCTTAATTTTTAAAAATGA
>Ga0209770_10001658_pt1 | contig 11445 bp, 9 predicted proteins | sample LauGreSu1BDMLBDD_2_FD_187572 | JGI IMG/M metagenome (GOLD analysis project Ga0209770, IMG submission 187572) | Freshwater lake microbial communities from Lake Michigan, USA - Su13.BD.MLB.DD (SPAdes) (version 2) | ecosystem: Environmental > Aquatic > Freshwater > Lake | place: Lake Michigan, USA...
CACCTTCACCAACTAGCGCCGCGTCATCCGCACCTGGCGCGAGGAGAAGACCTCCGACGGCCGCATTATCAAGGTGCCGGTGGAGATCGAGGTCGACGAGAACGGCCGGCCGATCGAGGGCAACAAGTAAGGTTGGGTGCGGGCTCCGTTCCGCGCCGCGGCGGTGAAGAGACTCGCCGCCCTGCCCCAAGAAAAAACGCACCCGTTGCCGGGTGCGTTTTGTTTTGGAGGGTTGCGCGGCTCGCTTACCAGCCGACGGCGGGCTTCGCCTTCGTCTGCTTCGTGATCTGCTTCTCGTCTTCCCACACCGTGAGGCCGGTCTTCACCTGCACCAGCGACATCTGGAACGAGTAGGTGTTCTGCGTCAGCTTGCTGTTGCGGTCGGTCTGCTGGATGAGCTTCGCGTAGAGCGTGAAGTCCGGCACGAGGGTCTTGGCCTTCTTGCCGGTCTGCATCTCCTCGAGCTCGGCCGCCTCGCTGGCGACGACGGCGCGCTCGCCGAGGCCCAGCGTGTTGGTGACGGCGATCTTGCCGGTCTGGGTGAGACCGACGCGGATCTTTTTGATCAGCAGGTCGGTGTCGACCATCAGCTGGGTGTTGTTGATGATGCGGTCCACCGCGAGGATGGCGGGCGTGCGCGGCGCGTTGTTAAGGGCCTCGCTGGAGAGCAGCGAGGCGAGCAACTGGTCGGACGCGTTGGCCCAGTCCTGGGTGTTGATGGCCGACGTGTTGATGACGTCGGGGCCCTTGGCATCAACGGTGCGGGTTTCGGTCGGGGTTTCGCAACCGGTGAGCAGCAGCAGCGAGCCGACGGCCAGCACGGAGACGAACTTGGAAGGAGCAATCAGTTTCATGGTGGATGAGGGTTACTCGCGGAACTTGAGGCGGAAGTCGACAGCCTTGGGGGAGATGGCGACGGTGCCGATGGTGGAGGTCTCGCGGCCCTGGAGCGGCAGGCTCTTCCAGACCTCGTTGGGCGAGTTGACGGACATGCCGTCCTGGTCGACCCACTCGAACTTGTAGTTGAAGGTCCGGGCGGAGCTCGAGAGGTTCTCCACGGTGGCCTGGATCTTGAGCAGGTTGCCCGAGACGGTGGCCTGGTTGATGGAAACGACCCGGAGCTTGCCGGCCAGGGTGTTGTCGGTGATGACGCGCTTGTCGGCGACATAGGTCGGCGTGGCGCGGGACTCGGCGTTCTCGTAGGTGTTGACGTTCTGGCAGCCGCCGAAGAGCAGCGCCAGGGCCGTGACCGCGAGGGCTCCGCCGAGGCGGAGACAGGAGGGAGTTTTCATTTACTTGAGCACGAAGGAGGAGACGAGCAGCGGCGCGGTGGGCGACGCCGACTTAACGTAGACAATGTTGACCGAGCCGGGGGCCAGGGCAACGGTCTTTTGCACGCCGCCGGCGTCGATGGTGATCTCACGGCTCGCCGGGGTGGCGAGGCGGGCATACTGGAACTCCTTGGGCAGCGAGGTCCAGGTGCGGGTGTCGGCGATGTTGGTAGAGGAATTGATACCGCCCATGACAAGGCCTGCGACCAACCCCCAACCGCTGCCGGCGCGATCCTCGACTGCCTTCTGCACCACGGCCGCGATGATGGCCTTGGTGGCGGTGGTGATCATCGTCTTGGTGACGATGGCCGGCCACTCGTTCTTGAAGTCGTTCGCGATGACGCTGTCCATGCTGGCGACCGTGGCGGTGTTGACCGTGGTTTCGCCGGCCTTGACGCTGATGCTCGGGATGTAGGATTCGTTGAACTTCAGCTTCGGGAAGGCGGCGCCGACATAGGGCACCCGGCTGCTCACGAGGAAGGTCGGGATATCGACGCGGACCTGGTCGCGGGCGGCGGCGGTGCCGGTCTCGAAGATCACGTAGGTGACGCCCTCGGGGGCCTTGCCCTCGGCGGCGCTGGCGGCGGCATCGAGGTCGGCGCGGATGAAGGGGTTCTCGGGGACCATCGAGGCGACGCGCTCGAAGGACTTGCGGCCGCGCTCCAGGTCGGAGCCGCCTTCACCGAGCACGGTGAAGAACAGGCCGTCGAGGAACACGGAGAAGGGGTTAACGTAGTCGCCGTAGGGCTTCATCGGCGCGATCGACGCGTCGAGGGCAGCCTGCAGTCCAGGGCCGGTCTTCGGGTCGTTGAGCGCCTTGTTGGAATCGTAGGCGGCAGACTTGCCCTTCTCGTCCTTTAGTTCGCCGCGGGCGGCCTTTTCCTGATCTTCCTGAACGGCGGCAATACGTTTGGCGTTGGCCTCGACGGCGTCACGCTGGCGCTGCAGCGAGCGGTTGAGCTCGACGCGGGCCTTGTCCTTGTCGCCAAGGGCAAGGTAGCCGACGGCCTTGTAGGTGTTCATCATCACCTTGTCGTAGGCGCGGCCGCGATACGGCAGGTTGGCCTGGTTGGTCATCGCGGCGCCGATCTCGGAGCCGACCTTGACCTTGGCCTGCTCTTCCCAGGCGTTGACCTTGTCCTCGGCGGCATCGAAGGCGGCGACGGACCGGGTCAGGTAATGCGTGCGCACCTCCTCCGCGGTCGGCTCGGGAAGCGGCGGCGGCGGGGCCTCGCCCTTCTTTGCGGGGACCGGCGCAGGCCGGATGTCCGGCACCATTGTCGGGTCGGCCATGGCCGCCGTCATCAGCGTGGCGCCCTGCTCGAGACGGAACACCAGCTCGTCCTTGCTGCCGGCGCTCTTGGCGGCCTGCTGGTCGATCTGGATGACCGCGGAGGCGAAGCTGCCGGTCTTGGTCGAGGTGGTGAACTGTTGCGTCTGCTGTTCGTAGGTGGCGCAGCCGGTGAGCAGGGCCAGCGCGAGGGCGCCGGCGACCTGACCCAGCCGGAGGCCCCGGAGGTGCGATGTGGATGTGTGCATGTTGAAACTAGGGATGATGGGGGTGACCATACCAATGGGCCGGACGTGGGGGTTAGGACTCGTCCGCTCCTTCCGCGAGGCGGACGACGGCACCGCGGTCGATGCCGGTATCCTCGATGATCTCGGCCTGGGAATTCTGCGGGGTGACGCGCGTGACCTTGACCTTGCCGACGAGGACCTCCTCGCGGCTCTTCTCGCCGGTGTCGGGGTCGACGAGCTCGTCGCCCAGCATGAAGACCTCCCAGGTCTGGCCGACCTCGATGCCGGACTGGTCGTTGCGGTTGATCGTCACGATGCGGTCGCGCTTGCCGATGACGCGCGCGGGGGAGACGACGTCGGCCGCGCGGACCGCGATCTTCTGGGCGATGTCGCTGACGGCCTGGATCATGAGGTCGTCGGAGGCCTCGCCGACGCGGACGGTGGTGTTCTCGGAGCGGTTCTCGGAATCGCGCTTGGAGACCTTGAAGTTGGCGCTGGCGACGGCGCGCTGGGTGGCGACCTCGGTGATCTTCGCGACGGCGGAGAGCTCGATGACGCGGGCACGGACGGTCTTGCCGAGGGAGGCGAGGCGGCGCTCCTCCATGCGGTCGTTGAAGGAGTCCACGCGGATGGTCATGACGTAGTCCGCCTTGTTGAACGCAAAGGCGGTGCCGGTGGCGGCGGCCTCGGTCGCGAGGGCGTCGGCGTCGGAGCGCTCGAGGATCTCGAAGCGGCGGGTGTTGAGCAAGCGGTCATAGACCTGCGAGTCGAGGGCCTCGATGACGGAGTCGAGCGAGAGCCCGACGCCCTGCTTCTGCATGCGGGCGGCCAGCGAGGGCGTGGCGACCATCTTGGTGATGGCGAGTTTCTTCTTGCCGGTGGACTCCTGGGCGCGGGTGGCCGGCGCGAGGAGGACGAGGGCGGTGAGGAGGGAGAGGAGGATGCGTCCGGATTTCATGGCAGTGGGTGGCTGAAGGTTGGAGAGGGAGGGCGGGTTACCAGCCGAACAGGGAGCGGGTCGGGCCGGCATTGATCGTGATGCCCTCCTTGGTGTTCACCTTGAAGCCGCTGTTTTCGAACATCTTCGCCTGGCCCTCGAGGACCTTGACCTGGGCGTCGGTGAGCTTGGCGCCGTTCTTGAGGTCGTTGATGAAGGCGGTGGACTCCTTCCAGCGGGCGTAGCCGGCCTCGCTCATCTCGAGCCCGACGTTGAGCGTCTGGCCGTTCGTGAAGTTGACCGTGCGCTCCCAGGGCTTGTAGCCCTCGCGGACGACGCGAAGCTTGTGCAGGCCGGCCTTGACCGTGAGCTTGCCCGGGGCGCTGCCGACCGCGAAACCGTCGACCTCGATGGTGGCGACGGGCGAGACCTTGAGCTTGTCCTCGGACATCCGGACCGTGTTGTCCTTGTCGAGGCGGACGTCGGGAATGTAGAGGTCGGCGATCTCGGTGGTGAAGTTGACGGTGACGTTCCCCTGGCCTTCCGAAGTGGTGATGCGGCCGCGGTCGAGCTGGCGCTTGAGGCTGGTGGCGACCTTGCCGGCGGCCTCGGCGAGCAGGTCGTTGAGGACGTCGGAGCGGTCGTCGGCCAGGCCGCCGGAGCTCTGCTGGACCACCTTGCTGACGCGCACGGTGTCGGCCGCGAGGCTGGCGCCGGTGTTGCCGTCGAGGATCTTGTAGGTGACGCGCGCGGTGCGCTCGTCGTTGATCGTCTTCACGCCGTAGGCGTCGATGGTCTGCTTGTTGGAATCGAAGCCGGTGATCGTGACCTGCAGGAGGTGGGTGGCGCCGAGGGCCTGGGCGAGGCGGACGGCGGAGGTGCTGTCGGCCATCTGGGCGTCGAGGGCGTTGGCCTGGGCGCCGGGGGCCATGCCGGCCACGGCGTTGAGCGCGGTCTCGCCGCTGATCACGCGGAAGTTCATCTCGGTGACCTTGCCCGTGATGTAATCCTCCAGCGCGCCGAGCTCGCCGGCGCCCACTTCGCCGGCGCGGTTGGCCGTGAAGATCGCGACCGTGACGCCCGCCGGTTTCTCCGCGACTTCCGTCACGGTGGTGGTGAAGGTGCGCTCCGTGGTGGTGCGACCGTCCTTCTCCGAGGACTTGGTCTGCACCGTGGTTTTGGCCGGGGCGGTGGATTGGGCAAAGGCGCAGGTGACGCCGAGTGCAAGAAGGGAGACGAGTAGCTTCAGTTTTGTAGACATGACCGGTTCGGGATTAGGGGGAAACGGGGGAACCCGGCGGCTTTTCAGTTAATCAACCGAAAATCCGGGGACGTTGTGAGGTGAGCACAATTCACTACAGGACGACTAAGTAGATTTCCCAACGGGGAGGCAAGGTAATGAATTTATTGTGCATTTACACCGTTTGGCAAGAAAGGCCGAAAGCGTAGGGAATTCCCTGAAAACGGCCGGCGGTCAACGGGCGGCGCCCCGGCAAAAACGCGGCGTTGCACCGCAGGCCGCCCGCGGGCAACCATGGAACCGTGACCCTCGCCGCCCTCGGTTGGAACGACTCCCTGGCCCAAGCCTTTGCCCCCTACGCGGCCGAGGGTTGCGAGCCGGCGCGGGTGACCCTCGAATTGAAGGGTTATTGCGAGGTGACCGGCGAAACCGGCGCGCGTCTGGGGGAATGCAGCGGCAAGTTCATCCACGCCGCCAAGGCCCCGGCCGATTATCCCGCCATCGGTGACTGGGTCGCCGTGACCCCGCAGCCGGGCGATCCCACCCGCGTCGCGATCCAGGCCGTGCTGCCGCGCCGGACCAAGTTCTCGCGCCGGGCCGCCGGCGAGGACGTGCTCGAGCAGATCGTGGCGGCCAACGTGGACACCGTCTTTCTCGTCAGCTCGCTCGACGGCAACCATCACCTTCACCGGCTTGAGCGCTACCTCGCCGCCGCCTACGCCAGCGGGGCGCAGCCGGTCGTGCTGCTCAACAAGGCCGACCTCGCGGGCGAGGCCGACGCCGAGGAGGTCCCCCGCGAGATCACCCAGGTCGCGCCCGCCGTCCCGGTCTTCGTCATCAGCGCGAAGACCCGCCGCGGCCTCAAGGCCCTCGCGCCGTGGCTCAAATCCGGGCAGACCATCGCCCTGCTCGGCTCCTCCGGCGTCGGCAAATCGACCCTCATCAACCGCCTCATGGGCGACCAGGTGCAGTTCACGCAGGAGGTCCGCGAGGCGGACCACAAGGGCCGGCACACCACGACGCAGCGCGAACTGCTCATCACGCCCGACGGCGTCATCATCATCGACACCCCCGGCATGCGCGAGATCCAGCCGTGGGAGGCGGGCGCCGGCCTGGCCGCGGCCTTCGACGATGTCGCCGCCGTGGCCGGCCGCTGCAAGTTCCGCGACTGCACCCACACCGTCGAGCCCGGCTGCGCCGTGACGGCCGCGCTCGCCGACGGTTCGCTGGAGCCGGCGCGCTGGCAGAGCTACCTGCGCATGCTGCGCGCCACCGCCCACGAGGTGCGCCGCGTGGATCGTCCCGCCGCGCAGCAACACCGGTCGCAGATGAAGAAGCTCACGAAACAGCTCCGCCGCCGCGTGCACGAGAAGTCGGGCGAGGAGTGAGGCCAACGCCCGAGAGATTTTTCTATCCCCCGGCGTAACTTGAAACGTGAGGGGTTCGTCCTACTTGCACCCATGTCAAGATTTCGGCCCAGACCATGGATCCTCCTGCTGGCGGCAACACTGCTGTCCACCTCGCCGCTCCGTGCCCATGACCTGCAGGGAGCATCCTCCCACTCGGGCCGGACCGACGCCCATGTTTCGGCAGTGCGCAATCCGCCGCCTCAAGCGGCGGCGTTTTCCTTGTTTGCCCCGATGGTCAGCACCCGTTGGGACGAACACTATCTCTACATAGAGAGCAACGGTCTGCCCGCTCACGGCATGATGGTGGGTATCACCGCCTGGCAGCAGCAGGTGCCCCTGCCCCAGCCCTACACCGGCGACAACGCCTGGCGCCTCCCGCTCGCCCCGGTGCCGGCCCAGGTCCCGCGGGTCATCAAGGACAACTTCCTGCGTGGCGCCATCGCCATCGCCGCCAACGGCATCCCGATCTTCAACCCACAGAACAACCGCGGTGAAATCTCGCAGATGATCGGTGAACTCGACCAGTGGGGCGGACACTGCGGCCGCGCGGACGACTATCACTATCACGTCGCGCCGTTGCACCTGCAGACCGTGCTGGGCCCGGACCGGCCGATTGCCTACGCCCTCGACGGCTACCCGCTCTACGGTCTCACCGAGCCCGACGGCTCGGCCCCGGCCGGCCTCGATGCGTGCCGCGGCCACACCACGCCCGCCCTTGGTTACCATTACCACGCCGCCACCGGTTATCCCTACGTGCAAAGCGCCTTTCACGGCGAGGTCGTCGAGCGCGAAGGCCAGGTTGATCCGCAGCCGCGCGCCCAGGGGGTGCGCCCCGCCCTGCGTGTCCTGCGCGGCGCCGCGATCACCGGCTTCACGTCCACGCCGGAGCAAAACAGCTTCCGGCTCGACTACACCGTGAACCAACGGCCGGCATCCGTGACCTACACCACCGCCGGCGCAGGCACGTGGAAATTCCACTTCCTGGATGCCGATGGCACCAGCCGCGACGAGACCTACCGGGCCGACCAGCGCGGTGGCGGCGGTGGAAACGGAGACCGCAGATCCAATCGGTCCGCGGCGGACCGCACCCCGGCGAAAACCGTCCCGCCCGTGGCGGACCACCCGCCGGTTCAAACCGGCAAATTCCGGCTCCGCAGCGCCGTCGTCCGCGAAGGCGGTGCGCTGCCGCTGGAACATACCGGCGACGGCGCGGGCGTTTCGCCACCCTTGGAGTGGAGCGGCGCCCCGGCCGGGACCGCGAGTTATGCGCTGATCATGGATCATCTCGCTCCGGGCAACGAGATGAAGTGCTACTGGACCATGTGGGATATCCCGGCCGGCACCACCAGCCTGCCGAAGGACGTGCACGGCATCGGCGCAACCGGCCGCGGATTCAAAGGCGAACCCGGCTACGAACCGCCGCACTCTCAGGGCCCTGGCCTCAAGCACTACACGATCCATGTCTACGCCCTGTCCGCCGCGCCGGCGCTGGACCGACCGGCCCGCGAGGTCACCCGCGAGCGGTTGCTGGCCGCGATCAAGGATCTGATCCTGGACAGCGCCGAGCTGCAGGTGACCTACACCCGGCCGGACGGCGGCGACGCCCGCGGCGAACCGAGATCCAAAAATCACCAGCCATGAGATTGATCGCCTTGGGTCTGTTCGTGCTGATCGCGCTCTCCGCCCCCGCCGCACCCGCCGGGCCGCGGCCCAACTTCGTCGTCATCATGGCCGAGGCGCAGGGCTGGGCCAACTCCTCGGTGGCGATGGATGATCGCATCCCGGAGTCGAAAAGCCGGATCTTCCAGACTCCCGCCATCGAGCGGCTCGCGCGCGAGGGCATGCGCTTCGCTTATGGCTATGCGGCGTCGCCGCGCTGCACGCCATCGCGGGCCGCCCTGCTCACCGGCAAGAGCCCGGCGGTCCTGCACATGACCTATGTCGGGGTCGGCCGCGCCGACAACGTGACCCATGCCCGGCTGCTTCCCCCCGAGCCCATCCTCGAACTGCCGGAGCGCGAGACCACGGTCGCCGAATTGCTCCGGGACGCCGGGTATGCCACGGCGCATTTCGGCAAATGGCACATGGGCCGCGTCAGCCCGGGGCGGCATGGTTTCGACGAAAGCGATGGCGCCACGAACAACGGCGGCCCGGACAATGTCGCCAGCCCCAATCCCAAACAGGCCCACGGGATGACGGAGCGCGGCATCGCCTTCATGGCCAAGGCGGCCGAGGCCGGCCGGCCCTTTTATCTCCAGCTGTCCCACTACCCCAACCAGGAGCGCAAGCAAGGCGGTGGCCGCAACCGGGACAATGTCCGCAGCGACTCCGACGACGTCGACCAGACGGTCGGGCAACTGCTGGCCGCACTCGACCGGCTCGGCCTCGCCGGCAACACCTACGTCATCTACACGGCCGACCACGGGGCGCAGGGCCGCGCCAACGAGCCGTTGTCCGGCGGCAAGGGCTCGGTGCTGGAAGGCGGCTTGCGGGTGCCGTTCCTGATCCGCGGCCCGGGCATCACTCCCGGGGTTTGCTCCTACCAGCCGGTGACCGCGTGTGACCTGCTGCCGACCCTTTCCCGTCTCGCCGGTCGCGACACCCTGCTGCCGGCGGAAGTGGAGGGCGGGGACCTGTCCCCGTTGCTGCACGATCCGCAAGGCCGGGGCACCGTGAGCCGCCCCCGGGAGGAACTGGTGTTCCACTTCCCGCACTATGACCTCGGCAATGGCGGACCCGCCACCGCCATTCTCGTCGGCCAGCTGAAGCTCATCCGCAACTACGAGACGGGGGCGATCCGGCTGTTTGATCTCGCCGCTGATCCGGCGGAGGCGCACGACCTGGCGGCCAGGATGCCGGACAAGGCCGCGGAACTCGGTGCCCGGCTCACCGCTTACCTGGAAGCCGTGAAGGCGCAGATGGCCGTGCCGAACCCGGACTTTGATCCCGCCAAGGCTGACGCGGAAGCAGCAGACCGGCGTGGCAACCGAGGTGGTGGCGGCGGGAAGAAGCGCCCGTGAAATTAATTTTCAACATGAGAATTCCCGGCCGGATCGCCGCCCTCTTCTCCCTGCTGTTGATCGGCATCCTCGCGGGCTTGGCGCAGCAAAATGTCCCCGTGGGCAAGGCCCGGCCCGGCGGTCGCGGCGAAGCCCGCATGCCCTCGCTGGCTTTTCGCACCGAGGTGCCGGCACAACCTTATGATCTGATCCTGGGCCGGCCGACCAAGGATGCCGTCACCGTGAGCGTGCTGGCCTACGCCGGCGCCGCCGGCACCGTCGCCTACGGTCCTCAGCCCGGCCAATACACCACCGAGACTCCGCTGACGGAATTCCCCGCCGGCCTCCCGGTCGAGCTGCGGCTGGGCGGCCTGCAGCCCGCCACCCGTTATTATTACCAGCTCCGGCTCCGCCCCGCCGGGAGAAGCGACTCCATCGTGTCCCCGGAATATTCGTTCACCACCGCGCGGCCGCCCGGCGCGACCTTCACCTTCACCCTGCAGGCCGATTCACACCTCGACGCCGGCACCGAGCCCGAAATCTACCTGAAATCCCTGGGCAACGCGCTCACCGCCCGGCCTGATTTCCATGTCGACCTCGGTGACACGTTCATGAACGACAAGCGCACCGACTACCGCGACGCCCTGCCGCAATACCTCGCGCAGCGTTATTATTTCGGCCAGCTGGCGCACACGGCCCCGCTCTTCCTGGTGCTCGGCAACCATGACGGCGAAAAGCGCGGCAAGGACGGGGATGACATGGCGGTCTGGTCGAACTCCCAGCGGAAGAAATATTTTCCCAACCCGGAACCGGATGCCTTCTATTCCGGCAACGGCAGCCCCTACCCTCGGGCCGGGCTCCTGCAGGACTACTACGCGTTTGCCTGGGGCGACGCGCTCTTCGTGATGCTGGATCCCTACTGGTTCGGCCAGGACCGCGGGCGCGACGGGGACAACTGGGGCCGTTCACTCGGCCGCGAACAGTATGAGTGGCTCCGGCGCACGCTAGCCACAAGCCAGGCGAAATTCACCTTTGTGTTCATCCACCACCTGGTGGGCGGCGAGACGCGCGAAGGGCGCGGAGGCGCGGAGGCGGCGGCATTTTTTGAATGGGGCGGCGCCAACGCCGATGGCAGTGCCGGATTCGCGCAGCACCGTCCTGGCTGGGCCGCACCCATCCACGATCTGCTCGCCGCACACGGCGGCGTGATCGTCTTCCACGGTCATGACCACCTCTACGCCCGGCAGGAACGCGACGGGGTCATCTACCAGCTCGTGCCGCAGCCCGGGCATGGCCGCTTCGACAACATCCGGAGCGCGGCGGAATACGGCTACCACAGCGGCGTCATCCAGGGCGCCTCGGGTATCCTGCGCGTCACCGTCGCCCCGACCGGCGCCACCGTTGAATACGTCCGCGCCTATCCCGCCAGCGCGGAGAACACCGGGCGTCGGACCGGTGACGTAACGGACCAATACCGGCTGATCCTCCCCGCGCCCCGCCCAAAATCATGAGGCTGTTCTCCGCCCGCTCCCGCCTTGCCTCGCCGCCGCTCGTGGCCTTGCTCGCGATCCTGGTAATCGGGACCGGCGCCACCGGCCGGGGCCAAGAGCAGACCCCGCCGCGCCCGGCCAGCCGAAAGGACGGCCGGGCCCGGCCGACCGGCCCGAACCTGTCCGTAATAAAGCCGAGTCTCGCCGACACGACCAAGGTGAACGTTTATGCCGACAACTGGTTTGCGCTGTTCATCAACGGCCGGTTGGTCGCCGTCGATTCCATTGCCTTCATCCCCCACAATGTAGTCACGGTCGACCTGTTGCCGGAGTATCCCATGACCATCGCCATCCTGGCCAAGGACAACGCCGGTCCGCGGACCGGTCTGGAATACGGCGACCACATCGGGGACGGCGGTTTCATCATCAAGTTTGCGGACGGCCTCGTCTCCAACGCGACATGGAAGGCGAAGTGCTTCGCGAAAGGGCCGCTCAACCGTGACGTGAAGAATCCCCGGGTG
>Ga0209770_10001659_pt1 | contig 11437 bp, 9 predicted proteins | sample LauGreSu1BDMLBDD_2_FD_187572 | JGI IMG/M metagenome (GOLD analysis project Ga0209770, IMG submission 187572) | Freshwater lake microbial communities from Lake Michigan, USA - Su13.BD.MLB.DD (SPAdes) (version 2) | ecosystem: Environmental > Aquatic > Freshwater > Lake | place: Lake Michigan, USA...
GTTTCTGCTACTGGCATAACTAGCGGTGAATTTGCTTATGATGCATCGAAGAGAGTTTTATACTTAGGTGCGACTGGTGGATATACTGGATATGATGGTGTAAATTTCTTTGGTGCTCTATATGGAGATCAAACAAATCCTCAAACAATTCCAATTGGAATGCAAATATCAAATGATCCAACATTTGGTAGTAATACTGCTATAGATGAAAGAGCAGGATATAGCAATTATACAGTACCAACAACAAAAGCAGTTAAAGATTATATTACTGCTATTCAAGCACAGCAAGCACTTGGTGTTACTCTTAGACCAGGATCGGGAATTGGAATAACATATGGCATCAATGGTGAAACTGCAGATATTACTGTTACCAACTTAGGTACTCTTAAGTCATATGGAAAATATTATATTTCTGGAAATAGAAGTGGATTTTCTGAATTAATTCCAGGATCTACTTCTGATGAAATAACATTATCTGGTGGTGCTGGAATTAAATTAACTGCTGATAAGAGTGCAGGAACCGATACTCTTAAGATTCAGAATATCGGTGTCACTTCAATTGGTGGATATACTGGAGAAATTAAAGATATACTTCCAATAATAAATTTGGATGGATATACTTTAGGAACTTTGAGAGCAGTTCAGTTTGGTTTGTCTAAACTATCTCCAATAGTAATTGCTACGAATTATAATACTGGAGAAATTCAAATAAGTCATGAGGACAGTACAGTTAGTTCTGGTACATATTCAGCACTTAATGGTTCTAATAAATTCCAGATACCAACTATAGCAGTTGATTCTAAAGGTCATATAACAGGAATATCACAAACAGAACTTAATGCTAATTTATATACAATACCTGGACTTACAGAATCAGTTCAAGATGTAGTTGCTCACACTTTATCATCCGCAACTACTCCTGGCATAGCATTGAGTTATAATGATGGTAGTGGTGTAATAAGTATATCAAATACTGGTGTGACAGGACTAGGAATTAATGGTGGTGGTCAATATCTTACAGGTCCAGCACATCTTAGAGCAGGGACAGGTATTGGATTAGCATATCAATCAACACTTCCAGGAGGAATACCAACTTATATTGAAATAGAAAATATTGCTCCTAAATTTACAAATTTTACATTTGCATTGGCAAGTACTATTTCTGGTGGTAATCCTGCAATTAATAATGGCGGAAAAATTGGCACAGGAACAAGCACTTTGTCAGCAGATTCCGTAACTGATACAATTAATTTCTTAGCAGGAAAGGGAATTGGTATATCTGCTGGTGCTCGTAGTCTTAATGATGATTCAATTGTTTTATGGAACACTGGTGTTAATACTGTTAGTTTCTTGAATAGTGGTGGTGCATCTGTCTTATCTGGTGTATCTGGTGATTTTAGTCTACAAGCAGGATCAAACATAGTATTTTCTAATGTTGGTAATAATGTAATTTCTGTTTCTGCGTCATCATCTGGTGACGGTGCTGGAAATATTGTTGCAGATTATACTCTTGAGCAAGGAACAACATTAATTAATGAATGGGGTGGTTCTGGTGTAACTGGTATAATAGATCTCAAAGGATTGAATGGTATTTTAACTAGACAGACTACAAGCACCAATAATGGTGATCTTTATATTGGTCTTTCTAGTAGATTAATCGTACCACCACAAGCATTTATTGGATATCAGAGTGACTATAATTGGCCTGGTGAACCTATTACTTTACCTGTGAATATTCCAGCATTATTGAAAATGCCAAGCACTATAGAAACCCGTGAAACATATGATACTTGGGGTGGAATTGCTGAAACTGTATCTGGTAATGTTAATTCTTTTATACTTCCACCAAATTATATAACAACAGTAAATCCAAATGTTTCGGGAACACTTCCTGTTGGAATGAATAGAATAATGACTGATTCTATAATCAGTGGTTTAACTTCAACTGTATCATATCCAAGTGATGCTGTTGGTGTTGCTTCTGGTCATTTCCTACAACCAAATAATATTGATCTTGGATCTTATACTGTATATCCAGGAAAAGTGTTATCATTAATTGCTCCTGGCGGTAAATATGATTTCGGTCCAAATCAAACATTCGATATCACTGCTGGAACACAAGCAGAAATAAGACTACTTGGTTATCCATCAGCAGAAAACTTAGGATCTTACTTAGATGAGATTGTTACTGCTGCTAATTCAGTAGCTTGTGATGATTATACAAATGGATGTGTTGGATTTCCACCAGAACTTCCTCAATGTGCAATACCAACTCCAGGAGGAGTTGGGCCCATTGTGTATAATTATACTCCAGAATATTCTGTTGCAAGCACTGATGCTGCAAAACCAGCAATAAAGATGGAAGGAAATGTTCTTTTATCTGATTCCATACTTGTTGGTGGTGATATTTGGTTAAGAGGCAATCTTCTAGATGCAGAAACTGGATGTTTGATTTCTACTGGAAACGGAAATCAAGAAGCATCATCATTAGAATGCGTATATTGCTTTAGTGATTTTGGGATCACTGCAACAGCAGTTCCAAATAGCATATATGTTCATGGTGGAACAGCAGCATTTAATGTTGATAAATTTGCAACAACAGATAATATAATAGAAATTGGTGGACTTTCTGGTGGTGCACCACTATTTGGTAATGGGGGAGGTAGAAATAATAGTGATCGTGGTATTATATTCCACAATAGAGCAATAACTCCAGTAACTCCATTGAACGGCTTATCGACCGCGCAGAGCGCGGCAGATAAAGCATCATTCATTGGTATTAATCAAAGTACTGGTAAATTTACTTATATACCAACTGCATCTGTTAGCACCATATCTGGAGTTGACACAGTTACTGGAACTGCTGGTCCAGCAGAATTCTCAGACATCAATGGTGTAAGAATAGTAAATGATCAGGGTGCTCATAGTGGTGCTGCTACATTCCGTGTTGGACCAGCTGGATCTTTAAGTACAGATTCGAGCATTATAGGAAAACTTCGAATAACTTCTACTTCAGCTGGTGCAAGTAATACCAATGAACTTAGATTTAATGGTACTGCTGGACAAATATTGCAATTGGGCCCAACTGCACCACTTGTTGATTTTGTGCGAGGTGTGACATTTAATGTTGGATCTTCTGTAAGAACATATGATCCAGATGCAGATGCAAGTGCCTCTCATAATTTACAACTTACTTGGATGCGAACGAATGGCACTCCTCCACGAACAATAAATTTTAGAAATTTAGGTGATACCACATATACACAAATTGTTGATGTTGGTAGACATTCTATTGGTGCTAATAATGCTACTGCTGATCTAAATAATCTGAACCAGGGAAATGTTGCAGACTCTAATCCACAAAAATTATGGAATAAGATTCTTGCAGAAGGTACAGTTATTGATTGTGGAACTTATTGAAATGGAACTTTTATATTATGGCAACACCTATATTAAAGATAAAAAGACAGACTGTTATTGAGACTGGAATACAACCAACAACTTTAACGCAAGGCGAATTAGCAGTAGATTTAATATCAAATAGATTTTATGTTGGAACGGATGTCGTAGGAACATCCGTTCCAATTTCAACAAAAGTTGTTGACGATGCAACATTTCCAAGTACAAATGATTCGTATGTTGCTACGGAAAAAGGAATAAAAACTTATTTACAAAATAATTATAATCCTTCATCTATATCTGTTCCTCCTAAAAATGTATTTTCTATGAGAATACCTTTTTCTGATGTTAATCTATCTGGTGATCAATATGATCTTTCTCCGAATTTAGCAACAGAAGGTTTTAATTATTTTATAGATTTAAATACAAATAACTTTATTAAAATTGGTGAAAATTTTGATCTTAATCAGTTTGGAACAGGATTATATCAAACTACAGCAAAAAATATGTTTCTTCATGTGAATTATAGTGTTTCTATAAAATCTGTAAGTACTACTAATATGGCATCGGAAACAAATATTAATTTTTGGAGAAGTTTTGGTATGTATGTTATTGATATTAATAATAATATTAAAACATATTATGGTGTGCAGACATCACCACCAGTAATAGGAACTCCAACTGGTCTTCCTACAATGTTAAACGGAAGTGCAATTGTCAAACTTCCAAAGTATAGATATGGATCTTTAACAAATGATGGTGCAATTTTTCAACCTTGGGAACTTAGGTTCTTCTCACAAATAAGATCATCTGATACAATGTACATTGGAAATATACAATCTGGATCTGGTGTGAATGATCCAACACTAAGAGATGATTATAAAATTAAAATAGAAATAGTGAAATTGATAGAGGAGTTAGATTAATGCCAAATCCGATAATAAAAATAAAAAGAGGAACTAGTAAACCATTAGATTTTAATGGAACTGTTGGACTTACTTATGCTGAGATGGGTGTTATGTTAAGTTCTACTTATGGAAATGCATTTTATATAGGAAATACATTTGGACAGGCAATAACATTTGGTTGTGAAGTATCATCCGATATAACACTTGGCGGGGCAACACCTTCTGTTTCTAAGTTACCAACTCAAAGTGCAATAAAAGGATATATTGCAAGTTTAGGTGTTCCTTCTGGATCTGTTGGTGTTATTTCTAGATATTTTGATCCAACTTCTGATGGACAAATAACTCTTGCTGCAAATACTTCTGCTGTTGTTAAGTTTTTTCAACAAGACTTTGCAACATCTGGAGGAATAACATCTTTAACATATAATACTGCTAGTGGATTATTTTTGAATTTATCAGAGGAAACAATGAATCTTTTAATTACATATCAAATAACTTGGTCTGGACTTGTAAGTGCAAGCACATATAATAGTCTAGATGTCATTAGATCTGCATGGATTCAAAAATTACCAGGACAGCCATCGACGGATCAAAATAGACATGGATTTAATACATTGATATTACCACCACAGCAAATAAGTTCTGCTGGGTCTATAACAGGTACTCAAAATGGTTCTTCGATAATAACATTATCACCAAATCAAGGATTTAATATACAATGTAAGAATCACAGTACAACTAATTCGAGTTCAATTACTGCTACTGCTTTGGTTAATAACAGCGGAACTCAGACAACTAACATGCTAAAAGCAACAAATATTCAAATTGCTAAAATATAAAGGTTAAAATGAAATTAAAATATTATTCTTTAGATGAAAATGTAATTCCTCCTGTATATTCTTCTAGAAGTTCAGCATGTTTTGATTTATCTTCTAATATTGGATATCAAACAATAGTAAAAGCATTTACTAAAATGAATTCTCTATTGGAAATAATTTCATCTCGCGATGGAGAAAATAGAAATTTTATTGATATTCCATCGGAGTGGAGAGTATTAATACCAACTGGTTTGATATTTGATATAGAAGAAAATCACTCAGTTAGGATTTATCCCAGATCTGGTCTTTCTACTAAAAAAGGATTGAATCTAATAAACTGTGTTGGTATAATAGATTCAGATTATACTGAAGAGATTTTTATACCAGTATATAATAATTCTCAGGAAAAATTAAGAATATATCATGGAGATAGAATTGCTCAAGCAGAATTATTCTTCAATGATAGAGCAACAATAGAAAATATAATTGAAAAACCAAATAGAAAAACAGATAGAAATGGTGGATTTGGTTCAACAGGTGTTTAATGAATGATAAAAATGAAGAGGTTATAAACTTCCTTAAAAAGTTTGCAGACAAAAAAGGCATACCAGTAATTGTTGGTTCAAATTGGAATGAATTCAATTCCAAATTTACAAAACAAGAAATTAAGAATGGATTTGCAGAATATATTGCACGCGAATCTATTCTATTTCCATTTCCAGAAATCAATCAAAAGGATGTTGAAAAGAAGTTTAGAGAACTTCGTTGCACTCCATATAATGAATTTGTAATGGCAGATCCAGGAATTGTGACAGAAAAATATAATGATTATAAATATCCATTTTCCAAATATGGTAATTTTGTAATTACACATGGTCATTATTATAATGATATTAGTAATTATTTTCAACAAAGAAACAGATATGACTGTGGATCTCATGGATTTGTTTCACCAAATGAGTATTGGTATTCCCCTGATCTTTTACAGAAAATGAATTGGACATTCTGGAGAATGAATGAACGAGGAATCAATCATGATAAAATTCATTCATCTTTTAGATTAGGTGCATATGTAGCAACTCAATTCAAACCACATGTGGCAAAAACAATATTTGATTTTGCTATGACACAGACCCAATCAAATGCAAAAACTATTCTAGATTTCAGCATGGGATGGGGTGATAGACTTGCTGGATTCTATACATCTTCTGCACAAAGTTATATGGGAATTGATCCAAACCCAAGTGTATTTGCTGTGTATAAAGAACAATGCATTGCTTATGAAATGTTGATTAGTGGAGAGAAACCATTAATTAAAGAATTTCAGATTAAAGTCAAAGAGCATATTTTTGATGCATTCAGATGCATTGGTGCATCAGGAAAAGAAGTTATTGCATACAATGCTCCAGCAGAAGATATTCTTCATATCATTAAACAAAATCGTTATGATTGTATTTTTACTTCTCCTCCTTATTTTGCAACAGAACTATATGATGAAGGCGGAGATGATTGGAAACAATCATGGTTTAGGTATTCAGAATATGATAAATGGTGGGATAAATTTTACAAACCAGTAATGACTGCTTGTTTTGAAGCACTGTCAGATAAAGGAATCATGATGATAAATATCATGGATCCAAGTGTGAATAGAAAACGATATAAAACATGTGATCAGATGGTTGATTTGATTAAAAGTTTTGGTGGATTCTTTGATGGGCAAATTGGTATGAGAATTATGCAAAGACCAAAAAACATCAAATCTGATGATCTCAAAAAGCATTTGTCAACAACTTATATTGAAAACATTTGGTGTTTTTCTAAAAAAGGATTTGATCTTTCAAGAAAATCTGCTACACTTGAAACACTATTTGGAGAATGAATATGACTCGCGAAGAACTTTTTAAAATGCATGAAGATATGTCAAAATATGCTTTAGATTTGATGAAAAAGAAGAATGCAGATTACTCTGGTAGTGATGGAATTAATCCATTTGCAAATTTTAAAAGAGCAGAAGCACTTGGTATTTGCACTACAGAACAGGCATTTCTTGTAAGAATGACAGATAAAATGTCTCGTCTATCTTCTTTTTCTGCAAAAGGAAAATTAGTAGTTGAGGATGAAAGTGTATATGATACACTTATCGATATGATTAATTATTCTGTTTTGCTTGCAGCATATCTCAAATCAAAATGAAGATTACAAAATATAATATTTCTAATCCATTAGAAATTGTTTTACCACAGACAAAAAGAAAATGGATGGATGATACTCCGAATGGATTTGCTTATCGTTGTTTGCCAATGACAGTTGCAAATGGATTTGGATGGGATGTGCTTAATAAATATAAATTTTCAGTAATATGGAATGGTGGAAATGCTGTCAATGACATATCAATAAATTATTATGGTCATTCGAATCCAAATGTATTAGCACATTTTGGTAGTGGTATATTAACATTTAATCTTGGATTTATGATTAGAACAGAAGAAAATCATAATTTATTTGTGAGAGGTCCAAGTAATACCACAAAAAGAGGAATAACTGCACTTGATGGAATAGTTGAAACAGATTGGTTGCCTTTTACTTTCACAATGAATTGGAAATTGACAGAAAGTAATTATGAAATTGTATTTGATGAAGGTGAACCAATATGTAATTTCTTTCCAATCCCAAGAGGTTATTTGGAATCATGGGATACCGATATTAAAAATATTGCAGAAAATCAAGAAGAAAATAAATTATATTCCGAATGGTCTGAATCAAGACGAAAATATAATTCAAATTTAAAAGTTAATGGAAATAAAGGAGAGCGTGATTATTTAAAGGGAAAATATAAAGATGGATCTAAATTTGATAATCACCAAAATATTATAAGAGGAAATCCCTTTACAAGAAAAGAAGATATTGTTATAATAGACCATCGACCGTGTTACGATAATTGTTGTTTGGAAAAAGAATAATGAAATTTTACACAAATGTTTTTTATGATTTTCAGTCTATTCTTTATACTGAGATTCAATCTGATGGTTCACGAAAATATCTATCACAGGAATTTACTCCATGTGTTTATTTACCATCAAAAACAAAAACAGATTATAAATCAATCACTGGTGAATATCTTGCAGAAATGAAATTTGACTCTTATGATTCCTACAAGGAATTCATAAAGAGTTATTCTGATGTCAAGAATTTTGATATTCATGGTGATATTCAAACAGAGTATCAATTTATTCATCAAAAATATGGCAGTGATCTTTCCTATGACTTCTCAAAGATTGATATCATGTACATCGACATTGAGACACAATCTGAAGCAGGATGGCCTCAGATTGAGAATCCAGAGGAGAAAATCAATGTCATAACTGTTTCTTCTACACGCACGGGAAAGGCAACATTCTGCCTTGGTAAGTTTAAGACAAACCAAGATGTACGAGTGTTTGAGTTTACGGATGAAGAAGAACTTCTCAAGACATTTGTGGAATATTTCTCTGCAAATTATCCCGATGTTGTGACTGGGTGGAACATTCGATTCTTCGACTTTCCTTATATCATCAATCGAATCAAGAAACTATTTGGATTTAAGTTTGCCAAGAAATTATCACCGTGGAATAAGATCAAGGATCGTTATGTCACGCGACACACTGGTAAAGAAGAGATTTGCTATGATCTAGTCGGCATAGCAATGCTTGACTACTACGAGGTTTATCAGACATTTACATATGTCAATCAGGAATCATATGCGTTGAATCATATTGCATATGTTGAACTTGGTGAGCGTAAACTTTCGTATGCCGAATATGATAACATCACTGAGTTCTATCGCAAAGACTTTCAAAAGTTTGTTGAGTATAACATTCGAGATGTTGAACTTGTACAGAAACTGGAAGAGAAACTTAAACTAATTGAACTGGCAATTGCTCTCGCATATTCGGCAGGAGTCAACTTCAGTGATGTATTCTCACAGGTACGAACATGGGATGTGATTATCTACAAGTATCTTGATGATCGTGGTATTGTAATTCCTCCAAAGCGCAAAGGCAGAAAAGATGAACAGTATGCTGGTGCGTATGTCAAGGAACCAGTACCAGGAAAATACAACTGGGTGATGAGTTTTGACTTGAACTCTCTATATCCACATCTTATCATGCAATATAATATTTCACCAGAAACATTTACAGAAGATGGTCTTCGTGGTATTGTTTCTCCAGAAGGAATATTGAAAGCAGGAGTTGTGTCTATGACGCAACTTGAGCAAAATAAGAAAAAGAATCTATCCACTGCTGCGAACGGGACTACTTATCGTAAGGATGTTCGTGGATTCCTTCCTGAACTTATGGATAAAATGTATAAAGATCGTAAAATGTTCAAGAAGAAAATGATTGAGTCAGAAAAACATCTTGAGGAAATCAACGCAGAAATGAAGCGTAGGGGATTAATATAATTGTTCAATATCATTAGTTTTATATATACTAATGGAGATCAATTATATGAACTGGGGCAGCATTTACATAGATTTAATCAATAACGCACAAACTCGCAAAGAAATTAATCAGTCAACGGAAAAGCACCACGCACACCCATATCATTGGTTTGGTTTGGGAACTAAAAAAGAGTTTGATTGGTCTATAGTAAAACTGACACGAAGAGAACATTTCATTGCACATAAACTTTTATGTTTGATTTATCCAGATTGTAAAGAAGCAAAAATGTCTCTTTGGAGAATGATGAATACTGGAAAAAATAGAAAAAAATATAATGTTAGTTCCCGAGATTATGAAAAATATAAAATAGATTTCTCTAAAAGTGTCATAGAATATAGAAAAGATCCAGTAAAAGATAAAAAAAGAAGAGAAATCTGTTCAGAATCTATGAAAACCCTCTGGACAAAGGGACACTATTCTGGTATAATAGACGCACTTAGGAAAGATCCAGTAAGAGATGCATACAGAAGATCAGTTTGCTCTAATAGTATGAAGATTAGAAATGAAAATGGTTTGGCAGAGCAAACAAAAAATAGAAACACAAACATGGATCATATGGATCCAAATCAATTGCTTCTAATGAGAGAAAATCAAAAGAAAGCATTATCAGGAAAAACTCAAGTAGTATTTCTTGATGGAACAAATGGATTAGTTGATAAAGAATATTATCATCAAAATAATGGAAAGAATTGTTTTCATGCGTCATCCCGAAAAGCAGCAGAAATACTTGGAAAACCTTATGTCGGGGGACGACCTAAACGAAAAAATTGACAAGGAAATCGTCATGAAAGGTGAAACACGAAATGTTATTGACCACATGGCGTACTGGAAGCATGAAGCGATCATCGCAGACCTTGATGCAAAGCGGAATAATTTTACCGTTGTTTGTAGCAATCTGTATAACGACTTCAATATTGCTACGGTCATTCGTAACGCGAATGCATTCCTTGCTAAGAAGGTAGTGCTATATGGTGCAAAGCAGTACGACCGTCGTGGTACTGTTGGAACGCATCATTACACTCATTTCAAGCATACCAAGTCTCTATCTGAACTTGATGATGAGATCAAGTCTATTAGGGATACTAATACCGATGTTAGAGTCATTGGTATTGATAACATTCCTGGGGCAAGTCCAATCAATTCTTATATGTGGGATTCAACTATTCATTATATTCTTGTTTTTGGACAAGAACAGGTTGGACTGCCCCAGGAAATGCTTGACATCTGCGACGACATACTGTATATTAAGCAATATGGATCTGTTCGTTCGTTGAATGTAGGAACCGCGAGTGGTATCGCAATGTACGCACTCGTATCAAATACAGTGGGATAGGATGAGATGTTACCCCGTGGTGAAACGGTATCACAGGAGCCTTTGGAGCTCTTTTTCCTAGTTCGAATCTAGGCGGGGTAGTTCGGGGATGTAGTCCAATGGCCGAGACAAACGACTTAAAATCGTTCCAGTGTGGGTTCGAGTCCCACCATCCCTATTACACCAAAGTGGTGAAACTGGCATACACGATTGATTCAAAATCAATTGCCTAACGGCATGTGGGTTCGATTCCCACCTTTGGTATTATGAAACTAGAATACACAATGAAGACACTAATCGCAACAGCATTTATCGCAACGGCAGCACACGGAAGTCTCTGCACCTTTGAGAACCTCCTTGCGCCTACTACCCCGTCTCTCAGTCCCCCGAACACGGGGTTCTATTGGGATTACCTCTCCTCATACGAGGGATTCCACTTCACAAGTTCATACGCCCCAGGCAACTTCCAATGGGCATACTACGATCTCGTTGGTGGTCAGGGATACGGAGGATACGATG
>Ga0209770_10001661_pt1 | contig 11434 bp, 9 predicted proteins | sample LauGreSu1BDMLBDD_2_FD_187572 | JGI IMG/M metagenome (GOLD analysis project Ga0209770, IMG submission 187572) | Freshwater lake microbial communities from Lake Michigan, USA - Su13.BD.MLB.DD (SPAdes) (version 2) | ecosystem: Environmental > Aquatic > Freshwater > Lake | place: Lake Michigan, USA...
TGCCTCAGCGCATGCGGCGTCGGAGCGCGATCCCGCCCACCACCGCCAGCGCGAGCGCGCCCGGGCCCGGCGCGACCGCCGGCACCTTGTCGGATCCGCCGTCCTCGAAGCCCTTGAAGCGGGCCACGAAGCCGTATCCCTCGGTCTCGTCGAAGAAGTCGAAGGCGTCGACCGATTCGAGCAGCGTGGGATCGCCGCAGACCTCGAACGCGAAGGCCTTCATCCCGCCGGCCGCGATGCCCGCATGCGGGCTTCCGCCGCCAAGCCAGTTGCCGCCGATCGCGGCGCCGAAGTCGTACATCCCGTACGGATGCGCGTTCACATTCGAGATGTGCTCCCACGAGTCGCCGGACGCGGTGTTGTCGCCGAGGTAGGTCAGCAGCAGTCCGTCGGTCACGCGGAAGGCGAAGCCCGTGAGGAAGCCGCCGTTCTCCTCGGGCGACTCGTTCCACAGCGTGACCAGCAGCATGCCGCAGCCCTCGTCCTTTCCGGGCCGCTGCCACTCCATGGTGCCGGAGTAGGCCCCGAGTCCCTCGTTGCCCTCGACGCTCTCGAAGCTCAGCATCGACGCGCGTGCGGACGCCGCGAGGAGTCCCGCGGCGACAATGGCGCCGGCGAGGCGCATTCCAGTCGACTTCATGATTCGCTCCCTTCACTCCGAGGTGGGCGCTCCACGCTCGCGTGTCGCCGACCGTAGGGACCGCACGCCGCGAAGTGCGCGGAGGCCGCGGTTTCCCGCGCCGTTCGAGGAGCGTTCCCCGCGGAATCCTGCGATACTCGCGCCATGCATGTCGCGACCATCGTTCTTCTGCTCGCCGCCCCGGCACAGGCTTCCGCCGGCGGACAGGCGGCGAAGCCCGTCGAGGTCTTCGTCGGCGGCGCAGGCGGCTATCCGGTGTATCGCATTCCCTCGGTCACGCGGCTCGAGCGCGGTTCTGCGAAGGGACGGCTTCTTGCCTTCGCCGAGGCGCGCGGCAGCTTCAGCGATGTCGGCGAGAACGATCTCGTCCTCCGCTCGAGCGACGACCTCGGCGCGACCTGGAGCGCGCAGCGCGTGGTCGCCGAGATCGAGGGAAGGTCGCTCAACAATCCCTGCGTGGTGGAGCTCGCCGCGGGGGCGCACGACGCGCGCGTGCTGCTGATGTTCCAGTCGTATCCCGAGCGGCGCGACGAGCGCGCGGTCGCCCCGGGCTTCGAGGCGGCGCCGGACGGGAGCGACCTCGTCTGCCGCACGATGGTCGTGCATTCGGACGACGGCGGCGCGACCTGGAGCGCGCCGCGCGAGGTCACCCGCTCGGTGAAGCGGCCCGCCCCCGTCACGAGCACGGCGACCGGGCCTGGAATCGGCATCCAGCTCCGGCACGGCCCGCACGCCGGGCGCGTGCTGATGCCGTTCAACCAGGGGCCCTTCGACCAGTGGCGTGTCTACGCCGCGATCAGCGACGACGGCGGCGCGACTTGGCGCGCGGGCGAGGTCGCGCCGAACGGGGACCGCGGCGTCGCGAACGAGGTGCAGATGTTCGAGCGCGCGGATGGCACGGTCGTCCTGAACGCGCGCCAGCATCTCGGCGCGAAGCGGCGAAAGGCCGCGACTTCGACGGACGGCGGCGCGACCTGGACGCGCCTCGAGGATGTCGAGCAGCTGCCCGATCCGCAGTGCATGGGGGGCGTCCTCGCGCTCGACGGGAAGACGGTCGTCTTCACCGGCTGCGACAGCGAGTCGCGCCGGGCGCTGGGGACGATGTGGCTCTCGCGCGACGGCGGCGCGTCGTGGCCGCACAAGGTCCTGATCGAGCCGGAGGGGTTCGCCTACAGCGTGCCCGTGTCGCTCGGTGGATCCGAGCTCGGCGTCCTGTACGAGACCGCCGGGTACCGGTCGATCGTGCTCCGGCGCGTCAGCCTTCCTGCCGACGCAGCGTCGCCCGCTGCACGCTGACGGGCACGAGGCTGCGCACCTCTCCGCCGGTCCCGGTCGTCTGCGTGTCGCGGTCGAGCGCGGTCACGAACTCGACCGAGATCGCCCCATCGACCAGCGCCTCGCGCACGAGGATGTTCGATCCGGCGATCGAGAACCACGAGTAGAGCGCATCCTCGAGGTAGCGCGCCTCAAGCACGATGCCGTTGCGCTCGTCGATCGCATAGCGGCCCGTCGCGGCGTCGCGCGCAACGAGCTCGTACGCGCGCACCTGACGCCCCGCGGCGCCGTCGTAGACGATGGTCCATGCGAATCGGGCGGGGTCATCGGTGCGCGCGACGACGAGCTCCATCACGACTTCCTGCGGGGCGCCCGAGGGCGTCGGCACGACGAGCGCGCCGCGCCACGATCCGATCCAGTCGTCGGGAAAGCGGGAGGGCGCGCGGGTGCACGACGGCGTCGCGACCAGGGCGGCGGCCGTCGCGACGAGAATCCGTGGGAATCTGCGCGGCATGGGGCGAAGGCTATCACGGCTTGTAGGATGCGGACTTCAGGAGTCCAACCGATGAACCGACGCGCATCCGCTGCATTCGTGACCTTCACCCTGCTCGCCGCCTCGCTTGCATTCGCCGCAGCGCCCCGCCTCCCGGGGGCGGCACGCAGCGCTGCTCCGAACATCACGCTCGATCCGGTGCACTCGATGGCCGTCTTCCGGGTGCAGCATCTCGGCGCGGGGTACTTCTGGGGCCGCTTCAACGCGCTGGAGGGCAGCGTGACCTGGCCGCTCGACGACAGCGCGGCACCGGAGTTCGATGTCGTGGCGAAGGTCGACAAGGTCGACACGGGCAGCGAGAAGCTCGATGGCAACCTCCAGGGACCGAACTTCTTCAACCAGGCGGAGTTTCCGACGATCGCGTTCAAATCGAAGTCCGCGAAGAAGACCGCCGACCGGCGGTATGCAGTCGCCGGCGACCTCACCCTGCGCGGCGTCACCAAGTCGATCGAGGTCGACTGCACGGTGACCGGCGTAGGCAAGGGGCCGACAGGACCGAAGGTCGGATTCGAGTGCCTCTTCACGATCAACCGCGCAGACTTCGGCATGAAGTGGGGAATCGATGCGCCGAAGGGCGCGCTCGGCAACGAGGTGAAGATGGTGATCGCCCTTGAGGGTGACGCCGCGCAGCCTGAGTCGAAGTAGCCCTCAATTGACGCAGCTGTGAATTGACGCAGCCCCACGCGAGTGTCCAGGAGTGCCCTCGTGGCGCGGCAGTAGCCGCCGGAGTCCCGCCGATGAACGAACTCGTCCAGTACGCCGTGCAGGTGGTCGCGGTGCCTGCCGCGATCGGGGCTGCGGTCGCTGCCCCGGCGCTCTTCGGTCCGCTGCGCCGCAAGGCGGCGTGGATCGAGGGATGCGTGGCGTCCGGCCTCGCCGCCGCGTTCGTCGCGAGCTTCGCGGCCGACCCGGGCTGGATCGCGCTCGCGCGGCAGGTCGCCGCGGTGGAGGGCGACGACGGCGCATTCGAGCGGTGGCACCGCCCGGCGCTGGCGATCGCGCTGCTCGTGCCCGCGGCGATCGTCGCGAGCGCCTGGCGCGCGCGGGCAGGCCCGTCGAAGGGGATGCTCCCCTCGCTCGGATTCGCGCTGCTTGCCGTCATCGGCTGCGGCGTGTTCGTCGTGCTTCCGCAGGCGACCACCGCCGGCCAGTTCGCACAGGGCGCGTTCGTGCTCGCATCGATTCTCGCGTGGGGCGTCGCGGCGACTGCAACGCCGTGGATCGGCTGGGTCGTGTTCGGGGTGCTCGCGGTGCTGAGCCAGGAAAGCGGATTCGCCTACCTCGCGGCGATGAGCGGTGCGGTCAGCCTGTCTGCGTTCCTGATCGGGATCCTCTCCGCAGTCGGCGGGCGGGCGGACCGCGATGCGCTGCCGGTGCGGGCGTCCGGGGCGCTCCTCGTCGTCGCCGGCACGATGACGGCGCTCGCCGCGCGCACGGGGATGGCATACGGCAGCGATGCGGTGCCGGGGTGGACCTGGGTCGCCGCGGCGCTTCTGCCGTGCGCATCGCTGGTGTTCAACGGGCGCGCGGCGCGAGCCCAGACGGCGTCGAGGAGGTCGTTCTGGATCTGGCTTCCGGTCGCGGCGCTCGGCGCGGCGCTCCTTGCGTGGACGCTCTTCGCGGGCCAGATCCTCGGCGGCAAGCCCGGCGGGAATCCGGGTGAGGGCGGCAAATCGGACGACATCTCGGAGATGTACGGCGCCTCGGCGGCGATCAGCCCGCAGCCGCTTCGTCGAACATGATCTCGAAGGAACCCCTGGCGGTGGGGCCATCGTCGTTCCGAAGCGTGAAGCGGACCGCGAGGCACCGGGATCCGGACTGGCGCGACGCTCCGTCGCCGCGGGTGGTCGCATGCGAGAGTTCGATCCGGACCAGGACTGGGACATTGGTCCGGACCTGACCGCGCATCGAGAGGCCGAGCTCGGTTCCCCACACCGGGAACGCCTTCACCTCGTGACCGAGCATCCGGAGGACCGACACGATCGCGGCATCGCCGGCGATCCGGATCGCGAGCGGCATTGAGACGAAGCCGACCGGACTGTCGACATCGACCTCGTACTCGAACGCTCGTGCGCCGTCGCGCAGGGCGGACCGGTACGAGAACCGCTCCTTGCACAGCTCCTCGCGGAGCACCCGGCTCGACAGGCGCTCGACCGCGTCGATGCCGAGCGGCGTCGCGCGTCCGTCGCACCGCGCGGTCGCCTGGCCCCACGCGTGCCCGCGGGCGAGCGGCTCGTCGAGCGTGCGCGCCGCGTCCGCCGTCCGCACGACGCGGCCGTCCTCGCGCACCACCACCGTCCCGGCGCTGCGGCGTCCGTTGAAGGTGCTGGCGAGCGCGGCGCAGTACGCGCCGGCGTGCTGGACGAGGATGATGTCGCCGACCGCGAGGCGGGAGGCGTCGGTCGCGGGAAGGAGCGTGTCGCCCGAGAAGCAGAGGGGCCCCGCGAGCGCGCCGTCACCGGTCGTCGGAAGCGGCCGCGCGTCGGGACCGAGCACCTGGTGGCGCCACGAGAGCAGGGTGATCTTCGCGAGCTGGTCGGTGCCGATGTCCGCGACCGCCCACTCGCGACCGCGCACGGACTTCTTCTCGGTGATCGTGCCGAGCAGGGCGACCGCGTTGCCGACGAGGGCGTGGCCGGGTTCGAACCAGCGCTCGAAGCGCGGATCGCACTCGTCCGACGCGAGCGCGAGCCCGAGCGCCTCGATCGATGGAATGCGGTCCGCCGCCGTGAAGGCGATGCCGAGTCCGCCGCCGAGGTCGAGGATCGTCGGGCGCTGTGCGGTGGCGTCCGCGATCCGGTCGGCGAGCTCGGCGAGGTGGCGCGCGAGCGCGAGGAAGGGCTCGACATGGTCCATCTGCGTGCCGACATGGGCGTGCAGTCCGTCGAGCCGCAGCGTCTCGAGGCGCTCCACGAGCTCGACCACGCACTCCGAGGGCACGCCGAACTTCCCGGTGCGGGCCGCGTGGGCGGTCAGCTCGGTCCACGACTCGTCGCGACGGTGGCGGATGTCGATCGACGGATTGACGCGGAGCAGCACCCGTCCACGCCCCTGCGTCCATCCGGACTCTGCGGCTTCCGCCGCCTTCGCGTCGAGCGCGAGCAGCATCGACGCGGAATCCGCGACGACAGTGCCGCCCTGCGCCAGCACACGCCACGCCGTGCCGAGCTCCGGCGCGGGCGAGCCGTACACCAGTCGCTCGCTGGGGAATCCGGCCAGCCGCGCGAGCTGGAGCTCCGCGGCGGACGCGCACTCCGCGCTCGCGCCGAGTTCCGCGAGGATCTCGAGAACCGCTGGCGACGGATTCGCCTTCACCGGGTAGCACACGCGCGCCGGCGAGCCGGTGAGGCGCGTCCACGCGCGGACATTGCGCCGAAGCTGGGACGCCGAGACGACCCACAGGTTCGATCCGAACTCGGCTCGCAGCGCGCGCAGATCGAGCGCAGCGGACCAGCGCTCCATCGAGGCTTCGGTCAGCGGCGCGGCGCGGTCGGTGAAGTGGTCGACGCGGCTGCGGATCGACGAGGCGAGGCGGTGCTTCTCAAGCTGGCTCGGGCGACGGGTCATGGTGGCTCCTCTGGCCGGGCGGTGGGCGAACAGCCCGGCCACAGGTCTTCCGCACAAGTGCGCGGCGTCTCTCAAGAAGCGCGTCGCGCTGATAAGCGGTTGGGTTTATGTCCATAAATCCATGTCACGAATGGATTTGAGGAACAATTCGCGCGATTGGCGACTCGCGCGCTCGGCTTCAGGCACACTCGGAACGCACTGCTCCCGGTGCAGCGTCGAGGCGGTCTCGTCCCCGCCCATGCAGAGGTTCCCCATGCGCGTGCTCCATCCTTCTGTCGTCGCCGTCGCGGCTCTCGCGGGCCTGGTCGCCCCTCTCGCCGTCGCGCAATCGCCGACCTGCGCGAAGCCGCAGCCGGTGCTTGCGGGCGATACCCCGTTCGCGAATCTCGCGTCCTTCGAGGCGCAGCTGTCGCAGTCGACCTCGGGCTTCGGCGAGGCGTGGATCTACCGTGCAGGCTGGTTCGCCTTCACGCCCGATGTGACGGCCCAGTACATCATCGGGGTCTGCGGCGCGAGCGTCGATACGAAGCTTGCGCTCGGCGCCGCCTGTCCGCTCGCGAGCGACCTCTCGTGGGATGTGCTCGGCTACAACGACGACTCGTGCGCGTTCACCGGAGGCACGGGCCTCTGGGCCAGCCGGCTCGCGCCCGGCAACGCAGGTCGGCCGCTCAACGCCGAGCTCGTCGCGGGGCAGACCTATCTGATCGCGGTCGGCGGCTACGCGTTCTCGACGGCGCCGGCGACCGGCACGCTGTCGATCGAGTTCGTGCCGCCGCCGTCGGACCCGTGCTCGGCGCCGGTCGTCGGCACGCTCGGGGCGAACTCCGTTCCGATGGAGACCGCGGCCCCGGCGCTTTCGCTCGACTGTGGCGGGATCCTCTACGACATCTACCGGGCGTCCTACCTGCGCTTCACGCCAAAGTCGAGCGGGCGATTCGTCGCAAGCACCTGCGGCGGCACGATCGACACGGTGCTCGCGGTCCTCGGGTCGTGCGGCGACGGCGCCAGCTCGCGCGGCTGCAACGACGATTTCTGCGGTTCGGCCTCGCGCGTCGAGTTCGACGCGGTCGCGGGGCAGCCGGTGTTCGTCGCGGTCGGACTGTTCAATCCGAGCGCGCTGCCGCCGGCCACGATCTCGCTGACGCTCGAGTCCGCGGCGCCTCCGGTCGATCCGTGCGCCTCGATCGCGGCCGTCGGTGTCGGCACCACGACGCTCGCGCTCGACGCATCGCTGCCGACGCTCGTCGTTCCGACGAAGCCGGCGGTCGCGGTCTACAAGGCGAACTACTTCCGCTTCACCGCGCCGGCCGCGGGCGTCTATCGCATCGCGAACTGCGCCGACACGGCATTCGACAGCATCCTCGTGCGCCTCGGTGCCTGCGGCGAAGGCGCGACGGCATCTGAAGTCAACGACGACGGCTGCGGATCGACCGGCGGCCCGTCGCGGATGAGCTTCTTCAGCGAGGCTGGAGAGGCCCACCTCTTCGCGATCGGCCACTGGTCCTCGGTCGAACCGCTTCCCGCCTCGACGCAGGTTGCGGTGTCGTTCCTCTCAGCCCCGCTCGATGCGTGCGCCTCGACGAGCCTGATCCAGGGCGTCGCGGGGGTGAACACCGTTCCGATGAGCCTGGCCTACCGCGCGCTCGACCTCGCGGGCGTCTGCGACCCCGGACCGAACGGCACCGACGCGATCGCGTGCGCGAGGTACATCCGCTTCACGGCGGCCCGATCGGGCGTCCACACGGTTTCCAACTGCGGCGACGCGGATCCGGCCGGCTCCGGCGCGGTCGACGCGCGGCTGGCGGTCCTGCACGGCTGCGGCGTCGCGACCACCGCCGTGGCCTGCGATGACGACGGCTGCACAGGGGGCGCGGCGCCGTACACAAGTCGCCTGTCCTTTTCCGCGACGGCGGGCGAGGTGTACTACATCGCGGTCGGCGGGTTCGACTCGCTCGTCGCCGGCCCGCTGCATGTCCTCATCGAGCAGCCGACCAATCCGGCCGACCTCGACGGAGACGGGGCGGTCGGCGGGGCCGACCTCGCGATGCTCCTGGGCAACTGGAACGGGACAGGCACGGGAGACATCGACGGCAATGGTGCCGTCGGGGGCGCAGACCTCGCGCTGCTGCTGGGAGCGTGGGGCTGACCATAGTTATCAGACATGATTCCCCGGGGCCTTTCCGACTGTCAAGACACGGTTTGTCTTGGACTCCCTCAATTCGGGCGTACTTTCTGCCCGTTGCCCGACACGCCCCGCGCGCGGATGGTCCGCCGGTGGTTCGTGTGCCGGGATCAGCGTCGCTGCGCCGTCCTCGATCGAGATGGCGTGGCACGCACGCACAGAATGCGAGAGGAGTCACGATGGCAGATCTTTGTTCTCACGGCGCGTTGGCGAACCGGCTGACGCGGCACTTTGCGGCATGCGCGACGGCCGCCGTCGCCGCGCCCTTCCTGGCCGCTGACCACGCGTCGGCCGCCGTCCAGTACACCTCGGTCAACCTCGTCGTGCCCGCCAACATCGACGGTCTCTACATCAATGTCGAGACCCTCGCGACCGGCTCCGCCGGTTCGGCCGTCGCCGGCTGGGACATCAACCCGTACTCCGCGACCTCGCTGACTTGGTTCAACGCGACGGGCACCGGCATGCTGCGCTACCCGGGCGTCACGACGGGTTCCGCGGGCAACCTGCCCATCGGAACGCTCGTGGGCGCGACCGGCAGCTACGGCTCGGGCGCGGTCGTCGTCGGCGCCGCCGCCGGCAACTGGCAGCTCAACTCGACCAACCGCTTCGGCTTCCGCTTTGTCGGTTCCGACGGCCTCACCCACTACGGCTGGGGAACCTTCCAGATCGGCGCCAGCATCTTCGGCGCGGATCGCACGATCACCGAGCTCGCGTGGGAGACCTCCGCGGGCGTCGCGATCACCGTCGGTGACACCGGCGCGGGCAGCGGACCGTACGATCCGTGCGCGCCGACGAACCCGTCGATCGCATCCGGCTCGAACAATCTGTTCGTGCGCAGCACCGACATCGCCGACCTCGACCTCGGCGCGTGCGGCATCGCCTACAAGGCGAACTACTACAAGTTTGTCGCTCCCGCGACCCGCAACTACGACTTCTCGACCTGCGCGGGCGCGAACTCGTCGGTCCTCGCCGTCCTCGACGGCTGCGCGGCGGGCTCGAATGTCGTCGCGTGCGGCTCGGCCTGCGGTGCGGGTTCGACGGTGACCCTGTCGGCGAGCGCCGGCGCCACCTACTACATCGTGCTCGGCAGCGGAACCGCCGGCGTCGACCTGCCGTCGCCCTACAGCGTCTCCGTCACGCCGTGGTACGACGCCTGCGACACGACGAACCCGACCCTCGGCAACGCCACCTCGACGGTCGCCTACAACTCGGCGACCGCGCAGAACCTGACCGTCGGCACCTGTGGATTCGTCGCCTACAAGGCGAACCTCTACAAGTACACGCCTTCGGCGGACGGCGACCACACCTTCAACACCTGCTCCGGCGGACTCGACACCCGCATCGCGGTGCTCGACGGCTGCGGCGCTGGCTCGCTGGTCCTCGCCTGCAACGACGATTCGTGCGGCTCGAGCTCCTCGGTGACCGTCGCCCTGACGGCGAATGTCCCGGTCTATGTCGCGGTCGGCTCGGCCTCGCCGAAGGTCAGCCTCGGTTCGACCGTCGCCGTGACCACCGTTCCGCCGCCGCTCCCGGCGTGCGTCAACGCGGTCGCTGCCGCCTTCGGCGACAACGCCTTCGACAACACCGCGGCGACCATCGCGCAGACGGTGAAGAGCAACCTCGCCGGCACCACCACCGCGACCATGAACAAGACCATGTGGTTCACCTTCACCCCCGCGGTGACGGGCGCCTACAGCGTCAGCCTCTGCGGTGCGAACGGCGACACGATGCTCGCCGTCGGCGAGATCTGCCCCGGCGTCGGCTCGCGCTTCGAGGCCATCGCGTTCAACGACGACGCGTGCCTCGTGGCCGGCAGCACGACCAGCAACCTCGCCAGCGTCATCGACGCGACCAACGGCGGCGCGACCGGCACCTTCGCCGGCTTCCCGCTCGCCCAGGATCTCGTCGCGGGCACGACCTACTACATCCTCGCGGGCTCGTTCGCCGCGGCGGCGAACATCACCGGCAACCTGAAGATCGACGGCCCGCCGCAGCCGCCGGCGAATCCCGCCGACCTCGACGGCGACGGGACCGTCGGCCCGGCTGACCTCGCGATCCTCCTCAGCAACTGGGGCATCCCGGGCGCTGCCGGCGATGTCAACGGCGACGGTGAGATCGGCGCTGCCGACCTCGCGGCGCTGCTGAGCGCGTGGGGCTGATCCCGCACGCGGCCTGAAGACACGCAATGACCACGCGGCTGCGCCGAAGGGCGCAGCCGCGTTCTTTTTCGCGGGCGCCGCCTGCGATGGGGGACCAATCCCGCTGTCGACGCGCGGGGTGCGCGGTCTACGGTCGCCACCAGAGCCCCCGGTCCGGCGCGCAGTTCGCGATCCGGCGCGAGGCGGACTCGAACGGAGCCCCGCCACATGATGCCCGCACCCCAGACGATCCTCGCCTTCCAGTCCGCCCCGCCCAGCCGCGCCGAATTCGTCGAGTGGTTCGTCGCGTGCGCACTGCTCGTCGTCGGCACGAGCCTGCTCGCCCGGCCGCGCGCGTGGGTGATCGCCTTCCAGCCGGTGCTCGCGCATCCGATGACGCCGATCCTCTCCGGTATCTACGCGCTGCTCGTCGGCCTGCTCGTGGTCCTCACGCACAACATCTGGGTGAGCGATCCGCGCGTGCTCGTCACCGCGCTCGGGTGGCTGTCGCTCGCGTTCGCGGTCGTCGTGCTGCTGGTGCCCGAGGCATACGCGGCGATCGTGCGGAGGGTGCCGGTCACGCCCCAGCTCGTCGCGCTTCGAGGCCTCATCCGGATCGCCCTCGGCGGGGTCGTTCTCGGCTACCTGCTCGGCTGACGGGCTGGCGGCGCGCGGCGGCCCGTCCGGGGGGCTATCTTTGCCGAACACAGGCTCTCCCCATGACTACCCTCGCCACCGGCTCCGCCCTCGCCAGCAAGATCGACATGCAGAACCGCCTCTTCGCCGAGCTCAGCGCGATGTTCGGCCGGGAGGTGCCGCTCTATGACAAGTCGCTCGCCGTCAACCGGGCCTGCAACCGGGCGGTGTGCGCGCTGCTCTCGAAGCTGCACGCCGGATTCGCGCTCGGCGACGACGAGCTCGAGCGCACGAGCAGCGAGCGTCACGGTGCGATCCGCATCGGCAGGCCAGACGAGTACCGCTGGATCGGCCGGTTGTTCGCGTGCTTCGCGATGGAGCCGCACAACTTCTACGACATGACGAATGTCGGCGCCAAGAGCCAGCCGATCATCGCGACGGCG